>OIZF01000051.1_pt1 | contig 77090 bp, 148 predicted proteins | sample 1588471 | NCBI WGS metagenome assembly OIZF01 (sample SAMN03283279) | human gut metagenome | biome: human-associated habitat; material: feces | host: Homo sapiens | place: Peru | collected 2012
ATTAATACATGTACATTACCATAACTATCTGTACGATATTCTACACGTCCTTTTTTTACATCTTCTACTGCAGTTTTAGTATCCATTGTAACAGTTCCAGTTTTAGGGTTTGGCATTAATCCTTTTGGTCCTAAAACTCTACCTAGCTTTCCTAATAATGGCATCATGTCAGGAGTTGCAATCATTGTATCGAAATCAAACCAATTTTCTTTTTCGATTTTTTCTAAGTAATTAACATCTCCAACGTAGTCAGCTCCAGCTGCTTCTGCTGCTTTTGCTGCTTCTCCTTTTGCAATAACTAATACTTTTTTTGTTTTTCCTGTTCCGTTTGGTAACACTACTGCTCCTCTTAATTGTTGATCAGCTTTTTTAGTATCAAGGTTTAATCTTAAAGCCAATTCTACAGAGCTATCAAAGCTTGTAACGGTTGTTTCTTTTGCTAATGCAATTGCTTCTTCAATAGAATAAGATTTTGTCTTATCAACTTTTGATGAAGCTTCTACATACTTTTTACCTTTTTTCATTGTTTTACCTCCTTATGTGGTATTTTAGCGGATTTTAATTTTCCTCCCACAAGGGAATTTTAATTATTCACCTTCGATTTTAACGCCCATGTTACGAGCTGTTCCAGCAACGATTTTCATTGCTGCTTCAACAGTATAAGCATTCAAATCTGGTAATTTAATTTCAGCTATTTCTTTTAATTCGTCCTGCTCCACGTCTTTATCAAAAACAAAATATAAAGGAACACATAATCTTGTAAGCTTGTCTATCTGGCATTTAGATATTTTCTTTCCGCCAGTAGCAACTGCCTCATAATATCCAGCATTCCATAATTGCATAACACCCTTCTCTGCTTCAGTTATAAAAACTCTGTTTCTATTTTTTATATAAGGAAGTGTTTTGTACAGACCATACAGAATTTGTGACCTTGCACATTTTTCAAGATAAATAAATTTTTGAACATTTTCTGGAACTTTACGGAAAAAATATCGACCTTTAACACCAACTAAATTTCCTAAATCATCTCTGATTGGAATTGTTATTCTATCAGAGCTTTCATCATATCCCACTTCAAACTCTTGTTGAGTATCGTATCCCACATGATCCTCATTGAACATTTCGTTAACATATGGCTCATAATAACTCAAAATATGTTCGGAAATAGGTTTTAATGGTTTTTCTTCTTCTAATGTAGAGTCATCTGATACTTGCATTTGCAAAAGCATTTTCGTCATTTTCAAACTTTCAAGAATATCATCATCAATGTTGGAATAATAATCAATATCAAGAACATCACAGATCCATTTAACCGCATATGGAAAAGATTCTTTTTTGTAAAATTCAACGAGGGATATAATATCTGATGATTTCCTACCATTTGTTATATCCCTCGTATAATTAATGGTAGTTAAATTTGTATTCTCATAAACACATACGGCAGTAACATTGTCTCCATCAGGATTAGCTGCCTGGATAAACCCATCTCTTTTTCTTATATGATGACAACCTAATTCTTCAAGAACCTTTTCTATCAAATCATTCTCTAATATGTGTTCTTTTAATACTTCAATGTCCATTTAACCACCTACTTTAATTATTTTCTAACTAAAACACCTTTTTCTGACCAAATATTTCTATCCAGATCGACCTCGAATAATAGTTTTTTCTTCTCACCAAATCTGTTTTTATCTGTGTTACAACAATAATATCTTTTATTTTCATCAAGGTTATGTATTGTATTAGTTCCCCAATCGGTCATAGTAATATATCCATATTTGTGAAAATCCGACTTTACAATTTCCTTGAATAAAAATAATGTATGTAAAACATGTTTGATTGCCTTACAGTTTGCGATATTACTAGAAGTTAGTTCATCTGGTTTAACAAAATTTGCATCATCTGTAAGCTGAATAGAAAGATACCCAAACATTTTTAACTCTTTAGCAAGCTCAGTAAGCTTTGTCGCTGTTATTTTCATTGCTGCCCAATCACCTGTTGTTGCCAAATCGTTCTTGAACGTATCGTAAAAGAAATACTTGATTCCGTATGTAAGATTTGCTTTCCTGATTTTAAACTCTAATGTTTTATCATCATATGCCGTGGAAACATCTTCTGTAAAAATAAGTCCTTGTGTCTGATCTTCAATCCAAGATGCAACATTCATAATTTTCTGATACTCTTCTGAAGTTGCAGCTACACGATTTACATAATCCTCTATAGGTTCGATTACATCTCCCCATTCGTCCTTTTGAGGATAAATAAATTCTCCGTTTTTATCTTTATACAATCCAAGGGTCAGTTCCTTTTCTTTTTTCTTTAGTTTAAGACCATACAATTCTTGAAATTCAGGATTATTTATAACCGTTGTAATTAATGCGTATCTGATTTCCTGAATACTCATTTCATTTAACAACACATATACTTTTTCTTTAAGTACCAACGTAACATAACCGATAATCAGGGTCATATAACGGCTTTTTCCTGCGTTACTAAGCATACCAACAGCCATTGTTGATTCTGTTTTAAGACCTCTAACCATATCGCTCATAATGGGGAACGGCATTGGGATTCCAAGATCAGGAGTTTCCATACAATGAATTAATGTAGATTTGATATTAGAATTAAGAATTTCTGCTTCTTCGTTTGTCAAAATTACTGTGTGAATCCGATCTGCTTTTGCTCTGATTAGTCTGTAGATATCCATTGGAGATAATAATTCAAACTTGGGATGTTTCATGATTTTTTCAATATCAAAACCATTTTTTTGATACTCCCTTAATAATGAATATTTTTTTAATACTTCAAAATATCCTCCAAAATTATCTGTGACTGCAAGCCCCATCCAACTTTCTAATGTTTTCCAACCGCCATACTTTTTATAAAATGACAAACGTTCTTCATCTTCTGCCATATATGTACTGATAACACTTCTGTTAAAAACCTGGCTTCTTGTTTTATAAATAATTTCTGCATTGTCATAAAAGAACCTTGTTGCTTCGTCATAAAAGTCATATTTAGAGCGAATATTATGACCATTTTCAATAAACAAATCCGGTGATTTATAAATACTTCCAACAACCAGAATTTCGTTTGTAATATTAGATACTACATCCAATTTGTCACCGCCTTATTAAATTTCATCTAACATAGAACTAATGTCTATTACATCATTCTCTTTTTGTTTTGATTTTGACTGGGGGACATTCTTGTAAGCATTATAATCCACACTGTCATTTTTTTGTTTTTCCTGTTCTATTCGTGCTATTTTCTGCTGTTCTTTCCACTTTAAGTACCCATCATATTTTGATAAAAGAATTGCCAAGTCATAATAAACCTGTCCCATGCTATCAATCTCATTACCTTTTTTTCTATTATAATCAGCTTGTTTTAACAGATAATTTTTCTTTTGCTTCCACATATCTAACAAATCTTCCGGTGGAACTTTACGTTTAATTTTCTGATATGTACCTTTGAATATCAAATCCAATTTTAAATAAAACTGTCTTGGAAGATACGTAATGTCATACATGTCGAAAATAAAATCATACAATTCTGTCCTAATTGATTTCTTTTTTTGTGGTGGGTTCTCTTTATTTTCTTTAATGAAGTTCTGACATTCTTCTAAAGTCATAGGTTTTCTACGTTTAGTTGTCTGGTATTGAATATAACATTCATCATGCGAACATACGATAGAATCTGATTTGTTAAAAAAAAAGAATTTTTCATCTGTTGATAATATGTCAATTTCTTTGTGACAAAAAGTGCATATTCTCGTGTTTTTTCTCATATATACCACTATATTATGTTTTTATGTGTTGCACTAGAGATATTCTTCTAGTACAACACACATTTAATTAACGAGTTACAATTTCATAGTATTTCTTTAACTGATCGATATCAGTGAGCTTCTGATATGCTTTTGGAAGCCCAGCTTCTACAATAGCAGTCTGCTTCTTACTTTTTTCTACTGGTGTGAGATTTGTAATCGCAGATTTAATTGCATCCTGATACTCTGCAATTGTTTTTGGGCCAGAAGCAACATTGGTTGGGACAGCTTTTTCATCGAATTCTGCATCAAACTTTGCATTATCCTTTTCTACTTCCTTAAGTTCTTTGGAAATCGCAGCGTCCATATTATTCTGAACGATAAAATCCTTTTTCCCCTTATTTTTGGTAATTGCTGCCTGCCAATCAAGAATGGATGGTTCAATAACGATTTCATTCTGCTGATGAATTAAAGTTCTATCCTTATTGTCGATTAGACCTTTAATAATTCCATCTGTATCCTTAAACATACGGATAACTGTTTTACAGTTATATCCTACATCCTTGAAACCATCTGGAATAAATCTTCCTGTTCTTACCATCTTAATTGTGTTATCTTTATCTTTAAAAGAATCTGTTTCTGCTTTTTCTCTTGCAGTTACAGCAAAATGTTTTCCACAAGCAAGAAGATCAAGAATTAAATTCTGTCCATCAAATTTTAAAGTGTTCCAATCTTTCAATTCCATACCGGCGCCTTCAATTGCCACTTCCTTATCCATACCAGTAAGTTCATTTCTCTTAGCTTTTACAGTTGCTCTCTTCTTGGAGAATTCAATAATACTCTGCTGCTTTGCTGTATATAAAAGTGTAGCTCCATCAACAACAATCATATCTGGTCTAAATGGATTACCATCTGCATCAAGATATACTTCATCAGTCTTGTTTCCATCATCATCGAATTCATAGAAATCTTCATTATTTTTTGCTTTCTTGATAAAATCCTCTACTTCTGTAAGAGACTGAGTGTATACAATATAAATATTTCTAAGATCGTAACCTTCCTCTTCATATTTATCAAGATATGTATCCACACCACCATTCTCAGGGTCAATAAAAAGGACTCTAAATGGACGACCATCTTCATTTACTAATTTCATAGACTCAAGACAAAAACTAGATTTCCATGTACCATAATCACCATAAAGTAAAAATCCTAATCTTGTCTTAATTTTATTTCCACCACGTCCTGTTGCCATATATAAATTCCTCCATATTTATAATATTAGTTTTTATTTGTTTTGCTAAAGGAAGGGCTGATTACCAGCCCATATCCTCCTCGTCACCTTCTAATTTGCTTGATCCCCAACCATCTGTCTGCTTACCAAAATCATTTTCTGCTGCTTTTGAAGCCTTGATAGTTTCAATTGCTTTGTCAATTTCTGCCTCGGAATATGTAGTTGTATCAATAGTTTCTGGGTCTGCGCCTGTGATAATCAGTTCACGCTTTGTCGGATTATTTACACGCTTCATATCATTCTTTGCGCCCCAGCAGTCTGTGGTTTCGACATCAGTTGTATCTCTTTCTACAGAAATATCTCCCCAAACATTAATTGAGGTATATGGCTTTAACTGCTTTCTAAATACATTTGCCAGACTTGCATCCGTAATAATGAACTCAACATCTTCAATGGAGTTATAATTTACAATTTTTGCAGCTACTGCAAACTTGGTTTTATCCTCATTTGGTGTGATTCCCATATACACAATTGTCTGAGTGAACTTTGCATTTGGGGTAAAATCTTCTGCATCAAAATCAACGTCTCTAGCGAGAGAAACCTGATTAGGAACGAATTTAGTAGAGCACTTTAATGTTTCTCCATCCTGATAAGAACTGTATTCGATATTGCCTTTTACAAAAACGGTATTTGCATCTGTAAGATGATCGGAAATTTCTTTGCAGGCATCATAATCGGTCAGATGCTTTCTATCATTTACATCGTTACCTTTTGCATCCTTAGTTTTAGTTACACCTACATTCACACCGAATAATGAAAAGCCATCCTCTGCAAATGCAAAACGATCTTTCCACGGAATAGTTTTCTTATCAAACTTGCCATTTTCTAATCTTTTTGTGAAATAAACATTGTCTCTTTCCATACCGTTTAAACCTACGGAAAGTGTCATATCAGGCTTAAACATTACTCCAAAATTCACGCTTCTCCATGGTTTACCAGTTTTAGTGATCTTTTCTGTGTAGAAGCCTTCTTTTTCAGTACCAGTAACCTTTCCTCTGATCTGATAAGTACCTCTTGTCTGTGGAATGTCTAATCCTTTTTTCTTTGTCTCTGCCATTTAAAATGACCTCCTAATATAATAATTTTTATTAATAAACAATTTATTTGAACGCCTTTTTCAGACGGAACACAGAAAGTAAATCTATACGATAAACATCTATGTCAAACAGTGGTTTTTGAGTATAAGAACCCAAGGGTATGCTGTTCTTCCACCCATACAAATGTTTTCCGCATTTATTCTCTTGTTTTGTCTCGATTTTTATATAATTTTTGTGACATTTTGTTTTGGAATTTGTTAGCTGAATCGCTAAGACCGATTAGATATTATCTAAGATATTTCCTGTTACTTCATACATCTCCAAATCATTTAACTCACACCATGATTCAAAGTTATCTCTCTGAACATACCAACCAACATTCATTCCGAGAAATTCATTCTCACCATTTCCATAAGAGACTACATTATATAATTCTCCATTTAGAATGTCAGTTTCCTTTGACTCTATTTCTTCACTGTTATATTGAAAATTGATCTTAAAATGCAGATAATTAGCCAAATACCAGTTGCAATAGACCACTTAAATGTTAATCCAAAGCACATTGTAATAAGTTTAATAATTCCACATGTAACAATCCAACTAAGCCCATAACATAATGCAAAAATTGTAATAACAATAACTGCTGTTACTCCACCTTTTGTTAGTTTTTCTTTTAAGTTGCTCATATGTCATGCACCTCCCTAATAGATTATTCTCCATACTTTTCAAATAATTCTGCCATTGTCATATCATTGTATTTTGCAAGATCCACACAACAAGCACATACATTTTTAGGTTGCGATGCTCCAATTCCATAGCATAGATAATCAGTCAATTTAGCATACTGAAAATTTTCATATTCTCCTCTTGTGTTCCAACCTACCATTTCTTCACCACTAATAATGAATTTTGTATCAGGAATACCAAGTACACTACCATCACTCTGTCTCCACCATGCTTCTTCACCTGCTAATTTAACAAATTCATCTTCTGACATATCACACATCTTATTAAATAGATTTTCCGATACTTCCCATACTTCATATCTATCGCCAGCATATGTAATTTCAGCATTATTTGGTGGATTGTCTACTTTATCAAAAAACATCTTTAAATTATTTCCTAAAATCTCCATTATTTCACCTCCCAAGGAAACCGATATTTCTTGTCCATTTTATGAAATGCACTACTTATAGTATTATTTTCTCTTTTACTTCAATAAAGCAGCAATCTCATCAATTTCCAGCTCTGTTTTCTTATCATCAGAAAGCAACTTGTCCAACTTGCTCTCCATTTTCTTCAAATCAGACTCTTCTTTCTTCAGACCAGATACCTCCAACTTACTCTTAATATCTTTAATCCATGCTGTCACACTATATCCTGAAATTTCAAAATCAGCCATATTAAGATCCTTTGCAGACATTAAATATGAATTCAATCTAATCAAAAGTAATAATAATGCATCATCTGAACACACATTTAGATTAATTGTTATTCCATCCATATTAAGAACGCAATTTGTTTCAGGAATAAATCTGATCTTCTTCTCAGAAATTGATTTCTTCTTGACTTCAATCTGTTTCTTTAATTCTAAAATTCTGTCATCGTTTTTACTCATTTAATTTCGTACTCCTTTTTATATTCTCTACCATTTGCTAAATATTTTTGAATATACATCGGCTTCATCACTTCAAAAATCTTTTTTATCGTAACTGGAATCATATGCTTTTCTTCAATATCTTTGTATGGATAACGGTTTGATTTAACCATTTTAAATGTAGTCGGGAAAATATTGGTTACTTCATGCCTACTCGTATTATCTTTCATACGAACAATAAATAAGTTATTATTTTTGTCTTCTGGATAAATCTCAAACTCATATTTATTTCTACCGTAATATTCACTTATAAATTGTCTTTCGCTCCAACGACCAGAAGATGATCTTTTCTCAAACTCTTCAAAAGTGAGATATTTGTATTCATTTTTTGAACTGTCGTATGGAGAATACTCACAGTTTCTTTCTAAATTATTGTAAATATTTGCATATTTTTCACTGCATTTGTTATCAATACATTTGATAAATTTATTCTTTGGTAAAGATTTATAATGTTCAAAAATACCATTATGCCAAAACCAAAAATGCTTACCTTTACTTGTTCCTTCCCAATAGTCAAAAGCTTCAAATTTACCCATATAAATCCAGTTCTCATTATCTTTTGTAAGATATGTAGCACCGATAATTAAATCTTTTGCTTTAATGGTTTCATTGTTATGGATAATTTTATTAAACTCACTAATTTGCTTATAGTCAGGTGATTCAACAGGCATAATAACTAAATCTTTACCATCCCATCCATATATAAATTCTCCTTCAAGCCCCTTACCTTTGATACAATTCGCATTTTCAAGAATGTACAATAAATTTTCAATGGTAATTTCAAACTCAAATCCTCTTGGATCATATACTCTACAATAAGCATGTCGGTGATCCCATCCTGTAGAGTAATCACCAGCTTTCTTATTTAGTACAAATCCTTCTGTTGGAACATTATCAAATTCATCATTCGGAATTTTATCGTCACGCCAACTGTTCCATGATGCTTCTTTTCGCAGTTTGCCTTTTTCATCATAGTAAATGACGTAAGCAAGTTTTCCTGTGTAAGTTCCTGAACGATTTTGATATCCAACATTTATCGTTTTAGGAACAAAAATACTACTGTTCAATCTATTATCTTCTCCTTGCTTTGCGTAAACCTTATGTATACAATCTATTAACATATAGTAACTATCTGATTGATTACTCTTTCAAAATACTTTCTATATACTATTATTTTCTTCCACGAATAAGATTAAATTGAATTGTGTATTTGTCATTTTCTGTACTCAAAGCTGCTAAATAACCATCTACAAACACATTCAATAAACGAGAGCATCTTGGACACAACTCCCTTTTTACTGGTTCAACAGTTTCTCCGAATGGCATTATTTTATTACCAGCCTTGTCTGTCGCATATCTTTTCACTCGCTTTGGTAACATATATTCTGTTACCGAATTTGTTTCTTTGTTACATACATCACAATATGTTCTTGTCATAAAATTCCTCCGCTTTATCCTTATATCGCCTTTGCAATCGACTTAACCTAATTATCAAAATATTTTACAATTAATCTTTTCTTGACAAAGTATCATCCTTATAGCATGTGGTTTCAATTTTCAAACAATTTGTCATAAAGGTCGTTTAATTTATTCTCTTTTTGAGAAAACAAATAATAAACTTTTCCAACATATGTAGAAATTCGTAGTGCTAAATAGAAAACTCCAAATAAAACTATAAGAGCTATTGCGACACCAATACAAAATACAATAATTGCACCGACTAAACCAAATAACAATGTCAACACCTCACTACTACTGCATATTTACAATTGGAGTAGCATTACCCTGAACCTGTGGGACTTCACCTTTCCATTTCTCAATCTTCTGCTTTTCAATCAGTTCAGGAGTAAGAGATGCTGCAATCTTAGCATTAGCAGCTGCTTCTGCTTCGGATTTAATTCTTGTAGCTTCAGCTTCACCTTCTGCCTGAATCTTCTTCTGTTCTGCAACAATAGAAGCCTTTTCTTTTTCCTGTTCTGCAGCAATAAGAGCAACTTCCTTGTCCTTATCGGCCTGTACCTTTGCTGTCTTTGCTTCAATATTCGCCAGTTCTAATTCCTGCTGTGCAGTTACTTTCTTCTGAATTGCAGCAGATGTTTCAGAATCTGTGGAAATATTGGTGAAGTTGACTGTATCAATAATAATTCCATATGGTTCGAACTTCTGTTTTAAATAAACATCTAACGCCTCATTTAATTCCTGACGCTTATCACCAAATACATCAGTTACAGGGTACTTAGCAGTTACTTCCTGTGTCCAAGCTCTCATCTTGGGCTTAATGAATGTATCTTTAATAGATTTCCCAGGCTGTCCTTTGAACATAATAAATGTATCTGCAATCTTTGTCTGGTCGAATTTATATGAAAATTCAAGATCGACTTTTAACGACTTACCATCAGATGTTGGAGTAGAGAAACTTTCGTCCGCTGGGGAATCCCCTTTTTCTTCTGATGTAAGATAAGACTGTTCAATACCAATAGAATATGTAGTTACTTTTTTTGTTGGAGCTACAAAATGCCAACCCTGTGTGATAACTTCTCCATCAACTCCGCCGTTCATGCTGTTGTACACAATTCCCACATATCCAGCGGGAATTTTCTCTGTACACTTAATTCCTACAAACAGACCACCAGCAATTAATACTGCTAAACCTACTCCGCCAATTAAACCTTTACTCATTTTCTTTATTCTCCTCTTTCTCTTCTTTTTCGTTACCTTTAAGTGCTTTTTTGACATCATTCCAAAGAAGTTCTAAAATTGCACCTACAGGTTTAAAAATCGCTGCCAGCAGAAACCATAATATGATTGCCGCCACAATAACTAAAGGAAACATAATTGGATTCATTTACTTCTCCTTCTTTACAGAACCACTCTTATTGCCAATTCTCTTAACATTGTCCATCAGCTTCAGATTATCATTGATCATAAGGGCCAGCGCCTGATCCTCAGTAAAACCAGCCTCACAATAAGCATCATACATATTCTTCTTAACCTTTGCTACAATTGCAGGATACTCAGTATTTTCGGAATAATCCTTATATACATTTACAAATTCCTGTGCTACACCATAAGCTACTGGTTTATACTTCTCGACATAAGTCTTTCCAATCTCTAATAATGCCTCTGGATTTTCTAGTAACTTTGCTAATAATTCTTCCATAATTATTTATTCTCCTTCTTGTCTTTATTCTTCTCGTTCTTCTTTGTATCTTTCTTAGCTGCTGCCTTTTCCTTAGCAAGCTCATTATTCAGCTTTGCCATGATACTTCCCATCTTACCAATTGCCTTGCATGAAATTCCCATACTGTTTTCCTCTTTTCTTTCTTATTTTTTATAAAACCTGTACGATTTGCTCATACAGAATCATATCTTTATCATTGATTGCTCTGTTGACATGCATATGTCCCATGAACCAATACTTATATTCGGTTTCTGCTCTAATATTCTCCAGATACTTCGTAAGAATATCCTGTTCATACAAGCCTTGTCCTAATAAAGCGATAACTGACGCAGGTGGACTATGAGTGATAATATAATCCACTACATTATTATTCTCTTTTAATTTATCCAAACCATGCTGCATCTCTTGATCAGTTGGAAGTTCTTCTTCCCACCAAGTCAGATCTTTTACACGGTACATCCATTTACCACTTGCTTCCAATTCCTTGGCTTGTTCTCGCCAATCCTCATCGTTATAATTAAGAATACCATCTGAAATATCGTGCGAACTTGCACCACCGAATGTAAAGAATTTTTTACCCTGAATATTGAAAACCTCACCACGCATCATATGTAGAACATGTGGTCTAATTTCGTGAACCATACCACCATGCCATTCTTTTACTGGATATGTAGCCATTCTTTTATGATTCTCATGGTTCCCATCTACGAATAAGGTTGTAAATGGTTTATCTTCTAACCAGTCTAACCAATAATGCTCTGATTTTCTTTCACAATCACGCTGCCATACAAGACCAAAATCACCACAGATGATTACAAAATTTTCATCCTTGTTTCCGCTAAAATCTTTTTGTTCATAGAAACAATCTTTACTGAACCTGCTTACATCCGCATGGCAATCGCCTGTTACAAATACACTCAATATTTATCACTCCTTTTTATTTTTATTACTTCCTCATCTTGGACTCGAACCAAGTTTTGCAGAGTGAGCTGCCGTGCTTCCTATTACACCAATGAGAAACCATAAACGTTTTATTAAGTGGCTCTGTTGCTTAAGTCTGCGCATCAACCAAGCAATAACAATCCGATGGGAAATTTGTTTTTAAAGTTTTACATCCTCTTGCCACCGTTCTGCGACTTTCCACATCACAGATGAATCAGAGCCGACGGCGAATACCGGATTTGAACCGATACTTCTGAGATCAAACCTCAGTGTACTACCTGATTATACTAATTCGCTAGATGTGACTGATTTCTCAGCCACTTATTTATTCTTTTATTCCTTCTGAAGATTTACTAATGCTTCATTATAATATCCAATCTGATCCATCATTTCACGTAAATGTTCAATAAACATTTCATAAGACTTTGCATAAGCAGGATATGTCTCGATCCACTGCAAAGACTCTTTGATACTTTCGCATTCCTGAATTTTTAACAGCGTATCTTTATCATCTTTATAGATATTCTCTAGTTCTTTCATAATCTCATCTGCACTTAATCCTTTTAACATTTCTACTTCATTTTCAGTCAACTTTCTCATATTGTCTTTCCTCTCTTATTCTTTATTTTTATTCCATTTAACTACAACCAGTCTTACAATTGCGCCACCCCATGCAATAAACCAAATCACTGGACCAGCAAAACAGAACTTCAAGAAATTCCATCCGATTATTCCCCATGTTAATGCTCCTGATCCGTATGCAGCATAGCAGTCAAGAATTGGTTTAATTAACATCAGCCATCCACCTACATACAAACCAATAAGAAATCCTAAAACTAAAATTACATCTCCAATTTTATTTCTCATCTTTATCATCTTCTCCTATTTCAATTTATTACTGCCGCAAAACGGACAAGGTTTTAATGTCTGTTCCATATATCTATTCTCCTTTTGTAGAAATTTTTGGTAAGGAAATATATGTCCCTACCAGAAATATTCTCTAAATTACTTTCCACCAATAATCGTAAACTTTTTTATAAGAACAGCCTCTATGTATTATGGTTTTATCTCTCCTCACAGCGCGATTTGCCATCTTTTTATGATACCCAGCTAAATTTCCATGTTCTTTTTTAGAAAGCCAGCATCTCTTATATCGTGCGATTTCACCTAACGTATATGAGCCATTTTGGAAATTCCATTTTTCTGAAGGTTCACCATTTTGATCAACTGGATACACAGGCGAAGGATATCTCTTAAGATTATCAGAAAGAAATTTTAGATGTGTCTTATATGTATTCTCTGAATTTCTCCGATTACGTAATTTTTTCTTCTTATAATCAGTAGCTGTAAGCCTAATTTTTCTGGATGAAAGACGGGTTTCATCATACAATTCTTCACGATCATATTCAGAACATCTTCCGAACCATCTCACTTTACCACCTACTTTATCGCACCATATAGAATTCTCTGCATTTTCTTCAAACCAATCATCAAAATCTTCTATATTATTATCTCTGAAATTATATTCGACAAGTCCATATGGACATTCAGTACATTTCATATATATTACTCCCATAAATGCCGAAAGTATTTCGAAAACAGCTCCAATCCTTCTCTAATTACTTCATTTCGCCTATCTCGTTCTGCACTTTGATTTTTCTCAATTTCTTTAGCCCAATCATCTACATAGAAATGAAGTGTTTTTGTATTATTATCTGTCTCTACATGCAGACCCTCAGAATAATCATATCTCGGATCATCAATCCACCAATCTTCGTCTGTGATAATATATTCGAAAGCGGTAATCATTTTCTGAAGGGCAGCATCCCATTTGTCTCTGGTATCCACTTCTCCATAACCTGGAAAACTGATAGTATTTTCTTTGAACTCGATCAGTCTTGGTAAAACAAACTTTGCAATCGTATAATCCAAATTCCATAATTCTTTTGGATTAATATACTGATTATGTTTCTTAAGCCATTTCTTTCTTGCTCTCTGTCTCATATACTTATTCTCCTTTTTTATTTTTACTATGTGGGTATGGATTTGCACCATACATATATGTCTCCATACGAATATTTTATGTGTGCCGAGGATGAAGAACCATCGTACCCTTCGTTTTCGAACACTACTCAGTCTTGCATTTAAGCAAATTTCTCAGCTACTCGACACTAATTCTGCGTCTACCTATTCCGCCACCACATAACACATTAATCTAATAATCCTTCATCTAATCCAGCTTCGATCATAATCTGTCTTAACTTTTCATCTGGAATAACATATAATCCAGGATTTTCTTTTGCTGCAGCTCTTAAGGCTACTTTCTCAAGTACATTCATCAATTTTTCTTTACAATCTGAAAATCCCATTTCATAACCAGCCTGCCAACCGTTATCATAAGAAACTACATCTGAGCTATCTATCATATCTTTTACCTCGCTTTATTATTTTCCACAATATACCCATTTTAGATGTGCTGAACTCCAACTATATAGATAATCATCATCTACTAATCCAAAATAGACCACACTTGGATATTTATTTGGAATATATGTAAACTTGCCACCTCTATTATAATATTCTCTAACGGTTTCTAAAATTTCTCCATTTCCTTTCTCATCCCACTTACGCTCAAATCCATAATAAGATTCGTAATATTCAATACAAGGAAAGAAATTTTCCGTTTTTTCTATAAACTGAATCATCTCTTCTTCTGAATGTACAACAGTAAGTGGTTCAATATATTCACATGCATCACAATTGTGAACATATGAACTTAAGCACAAACATTTTGAATTGCCGTTTAACTTGCTTCGTATTTCGCAAATCTGATTTGAACCAAGCTCAGTAGAATGAATACAACTAAAACAAATTTTGTCTGTACTATTTTGATTACTCATAGCCTTGCTACATTCAGTTCTTACGATGTCTCCATTTTGAAGTCTTTCAAATACCGGCTGCAACTTATATCCATCTTCTGTTTTGACAATATCTTTGTACTCATTTAAATAAAAATAAGCTTCGTCTTGTAAAACGTTTCCCATAGTTACCTCGCTCGATCACATTCATTGAAATCTAATAGCATCTGATATTTATATTCTCCAAATCTTTTCTTCCAACGCTCTTTTGCTTTATTGCTCGTCCAATTAAATGGCATCATGTGATAATTAATAAGAAAACAACAATCCAATAACATATCATCTGTCCATACAGGCGGCTTTACCATTTGTGAAAGAATAAAGAAAGATCCTGTGTTTTCATGGGAGTAGTAGTGAGCTACACCATTTTCATCAAAAGTCTGGACCATGATTTTACCAAAATCGTGTAGTTTTGCTCCCATTGCATACCCATTAACATATTCAAGTTTTAATAATGTTTTATGTGGAATTTTATTACAGAACAAGTTATATGCATTCAAACAATGATTATCTAATGTCATATTATGGTATGGAGTTTTCTGATCAAATCCCCACATTGCAAAAAACATTTTAATACTATCCATCTGGTATTTATTCCAACTATCATCTCTATAAACAATAATCTTATCGAAATTTTCCTCATAAAATGGCACTTGGAATCTCATAATCTGTTTATCTAATACTTCATCAGGAACCGGATGTAATCTATCTTTATTATCAATCTTACACTGTTCATACGGTTTTGGGATCAAATAACAGATCTTCTCAATATCCAATCCATTTACTTTCATCATAATTGCTCTGCGAGATTTCATGGTGATGTTGGTTGCATATGCGATTACATTCTTTTTATTCTCTAAATTTTTACGAATCCTATTATGGAAAATTTTGAATACTTCTTCATTCTTCGTCTGGTCTTCTACTTTACCAGTTAATTCTTCTCGAATAGCATCCGATGATACTATTACTGTATTTGGATTTTCTTCTGCTAGTTTCTGAGCGATAGTGGACTTACCACTACCACTCAGACCTGTCATAATATACAGCTTAGGTTTATTCATCTAAAATCTCCTTATGAATGTTTCAGTAAATACTCACGGCTAACATTTTTAAAACTTTTTTGCCCTAAAAGATCTCTATATACGAACCCTTCCCTCTTTACTTTTGGATTAATTTCACTATAACCATCAGCTTCAAGTTTCATTTCTTCCATGGTATGTGGAAGTTCGTAGGCTACATCAATAATTGGCACATGCTTAAAACCATGATTATCGCAATATTCAGCCATCTCCACTGTTCCTGTTCTTGTGCCATCAATAATTAAGTTAAATACATATAAATCGTTTTCTTTTAATTTATACGGATTACTCTGAACTGAACCAACACCTTCTCCTTGCAGTACAACACGGTCATAACCACCAGTAATTGCTAATTCTGTAAGCTTATTCTCAATGTCATACTTATCGGCAAGCTCCCAATAAATATTGCTGTCATGATAGCATTCCTGATCTCGATCAGCCTGTCTTACATTTCGGCTACAAACAATAAATTCAAATTTATCCTTCCCTTTCTTTTTGCGATCAATAGCAAAAGTACAACTTGTGCCATCTAATTTTTCTGTCTTTACCCATTTTTCTGTGCTTTGTAAATAAAATGGTGCATTTTCAATTCTCGTTTCATCAGTTTTAACAATCCACTTAGGGAATTCTTTTGGGTTGTCCTTTTTCTTTCCAAAGAATAAAAAGAGAATTCTCTTTCCCCAACTACGCTTCATTAGCCATCTGAACCATTTTTTCTTTGCGAGATTTTTATGGCGAGCTGCCATAGATTTGTATTTAGAATTTGGATCGACTTTATTAGATTTTCTTGCAATATCATCCGTAGAATAATATGTAATATGTAATTTTTCAGTAACATCTGTACCAATTGGATCATCTGTTACTTCAGGAAATAAAATTGCCGGTAATGCAAGACCCTGACTAATGACATTGAATTTTCCAAGTTTCATCGTCTTAACCTTGTATTTTTTACTTTCTAAGAAAGCAAATCGCTCATCATTCTCAGGACACTTACTGTCAATTTCAATATAAACCGCTAAATCACCAGGCTGGAATTCACCTTTTTTTGCTACACAGATCCATCCTAATACTCCAATTAATTCGATGTTGTCTGCACCTTCAATTGGTTTTACCCATTCAATTTTTTCAATATGTGCTAATGCTCTTTCTTTGTTTTCCAAGTTCCTCTTACCATAGTAAGTAGTGCGCACTTTATCCTATAGGAACTTTTCTAATTTTTCCTTTCTTTTTTATATTTTTATTGGATTTTAGATAGAAATTTGATATAATCAGATTTGCCCAAGGAGAAAAACAAGCCAGAGTCTCACCAACATTGATAATATTTACATGGGCATTTGTATTATTTTTGAAGGAGGTGATGCCTATGGCATCAAACATCGCAACTGTAGTATCTTTCGTGTCCCTCATAACATTAAAGATTGTTGACTATGTTACTCTGGCTTGTCTACCTGATAATAATCCCCACCAATTATTATCTTGAGAACAAATCTCTCCCATTTTTCTCCAAATGAACTAACTGGCTATGACCCCAGTTAGCCCTGATATTTACTTTTTACACTTTCCTACGATAAATCCAGCACCAAAACTTGCCGCAAGGATCACAAGGAAAACACCAATGTTTAGTACAATCATTTATTCTTCGCCGCCTTTAGCTGATCTAATTTTTTCTGGATTTCTTCATCCTTCATTTTCTTGTCAAGACGCTTCATTTGAACAGCTGTAGAATTCTCATACGCTACCCTGTTACCATCAGATTCTTCTTTGGTTTTCTTAATTCCATCACGAACCTTTTCCAGCATTTTATCTTCTTCACTAGAATTAATACCAGGAGTAGCCTGTAATGACTTTGCCACTTGAGCTGTTTCAAGAGTAAGTACGGCAGTTTCTTTTTCTGCTTTTAACTCACCAAGCTTTTCAAAAATATCTTTTACAGTTTCTCCCTGTAAGGCAGCATTTTCTTTTAATTCCTTTAAAGCGTCTTTGATAATTTCAATTTTATCAATTACTTCCTGCTGACGCTTCAAATATACTTTCGCACCTTCATCATCATCCTTATCTACACAAGAATTGATATTTAAATCTAACTGCATATTCTCCTTTTTTAAAGAGCGCAGCTGATCCTCGTAATTTTCAATCTTTCCAAGCATCTGAGCATGAATTGCACTTGCTTTCTGGTAATCCTGTTCTTTAGCTTCAATTGCTTTATTGTAATATGCTTTGGCACCTTCTGGTGTAGATGCGTCCTTGGTAATAATCTCATCAGTAGTACCAGAAGCCCTCATTCTAATCCTCTTGCCTGTCTTTGTAAAAAACAATAAAATAACAATAATCGCAATGAAAATTAACCAAATTAATCCATTCATTGATTAATCTCTCCCTTCATCAATATCAAGTCCAAAATTTTTGAACAGTTCAGTCATACCACCGACATAGCCTGAACCAAGGGCCTGGAATTTAAACCCATCACCATATCGATAAAGTCTACCCATTTCTACTGCATTAAGGCTTTCGAACTTTTCATTTTCAGAAAGATCGTATTCCCACTTAGTCCCATTTGGATTATCATAATCACAAATGGTCATTATTGCATTATTGACCATTCCAAAGTTCTGGAGGCGCTGCACCGCTCTAAAGATAGTCAGGCAAATAGTAAAATCAGTTCTATCCTTCGGGAAAGTATCTGCATGTACAATAAAATATTCATCGTAGTGTTTTCCATCAAAAATAATTCCCTGAGAATCATTGCCTGTAAGATTGTCACCAGAATACTCAACCCATGGATAGTCACCACCATCACCATATGTATTGTAATTAACAATATCTTTTGGATAAGTTACCTTTCGGTCACTATTAGTTAAAAAACCATTAATGTCAAAGTCAATATCTGCTTCACCTGCATACCGATTCTGGTCCCAATTTACACCAATGAAAAAGTTTTTGATTGCGGTTCCATCATCCTTGGTCATATTGATTTTCTGATTCTTACTCATGTTAATTACGTTTGCCATAATATCTACCTCTTTCTTTTATTTATATTTTTATTATTTGTTGAGCCAATCCTTATACTGTCTAAGAAGTTCAGTATACAATTCTCCATCTGTCATCTTGTTCATATCTTTTACAGCAGTAAATCCAGTATTATCATGAACACGACCTTCCATATTATCTAATGATTTCAAATACGTAAATTTTTCGTTTCCAATTCCAATAAACTGTACGAAAATATTATAATTAGACAGCTCTTTAATGATTTTATTTGTTTCTGCTTTATCAAAGTTTTCACCATCAGTAATGAAAATAATAAACGCGGGTACACTACTTGGCTCTATATCCTTATAATACTTGACCATATCTTTTAAAACAGGAGCGTAATTTGTGCCACTCATACTCATGCGAGCTTTCATCATTACTTTCTGCACATAAGTTTTATAATTATTAACACTTACAGCTGGAAGTCTTTCTTCTCTATCAGAAAACAACCATGATTCTAATTCTCCATTATCATCGAACTTTAAAGCGATTGGGAGTAGTCTTGTAATCACATTCTGTACAGATCCGTTATAATATAATCTGTCCATACTGCCAGAATAATCCATTGCTAATGCTACTCTCGCAACATGCTTAGTCATGTCAATCTTAGATCCTTTTGACATGTCAATAAGAACCTTGTTTAAATTTTCAGCTGATTTAGACATATCAATTACTGATGCTGTCGTATTAACAGGTGTAGACTGCACCTTCTCTTCTGCTTCTGTTTTGTTTCCACCAAATAATTTACTAAATAATCCCATATGTATTTCTCCTTCCTATTTAATTATTCATTCTTCTCTCAACAATCTTTCTGATTAAGTCAACAGGAATAACCATAAATGATAGAATCAGAATTACCATCCAATGCTGTAAATCTAATGCTGTGACCTTTACGAGATTTCCAGCAAAATTACAAATTGCAAATGTCATAGCAAAAATTCCTACTGCAATAGCAGAAAACATCTTATTCTTGCCAATACCATTAAATAAATTAATATGTTCAGTACGGATATTAAAACCATTAAATACCGCCATAAAGCATAACAGAGCAAATCTTGCTGTTATTGCAGCTGTCTCTGTTGGAAACATTTTTGAGATAGGACCAAATGTAATAACTCCATATAATGCGATAAATGTAATCGTACTTAAAGTAATTCTCTTCTTGGCTCCACGAATAAATAAACCAGAACCCTTCCTAATAGGATTTTCTGTCATATATTCTTCTTTTGGTGGTTCTCCGCCAAATGATAACGAGTTAAGGGAATCCATAATGATATTTACGATAAGAATCTGAACTGATGCAAGTAACGCACTTGCCGTAATCATAGGATAGATAACACTTAGAATAAGTAAAGAAATGTTAATTGGTAACTGGAATTCCAGGAACATCATAATGTTATGCATAAATGTTCTTCCCAATTCTACTGCTTTTACAACACTGGCAAAGTTATCATCTGTAAGGATAATATCTGATGCTTCTTTTGCCACATCAGATCCACTCTGCATTCCAAAACCGACATCTGCTCTCTTTAATGCCGGACTATCATTTACACCATCGCCTGTCATAGCAACGGATCTTCCAATCTCCTGCGCCAACGTAACAAGTCTTAATTTGGTATTTGGTGAACATCTGGAAATAACTCTTAATGAAGGAATAATCTGTTTTACTTCATTATCTGTCATGGCTTCAAATTCATCATTGGTTAAAGCTACATCTCCGTCTTTGTAAATTCCACACTCGGCGGCTACAGCTCTTGCAGTTTCGATACAGTCACCTGTAATCTCGATTACTTGAATACCGGCTTTATGAGCTGTTTCTACAGCTGCTGGAACCTCTGCTCTAACAGGATCAACTACGCCAATTACTCCTAAGAAGATCATATCATCTGGTAATACATTCTCTATAAGAGGACTATTAGAATATGTAAGTGCGATACACCTAATAGATCTTTCTGTCATAGATTTAATCTTTTTGCATAACTCTTCTTTTTCATTTTCATGAAACGGAATAGCTTCTAAGTCCATCCAATGTGTGCAATGCTCAAGTAATTTTTCAGGAGCGCCTTTATAATATGTAAATGAGTCACCCAAACTATACTTACTCTCAAAAGCAGAGTATTTATTCTGGCTGTTAAATACCTGTTTCTGAATTAAAGGATTTCTTTTGCAAATATCAGTATAATCATCAGGATTAACCAGGCTTAAAACTGCTCTATCAATTGAATTACCACCTGTAATATTATTCTCTGAATCAAATGTAGCACTGTTATTTAAAGAAATATTTGCTTTAATAACCTTCCATAAATCAGAATTCTTATCTACTTCACTACCAGTTCCGTCAATAATTACTTTTGGAGTCATAATGCCAGTTGTAAGGGTTCCTGTCTTATCAGTACAGATTAAATCAACATAGGCAAGTTCAGGAATTTTTCCAGGATTTTTTGCAAGAATATTAAATCCTTCCATTATTTTGACATTCTGTTTAGTGACAAGTTTTACAATTAATGGAAGTCCTTCAGGAACAGCTGCTACAATAATAGTCAAAGCCACTGAAAAGTTCTGAGCAAACTTCTGAATGATGTTTAACACTCCACCGCTAAAATATTCTCCAAAACCTACATTTAAGATGCCTGAAATAGTTAATACTGCAAAGGTAATTACTGCTGCGATCGTTCCCCACTTAGAAATAAAGTCACATAGATTATCTAATGCAATATCTAATGCAGTCTTTGGTGCTTCCAATGTCTGCATCTTCACTAATGTGTCTCCATTAACAGTGTTGATACCAACATCAGTTACAATCATCTTGCCTTCACCACTCATAACGGTAGTACCAGCAAATAAACAATTCTGATTTGTATAAGCTGATGTAGAAGTTGTTTTAGTGTGTACGTACTCAGGAATTGGTGTTTTAACACACTCTTTTGTTTCTCCATTAATAGCTGCATTATTTACAGAGATTTTTCCTTCTACTAAATAACCATCTGCAAAAATTTCCTGACCCATTCCAACACAAACTAAATCACCAACTACTAAATCATTCTTGTTGATAGTCTGTACTTTTCCGTCACGAATTACATCACAATATTTCACTGAACTTCGTGCCATCAATTCTAATGTCGCTTTTTGAATACCCAAGTTCATTTTTATACCAAGGCTTGTACAAATTCCAACTACAATTGCGATCATAAATGGATCACTTAAATCCAAAACTCCAAAACCTGCTAAAACAATTTGAATTGCTGCCAAAATTAAAAGAAGTGAAATCGTATGATCTCCAATAGTTGCATCTTTCGCATAATCATACCACCTTTTAATTGGTGGTTCTGGCAATTTGTTGCTACCGTGAAGTTCTCTACTCTGTAGAACTTCCTTACTACTTAAACCTTTCATCATTTGTTTATCCTTTCTTTTTGTTGTTTATTTATATGAGCTATAGATATTTTGTAATTCATAAAAAATCATCTTTTCTGGAAATGTAATACATGTAGCAATATCAAAAGTTTGTGTGACAATCATGGAACTACCTAGTAAAACCATAATAATAACTTCTGTAATTATCAATTCGTTGGCACCCCAAAACATATCGTTTATATATTTTCTTTTCTTAAACAAATATCTTCCACCTAACAACAACACAATTCCAATCACAATCCATATAATACTTGTCGCAATTTCATATTTAATATACTTATTACATAGCTGTTGGAAATACGGCAATACGTTTGAAGAACTCCAATCTATTGCTAATCCAAGTCGCTCCGTCAAAGCATCTAAAATCTTAATTACTTCATCCGACATATCCTCACCTCTTTTCATCCAATGAAACGATCACTTCAAATTTCAATACCATCTGCAATAAGCATCTGTTTACATTCTTTAATCAGCGCTAACCAGTCAGGCTTAATATTATCAGGATAATTATAGAGATAAGAATATTCTTTTGATAATGGATACCACTTTGGAATCTCTTTAAAGCCTCTTCTTCTTTGTGCTCCTTCTCTTATTTCATTAAGTTCCACCGCTAATCGTCTTGGTTCTGCATGTTTAACAGGTTCAATAAGCTGCCAACGAGAAAGCATCTGTTTAGTATCATAATCTTTCTCTACAAGTTCACCGTTTTCCCATTCATATCCATTTCCAATCGTACAAAATAAATGATTTAGACACTGCTGACGACTCCAAAATAAATTTCCATTAAAATCCATCATGAATTGTAATGTATCTTCTGCTCTCATATATTTATTCTCCAATAATCTCAAACTCATATACAGAATTTCGTGTTGTTACTACCACTTTAGTATCGGTCTGAATAAGATTCTCTACTGTAGATGTAACAAGACATTTATCAGTTTGATCATCCCATAATAAATGAAAAGATCCGTGATTCTGAACGAAAAATTGATGATAAATCCATTCACCAGACATAAAAGGATGATTCTGTCTTAATTCTTCCATAAATTCTGTTTTCTCATTACCATCTTTATCTTTAACTGAAATGATTTTTAACTTCATATATTTATTCTCCATTTCCAACAACATTCTCAATGTTATGTAACATTTCAAGAATCTCTACTGCATTTCCACTAAACATATTGTCAGTGGTTTTAATCTCATACTGCCACTTGTTTTTATCAGAAATGGTGATAACTGGAATGCTGCCGTACAAAACTGTTCCTGCCGGTATGCTCCATGCTGGTGTATACCATGATCCTTTGCAGTGCCATTCATTTTTAAGAACCTTTAATTGTTGCTGGCAATTCTTGTTATATGATCTCATGCCAGCTCTATTGACTGGATATACTCTCGGATACTCCACGCCTTCGATGTACAATGGCTCAAACTTATTTACAACAAGCAGAACACCATCCACAACTCTGTAAATATCCTGATATTCTGTCTGTACTACTGTTTTCATATTTCAACTTTTTCTCCTCATAAATTTAATCTATTTCTTTATACGGCTCAGGTAGTGGCATCCATGCCTTCATAGTGCCACCAATTCTTCCCCAATACCAAGATCCAACTTTGTTACTCATACTTATGTAATATATTCTCTGAACTTTCGTAACAACACCACTGTCTGTAGTGACCAATACATTAATTGTTTTCTTACCTTTATATCTTTTATCATCTTCTGGCATATGACCAGGTTCACATTTAATCCATTCCATTTCTTGCTCCTTTACATTAATTCACAGAAAGTAAATTTTTCACCGCAGCTACATTGAATCTCTCCAATGATTCCAATAGATGTAGGTATAAAAATATAACTATAATTACCGCCAATACAGCCATGTAACTTCATTCTCTGATCATCAGTCACAATACCATGAGCTTCTGCTTCGTGTTTCTTTTTCCATTCTTTAATTGCTTTCTGCTCTAATTCTGAGATGCCAAAACCTCTTCGTAAATCATTTCTAGCTTCTTCCAATTCAGCTTTCATTCTTTGAAGTTCAGAATCTTTATATACTGCATCTTTTAATTTCTTATTCTCTTTTTCAAGGTATTTAATCCTTACAATCTGATCAACATCACGCTGTTTTAAGGCAGCACAATACTTATCAATGTCATAGACTGTAATACCGTTTGTATAATATTCGCCCATGAAATTACCTCAATTCAATCAGATACTTAATAGTACATTGTTCTTCTTTATAAACAATAATCTCATCATTGCGCAGCATATCACCAGCATGAGCGTGTAAACAATTCGCACCAGGACAAACGGATTGAAGTTTACCGTAATCAAAGCTGTAATATTTACTATTGAATGAATACACATCATATGGTTTACCATAAGCTACATCCATTAATGCCATAAAACCAAAATTGGAATCACCTCTAACCCAATAGCTTCCACTCAAACTGGTATAACCAAGAGATTTTCTAGCTTTTGGTGCATAATAAATACCATACCCAAACATCTTACCTGTAATGACAGCATTAGTTGGTTTTAAGACAAGACCACTATTGATGATAGACCACCAATTTTCATTCCTACTACCATGGAACAATAACTTTGTCTCCGTAATATTATTCTCTTTTACAAAATCATCAAAACGTTTCTGTGTCTTAAGGTTTTTGACTTTCCATGCTTTATAGAATTTATCAGAACATGATCCAAGTGCATCTTTGATAACGGCAATGTCCTTTTTATCACATTCTTCGAATACCAGTCCTAACTGCTCAAGAATTGTATTCTTGATTTTTACATCATTTTCCGCTTTTGTTTCTTCAATGACCTGTTTCTGTACGACCTGTCCTTTCATAACATCGAGCAGATCCTGTTCTTTTTGAATAATCTCAGAGAAATTATTGCTAGACTTAGCAAGATAATCTGAAACGTATCCCATTTTTCTAGGAATAACAGTAAAGAGTTTTAACAGAATATTATTAAATTCTTCAACTTCTTTAATATCAAGTAAACTTGTCAAAACATCTTGTGCTTCATCCACCATTGCCTGAGTTACTTTGTTAGAAGAAATCGTATAATTGTCGCTGATAGCTTTTTGTGCCATTGCTTGTAATCTTTCTACAATCTCAGCAATAACTTTATTTTCAATTTCTTTATATTCTGAGTTTTTAGGTTTTTCAACCTGAATTAAGTCTTCTACAAGTTCACTCTGATCAACATAGCCTTTGCGAAGTTTTTCTTTATATTTTGATTCCCATTGACTCATAGAATACTCTCTACGTTGTGGACTGCTTCCTACCCTTCCGTATTCAGCAGTCCAACTATCTCCATGAGGAATCTGTTTATAATATTTATTATTATTCGCAGAAGCAGTGACCATCACTAAATATCTTGGTTTGATCTCTGCCATATATTCTCCTTATAATGTACAAACTAAAATCTCAATATCAGTATCAAAAAATACATCCTCTAACATTTCATATACTCGATCCCATTCAAGCTGATCGAGGCCACACCCAATACGTGGCATTGCGATTTTAGTGATGTCATATTCTTCACAATAATCACGCATATCCACTAAAGTATCATATAATGTTTCATATATAGGTTTGTAATAGCAACGAGGCTTTGTAACCAGATTAAATACGTTATCAATGAGTAATGCTTTTCCTACATTATCGTATTTTTCTCCTTCTGGAATTGGATACTGACTATGTAATTTATATCTCATGTTATATACATCTACAAACTGCTTTGCAATACCAGCACCTAACGCATAATCACCACTGATACAATGGGCTAAATAATAACCCTGTGGTACTGTAAATAAATCTCTCTGTTCTTCTTTAATATTCATATTATTTTCCTCCTATGAAATAAAACTTTCAATTAGTCTAACCAACGATTATCTGCATAATAAAATGCATAAACTACGCCACAAATTATAACAATCCAGAAGAACCAAAATAAAAATACTCCGCTTTTATGTAAAGACTCTTCAACCGCTTCTTCAATAGTGGTATCTTTGTAAAATTTTGTATCATCTGAAATTGTGCCATTTCTGAGATCTGTGAAAATAGTTCCTACAAAATGAGTTCCTGTACCATAATATACATGGCGCAAATGATATCCAGCTGAAACTGTATCAATATATCTTGTTGTAGGAATGCTAATCTTATTTACTGGGAACACAACACCAGCAAAAGAAATCTCATTACATTTCTTTTTATCCCAGTCAATTACATCCCATGTCCAATATGTCTCAGTCGTGTAATATGTTTCTGTTTTGCCGTTAACAGTTCTTGTATGAGCAACTTGTCTGGTGTGCATGGTGTATCGTTCAGTATCCATTTCAACATACATATATTCTCCTTCAATTTCAGGATATGTAACTGTATCTACTGCTTCTAAATCACCATATACAAATGCACTTCCAATATTAGTATCCATCCCATATTGAAATAAATCCTGACCTTCAATCTTAATCGCCTTTAAAAATTGTTCGTTATAATCAGCTTCACCCTGTTTAATGCTACCAGAAATGACGAAGCCAATAAGCAGCATTACCGCAATAATAGAAATACTTGTTAATATTTCTCTAACTGTAATCTCAAAATCACCGAAATCAAACCGTTTGTTAATAAGCTGCTTCATACTCTTCTCCTAATCGAATAAGTTCTGTGGTGCTTCTGATGGTGCGCCGTAATCCAGGTATTCAAAATTCTTTACTTCGTATCCTAAGAAAGATAAAAACTGACGAGTTGGAAATTTGTTCACATACCTACGATATGCTCTAACCTGTTCGTTATAATTATTTCTGTACTGCGCAATCTGATTTTCTGTAATTACGAGATCATTCATCAAAGTTTTATAATTTTCATTTGATTTAAGTTCTGGATACGCCTCAGTGACTGCAGCAATCGCTGTTGTAGTATTTTCAATATTGCCTGCAGATCCACGAGCAGTTACTACAGCTTCAAATGTTTCTGCCTCGTGCTTGTCGTACTGTTTTACACAGTCAACAAGGTTTTGTACATGACTAATTCTCTGCATTTCCTGCACCTGGATACCAGATTTTGCAGAATTAACCTGTTCTTCTAATGAAATGGCTGTATTCTGGCTTCCTTGTACTCCAAAAATTGCCATAAAAACAACCGCGAGGATTCCAACAAGCACAATAACTAATACTTTCCAATTAGTATTTTTTGTCTGACTCATAATAAATTTCCTTTCGTTACAATACTTTTTATTTAATCAACATATCTTCCAGTTTTACAATCTCATCTTTTAAAGATTTAATTCTCCGATTTACAAGCGCATTAAAACCAGCAACTGCTTCTTCATATGTATCGCAAAAATATCTAGCATAAAGTGTTACTCCATTTTTCTTTAGATCTTTTCCATTCACTTTATACTCATAAAAATATCTGCCATTATATTCATCCGTTTTAATTCTACCTTTTACTGGTCTGCATATATAATTTAATGCTCTTTCATCTTCTTTATACGCAAATGCCCAAATATCTTTATTGTCTGGAAATTCTTTTATGTTTGACACTTTAGCATCAAATGGAATATAGTATTGAAACATATCTAATCCATAATACATACTTCTTCACCTCTTTTTGACACAATTTTTCGTTTTGCATTGGGGGTCTGAGCGAAATGCTCATGATACTCTATAGAATTTTCTCTGTATTTGATATAATTATTAATGTCTACTATTCCATTCTTTGATAGTCAAAAGATCCGAATATGTTCCATATTTCCATTTTCCACCACATTTCGAACAATAAATACACGGATCTTGATTCCATGGTTTTGATTCAATTAACTCCACGGTTCCACCGCAATTACATCTTTTTAATTTTAAAGTATTTTCTTTCTCCATTTATATTTAATTTATTTTCTACTCCACTGTATATTTGAACGATAATGGACAGCCATATTCCAGTTCACCTAAACAACATTCATTGTCATCTAAAGTACATTCATACTCACTATAACCGGTGTCATATTCATAATATGAACGTTTACAATATTCACACTCTTCCCAGTTGTTCTCAAAAACTTCTTTTTCCATATTTTATGCCTGCCTATCTGCAATACATTTAATATTGTTCTCAATCTGTCTATATGTATCATTTGCACTAAGAATATTTAAAACAGCATTAGATAACATAGATTTAGTAGAATTGTCAAAAGTCTCCTTCATTGTTGTATTTACCTGCTTACGAATATCATTCATAAATGTGTCTAATTCTTTCTTAATCGTTTCTGTAAAATCAAACTGGCGAGAAATATATTGTTCAAAAGTTACATTTTCATAATCATCGCTATAAGAACCAGACCTACCTTTTTTCTTCACTTTTAACTGCTTAGAATCCAGTCTTTCTTTTATCTGCTGTTTAATATACTGCTCTACTGTATATTCCTGCTCAGGTTCATTATCCCAATAAGATCCACCTACCTTAATTTTCTTTGTCGTAATATACTCGTCAACAAAGTGCTGGAAATTTTTAGAAACCTGTGTATTGATAGTATCTTTTATTAAATTATCAGCAGTCTTTTTTACAATATCAGCAATCTGTTCTTTTACTACATTTCCAAGATTTTTTTCTAATGTTGTCTGTACTATATTCTCAAGATTATCTAACTCAAGTGTTACTTTCATTGTATTATTCTCCTTTTCTAAATTAAATCAGGCAAGCTTTCTGCCCATTTTACTACACTTTCTGCATCTAATTCAGTAGAAGTATCTGTATTAGGATAATAGATTGTGATATTGTTTTTTCTTAATCCTTCTTGCAAAAGATGTTTTAAAGCAGACAATGCATTATCTACACCAATCTGATATGCCATTTGCTGATCGTCATTTTCAAAAGATGCTTTTACTTTATCACTCACAGAATCTAATACTACTTTTACTTCGTTTGAAATATTACAACCCCAAATCTGAATATCATCAAAATCTACCATTTTATTCTCCTTCCGTATGAAAACAAAATTTCAAATTTCTTTCAATTTTTGATCTACTATAATATCAAAATCGCGACTTATTTCTTTTATGAATTGTTCTTTGCAATTTTGTATATTATTCGCTTCAAATTTAATAATGATTCCATTATTAGGCTGCATATCTATCCTGTAGATTCCAAGACCTTCGTATTTTATATCTTTTATCCACATTATTCTTCCTCAATCTCTTCGATTTCAAACGGCTGATCATCATAGTCTGCATCCTCTAAACTATAATCATCCAGCACAAAATCGAGATAATCTGTATAACTGTCATTTCTTAACTTGTCTAAAGCGTCTTCTTTTGATTCTGCTTCGATAATCCCTTCTCTGTGTCCATACCTCAAATAGCCCTGTACATAATTTGCATCCTGTGTGACTCTAAATTCTTTCATCTTGTTATTCTCCTTTTACTTTAAATTGCTAATCAAACCATTAGCGCAACCTATAATTGCGCAAACAACATAAAATGATTTGTATTTAATGGAATACTAGGCAAAAACATTTTTAAAGCGTCAATAAAAATCTCATCTACATCAAACCATGTTAAAATCCATGCAGTTATTAGACCGTAAATTATACCTTCTAACATTTAATTTCTCCTTTTACAACTCTCTCATTAACACTTGCCATAAATTCATTTACTGCATTATAATCAGGATTCTCTGGTAAAGAAGTATTTTTCTTATCATAAGCTAATCTTTTATCCAACTCATCCACCAACTCATAAAATTCAGGAATCGGCTGATCGTTACCGTCCAGATATTTACCATTGCGAATATCCATCAATAAGTCATGTTCTTTTCCTCTGTATGTAACAATTTTTTCATTCTCTAAAATGTCAAAACACATATAATAAAGACGAACTAAATGCATCATGTGTTTTCCTAGTTTTCCATGTTCGATAGCATTCTGATTACGCTTCCCAATCTTCGCATAATCTTTTACTACACAGTTCATTTCAGACCACATTGCTTTATAATCTCTCAGTGGATAATGTTTAAAATTCATATCCATGAAAATTTCTGTATTATAATCTTCTTTATCTGACTTATCAATATAGAGCTTAAGTGAATCTTCTGGATAATAAGCATATTTGCTAGGAAATGTATATACGGCATTCATAATACTATTGAGAATATGTTGTTCTCTTTCTTCTTGCCCTACTACTCTTGCCGCCTTATTACTTAAACGCCGAAGCTGCTGGTTCGCATAACCACCAAAAGAATACACAGCTTTCCTGGATAAAAATAAATGGGCATTATCTAATAATTCCTGACCAATCGGTGTTACGTATAAATAATGCTCAGGCTTTAATCCTAACAACTCAATAGTATTAGGATTTACATTCAGTAATAACGAAACTAACTTATTGAACGAATATATTGTTGTATCAGTCTGTTCATTTACGAACTGTTCAAAATTCTGATTAGTCAAAATATCCATCTTGCTATTTAAGGCACAGCCGCGGCAATCCAAGTCCGAATTCTCTACATTAGTGCCATAGGCATAACTACCACCCAAACCAAGAAGAATAATATTCTTTCCAAGATGCTCATTGGTTCTTAGAAAATCATATTCTCCACTACTGACTTTTTTCTTAATCTCATCAATCATATATTCACCTATTTATTCTCTTATTTATGGAAATTTTAAGCGATCTGCTTCAAGAAATTTTATTTAACTGCATAACAATCAGACTTTTTATCATAGATACCAATTATATCATCTACATTGGCAAATCGTATTTTTGCTCTTTTACCTCTAATCATACAAAGGCCAGAATCGTCTACCTTTCTAACTTTACCATGCAATACAGGTCTCATGCCTTTCTGACGAAATGCCACCCATTTATCAACAAAGTAAGAGTTTGTGCGAATCTTCTCATAAAATCCTGTCTGGTGTGTTTCAAAATTAATATTTCCTTTACCAATTACACTAACTTCGTCATCAATAATTTCAAAGTTTACTTCTCCATCAAAATCCTTGATCAATGTGGTTGTCCATGGTTTGGTAATATAATCATCATAGTCTGGATTATACTTCAGAACTTCATCCAGAAGAAATACTGCCACCCCACCTACATCGGCGCAAAATTCTCCAAGTTTCTCTTTGGTATCAGAGTTATAAGTTGTACAACTCCAATCACCATATAAAGTATCACGACTAATATATGTATGAATTCCAAGGACTTCCATATTTTCACCTAAATTAGACTTTTCCCAATCATCCTTATTTAGCTCATAATACTTATTCAATGCTTCTTTGTATTTCTTATTGCATTCCTCATATATCTTAGATACATAATGTGTTCTTGGATGTTTCTTACGATATTCAGGATCTGTATAGCCCAAAACTTTATCTATCTGTTCTAGCACCTTTATCATTTCTGGACATTCTTTGCTAATATCAATTACTTCTCTCACTGCATCAGGATACTTTTCAATATCTGTCCCATAGGTAAAATAATCATCTCTTTTCGGATATTCTCCAACTTGCTCTTTTTCCTTACAGATATAACACGGATCTGTGATGATAATATCTCCTTTAAATCTCATCTACCCACCTTCAATATATTTAAAACATCTTTATCAGTTAATGGTCTTACTGTACCATCAGATTCTTTTATCATTGGTTTGTCGTATTTATCCGATAACTCTAAACCATATTTCTCGCATAGGCGATAGAATAGATCTCTGTCAAATGATTTACTATCTACCATTTTATTTCCCACCTGTTATTAACCATGCGGCGATAATTAACATTGACATTAAAATTGCTTCGCCTAAGCATATTTGAACTTTTTCTTTGAAATCAAAATCGTAGCCACATATTATTACAATAAAAATTGTTACGACTAACATCATTAACCAATATCCTACAAGTTCCATAATACTATTCTCCAATCGCAATCCATAATTTTCGTTTTTTACTTACCTTTAATCCATCAATAAAATCTAAATGGTCAAAAGTGATCATCAACTGCGGCTTGTTTCTACGGATTTCACTAACAGATGGATAAATACCAATATCAACAAGAATTCTTGGCAAGAATCGCTCTTCCGTAAAATAAGTCTTTTCTTTTTCTGTCCTATCCCAATCATCTTCATCAGCTGCAAATAACTGCTGTAGATCTACAACCGGCTTTCCTATTACTATATTCTCTATGTACATCGCTTCTTACCTCCTAACGAAACACGTAATTCAGCAATCAAAATTAAAGATAATTCGTATATCTTCTTCTGTACCACCATCAGGAACAAGTTTTTCTAACGCTGGAATTGTGTTTTCTAAAAAATTGTCACAACACTCTCTATATGTAATTGATTTAAAATCCACTTGTACATAATATTTAACACGATTATTCCTACTGATGGTTTTATTTAAAATCTTATCCATCGTATCTGCCGACACTACAACAATATCCCAACCAGAAATATTGCCAGACCAACTATCTGGATTCTTTCCTGTTCTTTTCATTTCTATATACTGAGCTTCACTAATAACACCTACATGAATGACTTTCTGATCCCAATCATAATCTTTCAATTCCTTTAATGTATAATATGAGTTTGCATATCCATCACCCCATAAAAGTTCTTTTACTTCAGCAGTAATATCTTCTGGCAGTCCTTTGGGCATACTAATTGGATTAAACCCATAAGAAGTCTTACATCCAGCGAAACCAGTTCCATTTCTTACATCTGCAAGAATTGCAAATAAATCATAATTTCGACTATCATAAGGTCGATCAGTATATGGTCGATTCCATTCGTCAATTACTCTATCTTCGCGATACCAAGGATTTTTAAATACACTTCCTACCTTTGTCCATTTTTTATTTTTACGTACTTCTGCAAACATAGTAATATCTGTTCCCATATTTATTCCTTTCTCTTAATCAACAAATTCAATCTTCTCTCCTACAAAATGTGCCAGTTTTTCATTAATATCTATTGGATATTCTTCAATAACATAATACTCAGTGTCTACAAATACCTTCGTAATAATATTCTCATCATCAATCCAAATTCCACCAACTGTACCGCCAGGAATTCTAATTGCAAGACACTTGTCCTTTAGCATTGTGCTATCTGCCAGAATATAATGCTTCCAGTATTGATCTGGTGATAATCCAAGAAGCCGATCTATTTCTCGTGTTAAGTCACAATAGTATTCTTGAAGACCTGAGCGATTTTCGTTTGGAAATCTATTTGTTAATAACATAGCCAACTCCTATCTTAACTTGCCGCACCGAATACCGACATATCTATATAGTTCGGTTCTTCGGGTGCATATCCTTTCTGTTATTCCTTTTGTATTTTTGAATATTACGGGTGCTTTTACACCACCTGTCCGGAATGAGGAAACCATTGTTCCGGATAGGCGGCTTCGCCGCAGCGGAATAATCATATTTTCCTATGGCGGATGTTATTACATTTTTTGACAATAACTTTTGAAAACTCAGATGAAGTTCATGTAAAATTTTGCAAGAACTGCCACAGATATAAATAGTAGATATAATAAGTAGTAGATAATAATTAACACTCTAAACAAGTTAGAGCTGATTTCTGCTTACATACACACCATCATATAAACAGTCATCTGCCCATTTACATTTTTTATAACTACCACATCTACTATATTTCTTCCACCTATCTTTAGGAATATATGGTTTTCTCTCATTAAAAGGAATATCACATTCTTCGAATGAATTACTATTGGCACAACTTGCACATGTATAGTTTCTTGTTTTATTGTATGGACATTTATTTGTGCCACTCAATTTGATACATCTTGGATAAACAAATAGTAAATGTGAAATTTTAAATGGAATAAATTTATGTTTAGCATATTTGCAACTGCTACTTTTATCGCAATCACAACTATCTATACAGTCGTAACCGAATAATATATCCATTAGATTCTCCTATTGAAACCAACATTTAATCGGCTTCTGTTTTCATATTCTTTTCATGCCATGCATCTAAAGTAACCAATAGCATTTCACCTTTTTCGGTAAGCCAACAACCTGTGATACTACTACCATGCTCTACGAATTCATGTTCATCTAAAATATACATCATGAACTGAAGCAATCCAAATTGATTGTTGTCGTTGTCATCAACATGTAAATCTCTTTTATACCTATTAAGAACTTCGGTATATTCAAGTTTATTTTCTCGCCAATCATGACGAATATGTAAAAATTTTCTGATTACTTCATATGTATATTCAGGGCGTCCACAACCACATAAGTCTAAATCTTCATACATCCAATAGCTCATAAGTGGTTCGATTAATGATTCCTCATACCAATCTTCTCTACAGCCATTTATAATCTCATAATTCTTTGCCATACAACAGTCTGGATGATATTTTACAATATTTTCTGCAATTTCACTTAACCTCATATTTTTCTCCTTCTTAGCTGCATTCACCGCAACTGTTATGTCTCCAATCTTCCTCGTTAATTGCATAGAATACACACTTCTGAATATCTTTGTCTGCAACGATCTTATTGAGCCAATAGCCATTGACTTCGATCCAATCTTCACATCTCAGACCATCGTTATAATATTCCCATTCTTCACGATAATCTTCATTAAAATGCCATTTTCGATATGATTTATATGTATTCATGTCATCTTTTCTCAGATCTTCTGGAATCTTATCTGAAACGTCTCTTCCATCTACTTTTAATGTCCATTTGCCATGGCACAAACATGGATATCCACCGCTCCATTCAACTTCTACATTCCCGACTTTACCCATATAAACCTCCTAATGTAAACTATACAATGCACCGCAAAAAACAACTGCACTAATGGAGGCACCTAATCCATATAATCCAGCATTGCCTCCACACTTGTTCAATAATCCCATAAAAGTAACATACGAAACAAATCCACAAAGATATAATCCAGAACCAATTAATCGTTTTTTATTTTCTTTCATAATAAGTCACCTTTAAATTCCAAATTAAGCATTTTATTTATTGCTTCTGCGATACTTCTTTTATTGAAATTATTTGTTGTACATTTCCAAAACCAATATACCGCCTCAAGAAACTCTTTATAATTTTCCTGATTGAAATATATGTCATTATCTACTTTTTCAGCGTAATTTGCGGCCAACATATCGATCAATTCTTTATCAGTATATTTTCTCTTCTCCTGATGAAACTCAGATTTCTTCAGATCGTCTGGATTGGCAAGTTTGGCCTGTTTCCAATTTATAGTAAGGTTTTCTCCGTCATTTGACCAAGATGTGGCGCCGCTGTCAAATGCAGTAACATTTCCATTCTCATTAATCCCAGCAAAATATCTTGGATTCCATTTATCAGTCTCATAATTCCTTACTAACACAGGTGTATCTACTGGCACTTTACTCCAATCTACATCTTCTGCTGGGTCTTTGTATTCTGATACAAGCCATTTCTGTGATTTTGAGTTGCAACCTTCCTCTCCATTAAATTCACATTCAGGACAAACTATTTCACAACAAGGTTTTATCTCGCCATTTTTTGTAAAGCAAGCAATATCTTCACTTTCCCAAACCTTATCAATCTCATCTTTATATCTTTCATAATTCGTCATAATCACGTTCTCCTTTGCTATGTATTTTAGAAATAGGTTGATTGATTGTGACGCCAACCAACCTTGATATATTGTTAATCTAGCTCGACAAAATCTATTAATCTAATTCAGCAAGAGCCTTGTCTAATTCTTCATCAGACATATTCTCTAATGCCGCATCCTGTCTCTTGGCCTTGATTTCCAGGAGGCGCTGCTTCATTTCCTTGTTTTTCTTAGCGTCTTCTCTTGCCTTAATTTCTTCCAGTTTGACGCCGACAATATATTTTACAATCTCAATCTTTTCGGAAAGTTCTTCATCTTCCTTTGACTTAGTATGAAGAAGACTTTCTTCTTCGGTTTTCTTTACTTCTGCATTAAGCGCCTTAAAAACAGAATCCAAGTTATTTAATGATAAAGTCCAAAGATCAATAACATTTACCATTCCTCTAAATGGAAACTGAAAATTCTCACGGGTTGCCTTTACAAATAATTCATTGTTCGTCATAATAATATTCTCCTTTATTTTTAAAATTTAATCTTCATGATACGCTCAGTTGCGCCTTTTACTTTGACTACAAGTTCCGCTCTCTTGGTCATTGAAAAACCAATACCAGAAAGCTGATTATCGGTATCCTGTACGTGACACTTTTCTCCAAGAGCTTCAAATACTCTCTTATGCTTCATTAAATCATTGTCAAGGAACTCAAGATAGAATCCATTCGGCTCCTCAGTATTTACACAATCTTTCAGGAAGAAAAATACATGTCTATGACCAATTCCGTTCTGATCATCAAAATAATTTGGACTATAACTAATTACAGATACAGGAACAAACTGATTGGTCTGAACTCCCCAAATATCACGACTAGAAACACTCGAAGTACCGTTCAGCTTTTCTTTAATTGAGAAGTTTCCATTTTCGTCAAGAATTACTTCTGCAACAGTTACATCACCAGATACAGGATGATTATATTCAAAAGCATGAATTTCACCATCAAACTCAATTTCTGCTTTAAATCCCTTACTGCCTCTAGCAGCAAACTGACGTACAAAGAATCTATATGTACCAGGCTTCATATGAGATTTGTCCGCCCATGTAATATTTTCTACTGAAGGTTTGCCCTTCATCTGCTCCATTGGTCTAGTAATGTCAATATCAAGCTGCCCACCCATCCTAGACATCCGAGGTTTCCTGCAATTGCCATAATAGATTTCATTACTATCTGGTTCAATACAATGAGCATCAAGATCACTATTATCATTTTGCGCCTCATTCCACATGATGGAAAATCTAAGCACACCGTTAACATTACCTCCTGCAGCTTTAACATTCTGTTTCATGTCTGAATCGGTAATATTGCCACTATAGGCCCAGGATAAACCGTTGTTCCATTTAAACATTGTCTTTGCATTTGGATTTACTGGTGCGATTAAAGATACAAAGTTCTTCTCATGCCTATTCTCTACAAATGCCTCGATTTCTTTTGCAGTTGGAAGCACCTTGTCAATAAAATCCTGTGCAGAAATCTCTTCAACTTTAGAGAACTTCTTTGGATTTACAGTAACATCCTTTTCCATCTGTCCAAAAATATCGTCTGCATCAGTCATTTTTCTGGCAGCTTCTTTATTAGAGAACAAAACATTGTTTACAGAAATATCATTCAAAGTAGCAAATCTACGCTGTAAAGAATCCATATAACCAAGCTCAGTAATGGTCTTCTTTGCGTCCTCTAACATCTTTTTAGTGAAAATTGCCTTTGGGCGCTTATAGCTGGCGGGGGCTACAATCTGCTCATATTTTTTAACTGCTAAATCGAGATCCATATCTTCACTGATATTTACAAGCAGAGTTCCGATAGAATGATTTCTAATACGACCAATTGCCATACCAGCCTTAATGGATTTTTCCCAAGTGTACAGAGCCTTATCTGTTGCTGTTGTTAACTTGTCATATTCCTTCTTATATTTCTTAAATTCAGTCAGAGCGCCTTTCCACTCTTCGCCTTTATATAAGGTGTTGGAATTGATCAGCTCTAATACTGTATCAACTGCATCCATAGTGATTTCGTCTAAAGAACGCTTAAACACATTTCTGGTATCACGGAACTGACCTTTGATTTCTTCATTAGAAGAACTCGTGCGATTTACAAATTTATCTGGAAGTTCTAAGAAGAAATGATCCCATCTATGAGCTTTACCATTGATTTCTTCAAAGTTATAATCTGTTCCAATCTTTTTGAACTTACTCAAATAAATATCGGAAACTGCATGAGCTTTTACGAATTTATCCAGCGCATTAGCAACTGTCTGATATGTAGGGTCATTTAATTTAAGTTCCCAAATTGTATGCATCTGGTTATCCTTAATAACTACTGCCACGCCAATATTCTTAATAAAATATCTACAGCAGCTACAATCATGTTCAGTTCTCTCACGGTAGATAGGGTTAGTACCCGCTGGAAAACTGTTTAAATAAGTATTCCACAGCTCATCCTTATCTACTAACACCTCGAATAATTTGTCTGTATCCTTCTGCATTTCATTGAAATGTTCCTGTAAAGCTTCCTTAAACTCCATAAATCCATCCATATTATTTATCTCCTTTTAAATATTTTCCTTTATGATATTTTCCAGCTACGTTATGCGATTTAACATCATCCTCAAATTCTTTCGAATATGGAACTGAATATGCATAAGCTCCTCCAAAATACACCTGACAATCTTCATCATTAACTGTAGGTATAAATACATAAGTTCTCTGAATAATCATTGCTGCACCACCCATGCTTTCAAAACCTCCACTTGTATTACCCCATAACTGTGTGAAGGTTTCCATAACAAAATCACGGATACTGTTATCATTATAATTTTTTAAATGATAAGGAAATTCTTCATGGATTGCTAAAAGTTCTCTTGCAATCTGTATTAAATTCAATTCACCCATTTTATCTCACCTTTCTCTGGAATATCGTTTTCATCTACTCAAATATTCTCTTAATCCTTTCGATAATTCCGGCTTCCGTCTTTATTTTTACAACACTTACTTCATGAAAACATTTATAATTAAGGTCATGAAGTAATTCCATTAATTCACCGTTATCTTTTATTCGAATCGTAACTTTAGGATAAATTGATGCATCGTGTTTTGTCCTTAGAATTTCAACATTATGTTCGCTCAATACAGAAAAAATTATTTTGCCGTCTTCTACATAATCCATATATCGTAAAATTGCTTTCATTCATTCCCTCTATTAGTCATCAAAATCAAATTCGCTGAGTAATTCGCTTCCATTTCCCCACCAATCAGGTTTTCCACTATCCTCTTTTGTTGGTTCACATGTCCAGCATTCAATCTCTTTGCCATCTACATCAACAATTGGAGTAGCCCAATTAGAACACCCATAAACATATCCATTGTAATATTCTCCTCTTGCGAAGATTAAACCACTTGTGTTATTCCAATCTTTACGAAGTCCTGCATAAATTACTGAATTTGGATTTTCGTCTACAATTTTCTGAACCTTATTCCAGTCCATATATTTCGTTCTTCCAATTAGTTTTGTAGCAACTGCAGTTGGTCCTAAGAAACCCATTGCAAAATCTATATAACCTTTCATCTATTTCTCCTCCGTTTTATATCTCTTATCTTTCTTTTCTCTAGTTTTCAGGATAAATTTCTTATATTCTTCGTACCCGTCAAACCGGATATATTTACCCTCCATAACATCAAAACAATCTGAATTATGTGCTAACTCATATTCATTAGATGAGATTACAATATACACTTCCATTCCATGCGTTTTTGCATCATTCAAAACCATCTGGAAGAAATCTTTCATCTCAATAACATTGTCAATGGAATAACCGGAGTCCATAGCATCTAATAGGATCCATCGCTCATTAGAAGCGATTTCAATTTCTTCTTCTTCATCTGAAAGTAGTCTAGCTAATTTATTAAACCTATCTCCATTATCGCCAGTCTGGATGAACTTTCTCAGTTTAGAAGCAATTTTACCAAGATTTATTGAAATATTCTCTCCTTCAGAAGAACACATAGCGGTTGCACCTAATGCAATATCTCCATAAAACATGCTCTCACCAATAGAGTTGTGCCCGCCATCTTTTTCATTGTCGTAAATGAAAGTTGGGATATTTTCTTTTTTAAGTTCTTCACGAATATTGTGGAGCAATGTGCTTTTACCAGCTCCATTGCATCCAACTAATACTATCACTCCTGGATTAATTTCAATTTCTTTCTTGCGACATGTAGAAAATCCTTCATCATATGGATCACGCCATGTCTTGAATATTCTACTCATATATTCTCCTTTCAAATTTCTTTATATGTATTTTATATACCTTCTTCAATAAATATCGCTATCAAAAATAAAAACCCTCCGATTATAAAGAAAATAATTGATGGAAAGAAAACAACTATAATTGCAATTTTTGCGATTGCTTTAATCCAGAAATATTTTCTAGGATATATACCAAAAATCCCTTCTGTAATTCCACGACTTGTTACCCTCATCAAGAATGACATGCCTATAATGGCACAGCCTAAGATGTATAACCATAAAATTATAGTTATGATCATTGCTCCCATTTGCATATTCTCCTTCTAAATTTCGAATTCATTATGTATGTTATTTTTTATCATATTGATCTTTATATGTATTCTCGTATTCCAACCTATTATATTTTCTCCAAATCATACCTCGTCTTGTACGTACAATCTTCACTTTAGAACATTCATTTTTCTTAAGCTGTCCATACTCTTCTGGACTTAATGAAATGGTTGGATTATCTACTTTTTGATTTTTATATGTAAAAAATATTTTATACTTACCTTTATGAATTTGCATTGTTTTGACTTCTGCCAAATTACCTTTATGATTTCCTGATTTTATAAAAATTAAATCACCAGCTTTTAAACAATAAAAATGACATTCTCTTCGTTGTTTTCCTTTTTCTACCTTCTTTTCTCTATATTGTCTAAGATTATCTACTTCATTTTTACATGTTGTCCTCCAAGACGATGCATTATCCAATCTTGTATAACATAATTCCGTTCCTGATTTAGTTTTCCCATCTCGTATGTCTATATATTTCGCATCAAAAAAGCTTTCCATTTTTCTATCATTACATCTTTTCTGATCTACTATATAAATGAATTTTGTTAATGAGATATTTTTCCATTCTTTTAGACATACCGCATCAGTGTAATGGAACTTTGGTAAACCTATAAGTTTACGATTAATTTTTGTCTCATAACCATAAGCAAGTTCTACATCTTTAAAATCCGCACATAATGCATTGTAGATTTTATATCTGACAATATTCATAAAAGTAGAATCCTTATAGGTATCAGGCATCTTCTTATTTTGCAATTCCCTAAAATATTTATTATTATTGTTATTGGAATGAACCAGACGATGGTGATGATGACAAAGACAAATAAGATTACTCGGACGATTTGTGCCGCCAGCAGCTCTTGGAATAATATGATGTACTTCTATAGTATCGTTGTTTTTATTCTTTACTTTTCCACTCGATAAACACATTTGACATATATGTTTATCTCTATCCCTTACATATGCGGTAACATTTTCATACCCTTTCATTTCTCCATTTTGATAATCTTTTCCAGAAATTATTCTTCCATCCAAATCTGCGATCATTTTCTGAATATCAAATTTCGCTACTTCAATAATTATCCTATCTATTGGAACCCATTGCGCAATTTTCTTTATTAACCGAATATGCGAATCTATTTTATGTTGTATAGATGGAGCAATCCATCCATCTTGATTCCCATTTTTATACGTAGGATTATGAACTATTTTATAATCTACATTCTTATTTTTTCGATATCTCAATCTAGCTCGTTTAAATTTGCGATTCGAGGCCCTAACAGTGAGCCTTTCACTCATTCCTTGTAACAGATTGACCTGTCCTGCCAGATATTCATGCTCGCTATCACTTACAGAAAAACCTATATTTAGATAACCACTATCTATTTTTAATTCAAATATATTTCTTATTTCATAATCTGCCGAATACTCATCAAATCTTTGTATTACTGTTGGATCGTGATTTATAATCTTAGCTTTATTATGTCTTAATAAATATGCTGCCGTACTCTCTTTAATTGGAATACAAGGAACTTTATTCTTATCTACCATAAGTACAAAATCTAAATAATTCATATATTATCCTTAAAATAATCTCGGCATATAGCCGGTAATGCTCTTCGACAATGTTATAAAAAGTTTATAATATTGATATCACTTGCATTTGGTATCTTTAGTGTAATGCATGTTTAAATATCAATGATATAGTCATTACTAGAGCGATATAATGGTATATTATCTTTTTATAACGTAGTAACCTAAGTCTATTTTTAATTCACACTTATAATTTTTAAAGGTTACTTTGAGGGTTTGTAACCCTCTGAAATTACTTACCTCTAAAACAAGATAGTTTTTCAATGCTTCAAAGTGTTTGTTTTGTAACCCTCTGAAATTACTTACCTCTAAAGATCTGTTACCATATTATTTTTCTCCTATCTTATGCATTTTTTTCTAATAAGGCGGTATTTCTACCGCCCATATGTATTACTTACAACTCGCTTCAGAAAGTTCTTTGTTGAAATCTCTCATCGCTCTCAGATATGCTTCTTTCTGAGTTTCGATCTGTTCTTCTTTTCGTTTCTCAGCTCTACGCTTCTTATAAGCAGCTAACTTCGCCTTGCGTTTTTCAATTCTTTCTTTCTCTTTTTCTTCGGCTTCTGCTTTCTTTAACTTATTTTCATAACACTTAAGACCATTGCGAACTGCCTTATTATATAAATTGCTTCCACCAAGTACATGTTTTGTGATACAAATAGAAATTGCCATCTCTAAACTGAACACATCTGGCTCTCGACAAACTGATTTCTGTTTATCTCCATCTGTAAAAGTTACTTCTACAACTTTATTCTCTACAATGATATTTACATCTTTGATTTTTACATTAGGCTCTTTTTTAATAGGTAAAGTGCCGCTTGATATTTTCGTAGCCGTGGAAAGACCTACGCTTCCACTATACGTACAAGTTATTGGTGTTTCTATATATACTTTGTCCATATCTCGTTTGTAATTTAATTTTAATGAAGTAGTAGTAGTAGTTAATTTGTTCTCCATATGTATCACTCTCCAATCTTTTTATATTCTTCCAGCATCTTAGCAAACTCAGGATCTTTCTCAGCTGCCCATTCATATTTCCCTTCGTTAACGATTTCTTTTAATCTTTTATCCAATTCTTTCTTAAGTTTCATCTTTCTTCTACGTTCTTCAACACGTTTTTCATATGCCTTTGTATCAACTTTACAAATAACCTCTGCCGTAAGATCTACTTTTCCTTCAAATTCTTCTGGTGTAAGAATAGAAGTAATTTCCAAGATATTGTGACATGCTCCTGAAACTAAAATCTTATCTCCTACCTGATAACAAACATAATCCTCGTAGATTGCGTAATAATATCTACCACCACTCTGAATTGTTTCCGCCACTTCATAATAACCCGTCAATTTTGCCATATCTTTTACCTCTTTCTATGTATTTTTTATGCTGCTTTATTGTTATGAGAATCTAAAAACTGAAGAAATTCTGCTTTCAACTTCTCATAATTATCTTTCTCTGAACCTGTGAAAATTCTATGCTGTTTTTCCATTTCATTGAGCCATTCACTAAACTCTTCGTCTTTCTCTGCATTACAAGCATATGCCATTAGTGCTAACAATACCGGCATACCAACTTTGTATACACAGGAGTCTAACTTAAGATAGTCGTCAATAAAATCCTTATACAGTTCAATGTCTTCCTGTTCTACATTTGGATCAGCTACCTCTTTTACAAACTGTAACTCATAATCTTCTTCTGACTGTGATTCAGTTACTACTGATTCTGTTTCTTTTGTAGTAACATTATCTTCTGTTGTCTCTTCTACTGTATTATTCTCGTTTTCAGTTACTTCTTCATTAGTTACTTCTTCATATGTATTTTCTGTTTCTTCTACTTCTTCAATATGTAAATAATCCTTCATAAGAGTAACCAATAGATTGATTTTTCCCATGATGGTAGTTCTCTTTTTACTCTGTTCTGATTTAAAAGTTTTCATGCTTACACCATCTACTGTACGATCCTTTAAATCGGTTACATACGCATTAAGAAAATCTACAAATCTATTGTCTTCAATGTTATACTTTGTAAATTCATTGAATACCGCTACCCACATTGGAATGGCAGCTGGAGTAAATAACTTGGTAACTTCCTTATTATTTTCTCCAATTGCTAATTCCAAACGGTTTAAATCAGAATTAAGCTGTTCAAACTCTTCGTCTGTAGCATTTTCATCTACATACTTATAGGCATTTTCCAATTTAGCTTTCCAATCGTCCTTATGAAACAAAAGCATAATTGCTTCGGCAACTACACGTTCCAGTTTACCTTTAGTCTCATTAGTTGTAGTGATTTTACAGCAATTTTTGAAAAACATATTCTTCTCAGAGATTTTCTTAATTTTCCCAGCTGTTACGGTAGTAATCTTGGTCAGTCCCAACTGCTCCTTGTTCATAGATGAGTGGTTGTTGTAGTCGCGAAGGTGATCCGCAATTTGCTGATCCGTGCAGTTAAAAAACTTAGTCACATTGAAATTAAATACATCAAATCTCTTTTTTAATTCATCAGGAAGATCTTTGTAGTATTTTCCAATAACATCACATACTTTTAATTCGTAAGTTGGAAATCCGTTGTCATCTAAAATTCGATTTCCGTTTTCGTCTAAAGAATATTCTCTATATTCAATTAAGTGTCTTTCTGCACCTACACTTCCAATTTTAATACGATTATTTCTAAATGCCTCCGCATAAGATAAACGCTGTAAACCATCAATTAAATATGCAATAATCAATTCCTTTACTTTTTGCTCACATAAAACGATTTCAGGAACAGGAAGAGAACTTAATATTCTACAGAAATAACGATTCGCTTCTTCTTCTGACCACTGAAATGGTTTTCTCTGTAAAATGTATTTACAGTTAATGTCACCATCTTTTTTCTGCTGCAATAATGTGAACATTGGTAATTTGTCCATTCTGTAATCTTCGGATTCGCTAATAGCAATTACTCTGTCTTTCATATCATATTCCTCCATATTATATTTCGTGTCTTTTAAAAACATTTCCATATTTTCATTTCTCTTAATCCGCTCTACTGCGTTTTCATAATCGCTTTGCGATATATCTAAGATCTTCTTAATTTTTTCTACAGGAACTTTCCTCATTTTCAAAATAGTAATTCGCTTCTGTAACCGTGGCATACTATCAAGAAGTATATTTACCTTTTCTACAGAATCATCTCCATTTAATCCAAGTTCTGTCTCTACACTGAAATTGGACGGGATTTTTTCTCTTAAATCAGATCCATCTTCCAATGGAACATCCATAGAAACATCATAGACTTTCTTTTTTATTGGTTTTCCATTCTTATCTTTTTTAATCTCTCCATTTTCATCTGTTTCATATTCCAGGTTGCACCGCTTCCAAGTCAGCTGATCACGGCTCCAATCATAGAATGACCGTTTAATATTTCCTGTAAGAAATGTATTAAAGGAACAATCTGCTGTTTCATCAAATGTCTGAACACTTTCCAGAAGAACTTTCAGTGCATCACTGTACAAGTCATCATAATCCTTCTGATCTACGTTCTTCATATTAATGATTGGATTACAAATCCGTTTTAATCTCGCCATATCATTTTCAGAATAATATGTAACTAATTCCATCTGTTTTTCATTCAGACTTATTTTTTCTACTTTTCCCATATTGAACCTACCTAATTGTTATGTATTTCTGTTTCACTCTCATCATCTTCGTTTCCTTCGATGATTCGATATGTATATTTTCTATGGAAAAGTCCATCCACGGCTTTTTGAATCCGTTCACGTTGAACACATTCTGGATTGATATTCGTCAGAACATTCTGGATAATCTGGATTTCATCTTTTGTTTCTCTACGCTGAGTACGGTTTTCACGGATAGCCTTATAGAGCTGCCAGCCTGTATATAAATCTTTCGGCTTCTCAATCTCGATTGAATGAAGGATATTAAGCAATCCCTTATCAAGATCATACAGAATACCGATCAGCTCATTGCTTCGTTTTACAGCCGAGTTGAAAATATCTCCGCAGGTTCCAAATTGTTCCACCCAACGAGTAATATTCTCAGATGGTTTATACGTTTGTGGCGTCTCAATTACTCTCGGAGGGATTTCAGGAATGGCTTCCATGAAGAATTTCATTTTCTTCATATGTTTTGGAAGCGAATTTAAAACATTTCTTGCTTTGTTGCGATCCATCAGTGTTCTATCTTTGAAATTGCATGAGACAGGTCTACCACCTGAATCGATTTTGATATAAACTCCCCTATTATTTCTGATTACATAGTCCATTTTCCTTTTCCCTCCTTTTTATCAATGGATCATGCAGGATTTACTTAATTATTTTTGTAAATATTACGAACCGCCTCATGTAAATTCTTGCTTTTATATGGAAGTCCATATTTTTTACACCATTTTCTAACCGCACTATCTGTAACACCAAATTTTTTACCGATTGATACAAACGAGTCTAAATATAAAAGTTTTTCAAGTTCATTTTTTGGTGGTATATTTTTTGCTTTAATTTTATTTCGACATTCTATACACATAACAGCTTTACGATCTTTTATATTTTTCTTACAATATGGACATATTTCTTTTCCTGGAATATATATACTCCCCTTATCTTTTATGTCGTTATTTATTTCCTCTACCGTTCTATTATTGTACCTATAGAATGGAATTATTTTCCTTTCCACAATATAACTACCATTATCTGTTAAAATCGCCTTCGCGCCGTTATGAAAAGCAATGTGATCATTGCTAGTAGCAAAAACCATTAAATTCTCATGAGAATTATCTTGCCTATTGAAATTTTTGTGATGAACACATTCTTCTTTATTTAACTGCCTACCAAGCATTTTTTCTGCTTCTAAAACATGCTCATATACACATCCGTTGTCAAAAGCTCTATGATGTTCCGGCATATAAATCGCTATATACCCATTCAAATAAGTTTTCCCATTATTTTTATATCCTCTAACAGAACTTACATTTTCCTCTCTTAAATCTTTACGATTTCCATTTTTATACACATATTGACCGTCTCCAAATAAAATTTTTGACATATTAATACTATGATTATTTATCATAGTCGCAATATTTCCATTACTAAGACGTTTCCAACGATACTGATTCACAATATCAAAATTTTTAGAATCAAAATAAAATTTTTCTTTTGTTTTAGGAGTATAACCAATATAATATTCTCCCATGTTTTCATATGTATTTTTTAATTGCACACTTATAAAAATCTACCTCTTTTCTACTTATTTATAGTGGATCGTACAGGGTTCGAACCTGCGTTTTCTACTTGTTAGACTGCTCTGACCAACTGAGCTAACGATCCATACCAGCAGCCTTTTATTGACCACTGGTTTTGTGTGATTTTGTAATGTAATTAGGAATTTCGAAACTTTTGTTTACGGGTTACATTTGTATTTTGCGTACACGAAATACAACCTTTGTGCGTCCACAAAGATTTAGCGGGGCTGGTGGGATTTGAACCCACGTATGCGACAGTCAAAGTGTCGAGTCTTAACCACTTGACGACAGCCCTATAATCATATTCTCTTGTTATAAAAATAAAGATTGGAAAATTTCAGCAGATACTTGCTTTGATTAACTTGATTTATGAAATGAAACAAAGTATAATATGTATTGCATAGTATCTTGATGGGGTACTTATGTATCAAGACTACCGTATATCTGTTTTGTGGCGGCAACCACATTATCAGATGGTAGTCTTTTTTTATTTTCCGTTTCCACTTCTGGAATCTCTTTACATTTGCTATTATATAGTCGAACATTTGTTCTGTCAACTACTTTATCGAACATTTGTTCGATTTTATAATTTGGGTTTTAATTTAGGAAGGATGATATTTCTCAATAAGTCTGGGTCTCTTATTTCTCCATTTATATATAAAGTTTGAAAGATTTCATTTTCATCAAACGTTACTTCTCTTGCTACATCAACAAGACTTTTCCCATATGATTTTTTCTTTCTTTCTGTTGGTTGATGAACTAATGTAGATCTGCTCCATGTCATAATAGTTACCATTTCTCCAGGAGCTTTATCAATAATCTTTTTGGCTAGCTCTTTTGTAACAGTAACAAATCCTATCTCGCTCATGCCAATACCTCCTTCCAGTTAATGTCTTCTCCCATAAATAATGTGTTAAAGCAAATCTTATTTATCATATTTTTCTGTTTTTGATCAACAACAGTTCCGACTTTACGAATAATATCATGTTTTTTATCCAAAGTGGTCGGTTGCTCACCAAGAACCATAGAATATGAAGCGAGACCTGTGTCTCCATTTGCCTCTATACAACCATGTACAGGAAGATTTTCTTTTTTTATAACATGTGTCAAAGGCATTGCAATAACTATCGGGGCAGCCTTTGTGCCTTGCTCGTTACCCACTAAAACATATGGGCGTCTTTTTACCTGAATCGATCCTGATAATGTACGGATTTTAATTTCGGCGTCAACTATATCATATCTATGAAGCATTAATTCAGACATCTTTCGTCTGCCTCCTTTCTCTGTTCATATGTATTGCCTTTGAACAATTTTAGTATATTACACTCTACAATTAATGTCAAGAGTTATTGTAGACATTAATTTACTTTTTTATTCTTTTATTGTATACTGTTATTGCAGACATTAATTTTCACTTTTATAGAGGTTATAAATGTATAGACTTAATATAAAAAACTATGTAGATACTATGTTTGACGGTAATATCAACAAATTTGCAAAAGCAATAGGTGTAAATTATAATCCCGCAAAACAATTATACTCTAGTGAAACGACACGAATAAATTTCGATGTCCTTACTTCTTTATGTGATACTTTTCACTGTACTCCGAATGATATTCTTATTAATGATGATATATCAAAATGGCACGATTCACCTGACACTGTTTTTGATATCAACTATCCAAAAGAAAAATCTCAAAAATCAACATTTACTGTTAGCTTAAATAATCCAAATGATCCAAATGCTCCAATAAGAGTAAACGTTGATACAAAAGATGAAGAAAAAATGGCTCAAATAGCTCAAGACGTTGCAAACCAAATAGTACATTCTTTTATGCGTAAACATACTATCATTTCAAATGATAAATATGATAAGCTAATAGAACAGATTAAGGAATTAAGCGATGCTAAAAAATAGCACCGCTTTTCTTTTATGCAATTCTCATCTCGTTTGCCATATCAATGGCAATCTGGTAAACCTCAACTGCTTCTTTACCTTCCTGCATTCCCTTGATAACATTCGTAATTACATTTCCAAAGTCGTTTGATTTTAATGAAATGACCGGCATGTTTTTAATGATTTCATCTCCCTTGCCAGCCAGGACATTTTTAATGAATTCGCCGTGATCTTCCAGATACCTTCTCTTCTGTTCTTCAATCAAACCGATGTAAGTCATTGTAGTTTTCAAGTCTGCATGATTAAAAAGCTTCTGTAATGTTAGCAGGCAGTTCGGATCGAACATATGCATTTTATGTGTCCAGTAACCTAACGTCTTACGAAGGCTATGAGTCGACACGGGTGTTGTGATGCCAATAGCCTTCGCAGCCTGTTTTAGTTTCTTTCTATAATCATCAGACTGCCACTTTACAACATCATTCCATTCCACTTCATAATATAAGTAACCGCCAAGAGTCCTATATTCTTTCTGTTTTTCAAAATCCTTTAAGATTTTCTGTTTTCTATCTTCTGTAAAATCCTTTCCTAAAAACCTGCACCATTCTTCTATATCTGTATTATCATATACTGGATTATCATATCGCTGAATCCACGCTGATTTCGCTTCATATTTAAAAAGAAATTCATCATAATGCTCCATAGGATCAATACCGGCATGACTTAAATAAATATCCATTGCTTCATATGTCATATGACTTACTGGCAATTCAGTGACTTTACCTGTCTTCTGTTCTACAATAGTATTAATTGCTTCTTTTCGCTTTCCATTTTCGTAGTACAGATCAGACCATTTCATAGAGATAGTATCACCAATACGTCTACCAAGAAGAAGCTCTAACATGGTGATAAAATATCCATCCCAATCTTCTTTTTTCTCAAACCATTCTATAACCGCTTTAATATCTTCCATATTCCATAATGGCTGAACTTCTGTTTTACCTTTTTTCTTTGTTGCATATCTACTTTTCTCTTCCATAATCATTCTCCTTTACTGAAATAATTCTTTTAAAATCCGAGGCTCATATTTCTGTTCCTGTACACTTTTTATTGCTTTTTTCATACATATAATTCCTTTTGCATTTAATGTTTTACCAAGAATACCATCTATCTGCCTCAGCTCATTTTTATAACCCCTTCTTCTGCATTTGCAGTCATGTAGTAATTTGTAAATCTTATAGCCAGCCGCAGCTCCTAAATTTTTAAACTCAGTAACATGTTCTATGTCTACAATTTTTAAATCTTCTCTCTGTATCAACTTTAGAAGTATAATTCTTCGGCTTTGAAGTTGTTCCGTAAACCGTTCAATTTCTCCTATCTTTTCTTCTAAATCATAGTTGATAGGAGTATCTTCAATATCATTTGTTGTAAGTTCAATGGTTTCCATATCATAAGTCCTACATAATGGACAGGTTTTTATTACATTGTTTGCCTTTTCTTTTACTTGCCATATTGATGCATCACTAAAATTATCCACAACCAAATATCCAGCTTGAGGATTCTGTTTTAAATATTTCTCACCATTAGTTATTATGTATTGCATTTTATACCTCCAATAGTTTCCTATCTATGTATTCTCCATATTGATTTCAATTTTTGCGTAAAAAAAATAGAAGCAGATTTCTCTACTTCTACATAAGAACCATATTTACTTATTCCGTTTTAGGATTTCCGTCACTTCCTTTACACTGATCAGATATATCTTTGCCACTTGTTTCTTATCTTGACAGCGTTGATATTCGTTTATAATATCCCGATCAGTCCACTGGTAATCAACAGGCGGATTCATATAATTTTCCATTAAGCTACATCCTATTCTCCACTTTTAATGTTCTCATAAGTGCTTCCTGTAAAATCCGTGACACGTTAATTCCTGCTTGATCCGCAGCATAATTTAACCAGCTTGGTAAGGCAACATTTCTTCTTACAGTTTTTGTATCAATTTTCTTTCTATATAATGTAGAATCAATATCTACAAATGAGACCACGGTTTCTCCATCGTCTGCAAAGGTTCCATTTGCCGGATTTAATTCTTTAAGTTCAGATGGTGTTGGAATTTCTTCTTTATCATCTTCCATTGATACACATTTTAATTCAATTGCGTCTCGTGCCATATTCATGGCATCATTCATATCCTTACCTTCTGTTAAAATTCCAAAATCTGGAACTTCAACTAATATATCTTCATTTGTTTTTGTAAAGAATACAGGATATACATTTTTCATCTTTTTAAACCTCCATTCTCTAATTATTGATATTCATATGATACTAAAGAAATAATGGACTATAAAAGTCCATTTCTCTTTAGTATTGCCTTTGCCAAACGCTCATCAATTTCTTTATGTCTCGGAATTGTTTCTTTCACGTTTCCCCGAACATATATGTCATGACTGCCACCGTGTCTCTCAAAGACAAAACCACCTTTTTCTAGTCCACTGACTAATTCCGTTCTTTTCATGGGTGTCTGCCTCCTTATACATATATTATACACACTTATTGTGTAATGTCAACGTTTTTATACACACTCAATACACAAAGCCATCAATGAAACCAACCTTTATTTAATTTTTTATCCTACATTTAAATATCTCTTTGCGGTATCATAATCAAAAATACAATCGTGTTCCATATTATCTGAATAAATTGTCACACCTGTTTCATCTTGAGTAACATAATACCAAAGCCCTTCTTTAGAAAGATAATCCGTGCCATCATTTGAATGTGCATCTTTTTTCATTTGAACCATGTACTTTTTTAATGCACTTTTCAAAACTTCAATATCGGTTATATTATCTAAATCCATTTAACCATCTCCATTTTCACTTAAAATGTCTGTTTTATCTGGTACTAAAATTAGGAAATTCTTTAGTATCCTTAAATTTCTCCTGAAATACTGAATCTCCATATTTTAAGCACTCATACTCCACGGATATCCTTTATCATCGACTTTCACATTTAACTGTTTACATTTGTCACAGTTCCTATTACAATGAACCATAAATCCTCCGTTTCCGATGAAAGCAATTTTTCATCTACTTCATCATTTTTACATCCTTAACATGAACATTTGATAAGATATCAGCTCCGATTCCTTTAAAGTTTTTCATTCCATATTCTGTTGGATTATAAACATGAATCATGCCAATTCCATTGTCATGTCCCACAGTTATACCATCTGCATATTCTCCCTTACTAGGTGTTAATCCAGTTTTTTCATCCTTAAGCTTAACTAATTCTTCCTCATTAAAATCTGCTTCAATTACAATCTGAATTTTCATTATTATTTATCTCCTTTCGAAATCGTCATTTCATGACTGAAACATCAATAACATTGAATCCTGCATCTTCCAAGTCTTGTTCAACACAATATCTTAATGTTTCTTCTGATGACTCATCATCATAGAATTCTGCTTCTACTTCTACAATGAGTTTCACTTTTATTTTATTTGGCTTATCTATTATTCTTGCCACCTATATCGCCTCTTCTAATCTACCAAGTAAATCATTCTTCACTTCGATTATTGCATTCAGCCTACCTTTAATCTGTAAATCATATGGACTATCAGTATTTTTTAATAAACCCTCAAGCCTATCAATTTCTGTATCAAGCTCACCAATATATTCTTTTATCTTTTCTCTCATATCTGGCTTTTTATATTTATTGTTATTATATCTTAATTCAAACTCATTTTTATATTCCTCTTCAGTTACAAACATAATTCTTTTCATGACGTGATCTACCATTACACATCTGTAAGTATTTTCTGCATAAAAAGCATCACCAACCTTAAAATTGTTCCAATTTATAGTTGTTTGTTTATCTTTCATTGTTTCATTGATATCTACGAGCATTTCTTCTGGACAATTTAATAAATATCCATAACAGTTTAAATTTTCATTTTCCATTTTTCTACCTCCAATCATCAAAAGAAAGTTAAAATTCATTTCCATTTCTATAATCAACAATTCCAATTTGACTTCCTTGAGTTAATACTACCTTATTTTCTTCTCCATATTCCCAGTCATCTACATTTAATTCGTCTACAGCATCTAATTCTGTTGCAAAATTACTTCCAAATGATTGAATCATTCCTATACATACTGGAAGATCTTCATCGTATTGATTAAGAATGTCTTTTAATTCTCCTACTGTCATCATAATTTTATACCTCATTCCTTTCCAATATCACAGTAAACTTAGATTTCTTAGTCATTAAATAAATAATCTCTTACATATTCATCACCAAATTTGTCATACATCCATCTTCTATAATCTGGCGTACAATTACCCGAATGGTGATATACTTTGACATCATAATCGGTAATTTCATAATCATCATCAATGATAAGTGTGGCATTTGGGTCTTCCTTCAATCTCTCTTCTTCAAATTCAGGAATTTCTACATATCCCTCAAGCCCAATAGAACGCTCATCTCTTGTAATATTTAATTCATTGATTTTCCCATCTGAATCAATAAATAAACTGTATATTTTTCTTAATTCTTCATCAGTTAATCTATTTGCATATTTCATAAAATAATTCCTTTCTGTTTCAAAAGAAAACTTGGTTTCATTGGTTTATTCAATTGGCTCGTCTAATCTTTTTCCATATACATCTACATAACCGCCATAGCTATTTCCATTCTCTTCATACCAAAAATACCATTCTGTGTCTGTTATTCTCTTTACATTTATGTCAGAAGTCTTTGTATTCTTAATCCATTTTTCCGCTTCATTAATAGCAACATTTTCATTTGAATATATCCCAAGCACCCTTGCATTTGCTTCTGGGTGTTCTCCTTTATTATTAATTACTGTATGTACTATTGTATATAACATATTTATAATCCTCCAATCTTTTTATTATTTTCAAAATCATATTTTCCATATTCATGTTCATATCCATCCCATAAATATGTTAATCTTCCATCTGGATATAAACTAATAAATGAACCTGTAATAACATCGCTGCATTCTTCTGAATGATAATACATTCCACCTTTTTCATGTTCATACATTTGCGTATATGTATAACCATCCAAGTAAATTTCTTTTGGATATTCCATACAAATCACCTCAATATTATATTCTCCATTATATCAGAAACAGAACTGCCTTACGACAATTCCACTCCAAATGAATCTATTATTTCCTAATTATATTATTCTCTAATCAATTCTAATTTTGCTTTTATATTCTCATCATGAACGCAAACAGAAAACCTATTATCTAACAATATTTTGCCTATTTCAATCGCTTCATTTTCAAAATCATGTTTTACAATTTTTGGCAATGATTTACACCATCCTCCTACGTACTGATTCCATTCATATCCTCTACTTTTAACAAGGCTTATGAAATCGCTATTTTTCATGTAGCAAAGCTTTATATATCGATCAACACCACCTAAATCTACATACTCTGTAATCTCTACTGTATCATAATATTTCTGGCTTGTGGGTATGATCGTATCTTCCGGCAGAAATCTTGATGCTTGTAGCTTTCTTTCCAAAATATCCTCATAACACAGCACAAACTCTTTATCACAGATATGATCCCGATTATCAATCCAGAACTTTGCATCAGTTTTTGTATTGATTAAGAATTCTGCCGCCAATTCGTGTTTTTCACAATAGTCCAGGAAATCTGCCCTTATTGTATTTGCCCAGACGATCTGTTTTTCCGTTCCGCTCAGATCGGGCATATCATACTGTTCTGCAATCTCTTTATTTCTTTCTTCCTTTTCTTTTTGCTTGCAGTCTGGACACAAATCGGAAAAATACTGTTTTGCCCTCCATTCCTTGTAGGATTTTGTGCCCACAAGCTCTATACCACCCTCATGACCGCATGAGTGCTTTCCTTCATACCAAGACATATATTTTACCTCTTTTCTTTTTTCGATAGTTATGTTATAATGTTTTCAGAAACTCTTTGGCGGGGTTGATCCTTGATTTAATTCTAGAGATATAGTATTCCCCGCACACAAAGAGTTTCTTTTTATTTTCTGGCCATTTCATCCCACTCTTGACCTGTTTTTGAAAAATATTTCATCATATTTCGAACCTCTCATAAATATTATAACATAGGTTGCAATATTATAGCCACCAGATTTCTCTACCAATCTTCTTCCCACTCACTTGGATCTTTTAGCGCCTGTCCAAACTGATTGTACAACTGTCCGCATCCATCACAATATGTATCTCCCTGAAGGATAACCTCATACCCGCAGCTGCATTTTGCATGTGTTGGCTCTGTATACCACCAAGACCTTTTTCGTATACCCATATCTTCCCATTTTTCTGGATGATCGGCACAATCATTGTAATTTCTAAGTTTACTTTCCATATCATCCGTCTGAGTTAAATTGCCTTCTTTATCACATCCAAACCCAAGCGTTTCATAATATGGTGCGCCAATAATATGAAAACAATGTTCATAAATTGACTGTTGTCTCCGTTCTCTTTCTGAAATAATTCTTACAATGTGACTCATAACTCTTCTCCTTTCACCATCTCATATTTATCCAGTTCTTCTTGATCCAGTAACCGATCATAATATACTTCCGCCCAGGCAGATATACCATTTACATTTGTCTTGTTATCATAGTTGATAAAATCCATGAATCCTTTCTGTGGCTGTGTTCCGATACTCACTGGACGTTCCAACATATAATATTTAATCCAACCATTCCGTTTGGCTGCATTCCTAACGTATTCTTCTGCGCTCATTATTCTATTCCTTTCTCTTCTCTGTACTAAAATAGGAAGGCTGCATTTTACAACCTTCCTACATGTATTCTCTGTATTCAATTTTATTTACCGTCTATTCCATGGCATCCATGGTCCAAAAACAATACCTAAAGCAATTGCCCAACTAATTAATTCGATCATAATTTCATTCTCCTTTTGTTATATTTTAATTATATTTACTTTGCTATATCTGCACTGCATTTACTTCTTAATTTACTTTATTAGATGTCAACATCCAATCTCCAAGTCTTTCTCTCATTTCATAATCTGTTGGGAATGTAGTTGCAGTACACATAAAACATCTTAATCGAGCATATTCATCTCTTGTAATTTCTATTCCCATATCACCAGGAGCAGTTCCTTTAGGCCATTTCATAGTTGTTGGATTAAAATAATATTTTCTAAATTTTGTTTCACCACTAGGAAATTCTTTATATTCCCACAGACAAGAAATAATTTTTCCTGTACTTATTTCAGTTGTGAAAGCTTTATTATATTGAGGATAATATTTATTGTATGCAAGATTATCACTTTTCTTTGCAAATTCTAAACATTGTTTCTCTTCTGATTTATGAAAAGCATATTCTTCAGAAAGTTTATCCTCGTAAACTGTGCCAGTTTTCAACCCAACTACCTGTCCACCAAAATTTCCATATTTATCTTCTCTTATCCTATAAGTGGTGTATTCTCCATTCCTAATCTCTCTACCTTTTCTGTCATACCATACAGTATCATTCCCCTCTTTGTGAATACTTGTCTTTTTACAATAATGATTGTCACTTAAACAACTCAATCCACTAATACCTAAAACGCTTAAAAATATTAATGTTCCGATCATAAAATATTGCCTCCTTGATTATGTATTTTATGTTACATATTTTGCTTTATTATATCACTTTTGTCTTATTTTGTGACCATCAACTTAACACTTTTACAAATCTTGTTAGCCATTCTTCGCTTACATAGCCCGCAAGGATATTGTCTATGTCATTCATTATTGCATTGGTGTTGCATCTGATAAATAAATTTGCAGCTTCCAACTCATCTAATTTCCTTACTATTAAATCAGAAAAATTAACAGTAACATGATTTCCAGCTGATTCAATTACTGTTAATAACCTTGCCAATTTTAGCATATCTTCTTGCCACACATCACCATCGACATCATCATTATAAAAATAACTTTCCATATCATAATCCTGATCATGCACTGCAATTTCTTCTCCGTCAGGAGCTGATTTAATATATTCATATAAAGTCATAATTTCCCTCCAAATCCAATTTTCATCAGTTATTTTGTTATAGCTTCTATCAGCTCATCTATTACTGTGTCGCGAATAAAGTCTTCCGATACATATTTTGATAATTCATCATAAGCTTCAATTCTTTGATCTGTATTTAATAATTTTTCTCCATAATCATCTAACAAAAAATCTCCTTTGTTATATTCCATTGCAATACTTATATAAACATCATTTAATTCATTATGAAAAACTACTCTATAAAGTATTTTTCTATTCATATCATCACGCTCCTTTATACAAAGTATGTTTTCCTTTTGCATCTCTCTGCCATTCATAACCAGCAAACTCCAATGCCTTCAAAGCACCAAGATAATATCCTATATCCTGTGGTCTTGCATCTTCCATATTTGTGATCATCCATCGTTCATCTAACCATTCTTCCGTCTGCTTTTTAATTTCACTTGCTGTTCTTCTCATTTATCAAACACCTCTCTTACTTTATCAGCGATCATTTCATTTCCATATTCAACTAAACGATCATGGAAACCTCGTACAAATTCTGATGTAGCAATTTTCATAACATTTTCTTCTGTCGGGTCAATCTGATAAAATTCCAACATGCCTTTGATATCATCATTGTACCAGGTGGTATTTGCATCTTCCATGAACTCAATTTCTTTATCTCTTGGATACTTGTCATATAATGAGATTTTATATTTCCATTCGTTACTTATAACGAAATTATAGAAATCTACTGTATCTTCCGCTATATACTCGTTCAGCCATATATCTCTATCATACCCATGAGCTTCCAAATAAGCATCAAGACAATCTTCACTTACCAAAAGATATGCTAAATTATCATCCACCACATTTTCTCTTAATTCATCCACTGTATCTGCATAAACTAAAATATATTTCATATTAAATTTCCCTCCTGCTAGTATATTCTCCAAAAGAAAAGACAGATGATTATCTCTCACCTGTCTTATAATTGCTGCCTATTAAATTAAATAACTAGAAATATACCATATTTCTTTATTTTGTCTTGTCCACTTAAATCCATAGATAGCTCGATCAATAGTGATTATTCCACCTACATAAGATGAGGATATAAAAATATAATCATCTGGTCTTCTGCTTGGTATTTCATCCCACCATTTCCAAATCCGCTTCCAATTTTCTACAAAATAATTATATTTATTTGGTTTTGTGAATGTTGATTGGGTTTTTGGATTATAATATGGATAATTCCCATACCCTGAGATATTCTCAAACTCAACTCCATTTACAATTTTAGATCGCTTCATATATACCTCCTTGAAACACGGTTTTCATCTATTAATCAATATTCACATACCACCAACCGGTATACCTATCCTCCTCATTATTTCGTTTGTCTTCTTCAGGATCATAATACCCAGTATTGATAAGAACTTCTTCTCCTTGCGCTCTATAAAGTGCCTCGATCAAATCTGCAATTGTATTCGCTGCCGATTCTGTTTTTACGAGTATTTCTGTTCCACCGTCTGACCATATAATTCCATCTGAATAATCTGGTAGTGCGTTTACAATCATTTCCATCCAATCTATTCTTCCGTTCATATAATCACCTCAATTTAAAATTCTTAACAATGCGTGTTTGTCATCCCATTCGTATGCATCACCATCACAATTTCGCTTCTTAATAATATGTAATTCACTCAAATGATTTAGTGCTTTAAATAATTCACGCTGATCCTGTCCATACAATTTATCTTCGTTTGTCACAATAAAATCAATACCGCAATTAAGATTTTCTTTTAAAGAATCCATTATTAAAATTTCCATCTGGGTAAAGATTTCTGTTTTTCTTTCTTCCAATAAATCATGTACTGATTTATGGCAGCCTGTATTATATAAAGGATTCATGTAAAATACCTCCGTTTAAGAAATGTGCTTTTCATTAGCTAAATCAGTTGTCCTCTTAACATTATTAGTGCTATATTTACTACTGGTTTTAAAATATCGTCACACGAGGTTTCCATTTTTGTAAAATATTCTATTGCTTTTTTTATACTTTCCCTAAACTCTTCATCTGATTTTGATTCATTTCTTATCTTTTCTATAGCTTGTGTGGTATTCTGCATAAATACTTCCATTGGCTTAATTTTCTCTTGCATATTTTCTCCTTTGTCTTTGAAATTTCCGTTTCATTTTACCTCATCCCATTCGTATACAGGAAGATCATCAACAACCTCTCCATCCGTATCCAACCGGATTAAAAGCACATCATTTTCCCAAGCATATTCTAACAATACAACTAAATCTGATGGCAGATTACGAATTTCTTTCCCTATAATATCTTTATCAGGTACGCTAATGAATATGCCCTCTTTATAATCATAACTATAAGGCATTTTATTTTCGCTTAAACTATTCAGTGTCTCTTCTTTTAAATGGGATGTACTAATATCCAAATATTTTCCTAACATAATCATTTCTCCTCTCTTATTCTTCTGGTTCACCAAAAATTCTGATGTATTCTTCTACGCTTGCATTTCTTTCCACTAAACGTCTTGCCGTGCTTTCGGTAATAGGAATAATTGTCTCATCAGGAGAATAACAGTTCTGACTTGTCTCTCTTGCATACTTACTTCCGGCATTACCATTTCCATATAAGAAGTATTCTCCTGTTTTCTTCTTGTAGAGCATTTCTTCATACCAATCAACCTGTGATCTGTAACTGTGTTCCCAACTGGTTAATTTCTCTGCTGTTTCCGTATTGTACATTTTTCCATTAATAATTTTTTTCATAAGTATAATCTCCTTTCAAATTATTAAATTGCTGTTTCATCTACATAATTTCTACATCACACTTCCATATCATCAATTTCTATTGATTTTTCTAACAATGATTTCAAGTTCCAACCAGTAAGAGTCATAAAAACATCATCAATAATTTTTCTTTCATTTTTAGAAACATACTTACTAAGCAGAAGTCTCATTCCTTTTTCGATTTCTCTTCTTCCTGATTCCTCTCTATCACTTTCAAACTCATTGATTATAGCAATCGCAAGTTTGGCATAATCAATATATCCATCAACTATGTGACCATTTTCATCAAACAAAATATTGTATTTATCACAATAGTAATCCACTTCATCTTCTGGACACTCTGCTTTTTCCAAATCTTCTTCTCCGTATTCAAGTGCAAGGCAACGCACATTTTCTCTCGCATTATCCTTTACCTTTAAGTTATCCTCTCCAAAACAACATTCATCTGCTCTCTTATAAATTTCATCCCACGTGTATTTCTTCATTTACATCTACCTCACTTTCTACTATTCTTCATTAAATATTTCCGCTATCAATTCATCTGGAATAACATCTACAAATAGTTCTTGTGCAGTCCAGTTTGTCTTGCCACGATTGTTTGAAATTGCATAAGCAACTACATTTCTAACAAGTATTTCCAGATTTTCTTCTGATACATTTTCTAATACTTCTCTGATTTCACAACTATATTTAGCAAATTGCATATCATCCATAATATTTCCTCCAATTAAGAAATTACCGTTTTATTTACTTTAATACAATTAAGTCTGCTTCTTCGACATATTTTCTTGCAGCATTATATCCATTTCTATTAAGTTCGCCTTCAATACTAAACCAAAGTGAATCTAAAAAATTTGGAATAGATGCAAAATCTTTATTTGGATATTTGTCTCTATATCGTTTATATGCTGTTTTATATAATTCATCTACTAAATCACGCTTCATCATATTTCCTCCGTTTCTGATATCTACGTTTTATTTAGTTGAAATTAACATCAATATCATATTGAAAATCACGCCATGACCACCCATAATATTTATTACATATATAATTTAGTAATGTTTCTGGTGTCCTTCCAGTTTTCCCATAAACGTCTTCCTCGTCTTCTTCGCAGAGATATTCATGTTCTTTTTTTAGTGTGTCCAGTATTTCCGCATTACTTACGTTGCTTGGCACCGTTAATTCAAATGTCTCCATATCATCTCCGTCATCCCAAAAGAAATTTATTCTTAAATTTAATGTTCTCATATTTTCCTCTCTTTCTAAGCCAACTAAATCATCGTTTCATTGTTTTTATTCTTCATCGTATCTCTCAAACATCAAAACCATTCCGTCATTGTATGTAAGATAGATGTTGTAGTTTTCTGACAGCCATTCTTTGAAGTCATTTTCATGGTAAGTTTTACCACATCTAATTGTTTGATATTCTGAAACAACTCATAAAGGCAACCTCTTATTCCATCTATTGATTCAGAAATTATAACAGGCGTTCCAATTGTGTTGCATGCTAATAACTGAACTCTGTTGATATTCGGGTTTGAGCTTTTGCATCTTCGTACAACAACTGCGGATTTCGAATTATAGCTGTTAATCAAAAGCGAATACCACTGTCTTGCGTTGATTTTTCTTTCTTTTGTATTTGTTCTCATAATATTATTTTCTCCCATTTCTCAATGAAACTCTTGTTTCATCCTATAACCTCAAAAGCATCTTCTTTTCCGTTGCAATAAGCTACAAATCCATAATTTCCATTACAGAACTGAACTAAATCTGCGCCGTCTTTCATATTCAGATATTCAGTTGCTTCATCAATACTTGAAACTATTTTGTATTCGGGACCAGCATTGAAGAAGTGACAAATGTAGCCATCTTCATTTAATAATCCAAGAATCTCCCTCTTCTCATTCTGCTCTTTTAATACATCTTCTATGTCGTTTTCTAACACCTTGTTCCGTGTTATAATCGTATATTCTGGAATCCGTTTATCCATGTTCTATTCCTCCATTTCTGTGCTTATGAATTATTCCGATTAAGCTTCTAACTCTTCAATTGTTTCACATAATTCCACAAATGCAGCTTTAATATAACTATTACCATCAATCTGTGAAAGCTCATTATATAAAGCTGTTATTGTCTCTTCTCTGTATTCCTCATCATCATAACCATCTGAAATACAATCCCAAATTCTCTCTGCTAATTTTAAACTATTCATTTTCATAAAATATTCACCTTTCTTAAATTGATTATTTTATACACACTTTCCATCTACTGTTACATAAGAACCAGAACCATCATCAGAACAAATATGCATTTCTGATCCATCAGAAAGAAATGGAGCAATCATTTCAAACATATCTGCCATAACACGATCCCAACCATAACTTGCATCAAATCCGTTATAGTATTCAACCCATTCTCCATTTACCGTATATTGAGGGGTGCCAAAATGCAAACCCAGCAGTAAATATCCGTAATAAATCACTAAAAGTATCCGTTCCAATATTCTCTTTAGCGAATGTATTTAATGAGAAGTTTGTATCTTTTCCATCATGTTCTTTAATATATTTCTGCATTACACCTGCAGCTTTCTTTTCCAATTTAGGTTCTTTGAATTTAATTTTTAAATCCACATCATAGCAAGCACCCATATTTCGTCCTCCAGTCTATTTCATCAAAGTTTCCAGTTCTCTCAAACCTTTATTTACCTCTTCCATGAGTTCGCATCTATATAGAACATCTCCTATATTTTCAGAGCCTTCTAAGATTTGAGTCATGGCAAGATCGCTTTGTATTTTCCGTAACACATCTAATGAATCTTCTTTTGGAATAACGACAAAAGTTTTATCTTCGATTTCTTCTCCAATTGTTCCAAAAATTGTTTCAAATCCCCATCCACCTGTCATTTTTCTATTCCACCTCTTCTATTACATCATTTTCAAAATCCCTTTGACATTTATTTATTTCTTCTTCACAAAAATTCTGATCAAATGCTTTCATAATAACCATCGCAACCGCACGGCTTAAATCCAATCCATTAGTTTCTAAAGCATTTTCAAATTTCTCTTTAGAATAAGGAAAGAAAGAAATGAATCCGTCATAAGAACCATAATTCTCTTTAGTCCATTTAAAGAACTCATCATTATATTCTGCATTGCGTATTAGATCAATTGTTTTATCAGGTACAATCAAATCAAATTCAATAGAGTCATTTTCGTAATTGTAAAACCGTGGACTACTTAATTTTCCATTTTCTGCTTTGCATTTTCCAAAGAATATTACGATTGATTCTTCTGATAATATCTCGTTGATTTTATCAATACCATAATCAACGACTGCATCTTTAAAATCCTTTATGTATTCATCTTCAACATCATATAAGGCTTCGCCCAGCTCTGTTCCATACATCCCAGGTTCAATCAAATGAAGAAAATCTGTTGACATTTCAAGTTTCATATCAATTTACCTCCATTTCCTGTTTTACAAATTCTTTAAACATTTCTTTTGCGTTAAATTTATCAATAAACTTCTTATACAATTCATTCGAAGTCTTTAACCGTTCTGCTTCTTCTTCAGCAGTTTCCATACGCATTTTCATTTCTTTACTGACAATTTCACGCATAATATTTTTAGTATAGCCAACTGGTTCTATTCTCTGTTCAAGAACCATTTCATTATTTACATAAATCGTTTCCCACAAGTTCAAAATGATACATGTATCATCCATATACCATCTCAAATAATAGGCAAACGCTTCATCTGCATTATCAAATTCTCTTTTGTTATACAAAGCCGGATCGCCGCTCCGTTCTAATTCATCAGCAATTTTAGAATCGTTGATATATTCAACTGTATACTTTGTATCTACAGTTCCATCATGCACACTTTCTAAACTCCATCCATAAAAATTTTTATGCATACTTATACCTTTTATTTCCCTTTCAATTCGTATAATACGCATGTATTCGTCACAATATCATGCTGAACTAAATACTCTATTCCATCAACAGAATCATAATAATTGTCCTGATATACGCCCTTGTGATATTCTTCCCATTTACCTTCGAGATGAGGATTATCCGATGCAATCCGTAAAAGATGATCTAAAATTTCATCTATCTGCTAATTTTCATACCACTGAAATGCACAATCATACATCATTTTGCCTGTTATCTGGTCTTTAAATGTAGGACAATGCCAAGCCATTCTGTAATCATGTGCCTTACACCATTCTTCAATTACCTTTGTTGTAAGCGGTGTTACATATACATACAAATCAGATCCATACGAAGGATGATACATTTCGCTTTCAGGATAACCCGCTTCAATTAACATTTCCTTTAATGTTTTCAGCATAACTTTTACTCCCTTCCAACCCAAGTACATAACAATCTCTATTTCCATTCCAAAAATATGATTTCAAATCTGCAAGAGTTTTTGTACCATTTTTTAATTTCTCATAATCTGCCTTTAACATATCTGATGTATAATTTTTATAGCAACAAATACATGAATGAAATTCTTTTCCTTTTTGTGCATACCATCCAAGATTAGGTGGAAATGTTTTCTTTGCAATTGTACGAAAGACAATTACCAATCCGTTATAATCTGACAGTTTATGTTCTCCACTTAAATCTCTAAGCTCAATTTCTATTCCATCTGGTGTAATGGCTTTATCAAGAATTTGCATACTATTACACCTCCTTATGTTTTGGAATTTCAATTCCAGACTTTAATTCTTCTCTTGCAACAATATATGTTGGAATTTTTCTATCAAGTGTATAATATTTTTCTCTTATTTTATTCTGTTCTGCACTTGCCTCAAAGAAGTCTTTAGTTGGATCGTCCCAATACCAAACATAATATGTGTGTACAGTATGGGTAATTTCATCATATTTTCTTTTACATCTCATGATGTCACCATTCATCAGGAATGTATCTTCTTCTAATTTAAGACTATCAAATTCCGTTGGTGATATATGATGCTGTTTCTCTTTCCAAGTCCACACAATGAACTGATTCTGCCAATGTCCTTTGAAAATTTCTGCTCTATATGTTCTCAGATAAGCATATAAATCTGTTTTACTTTTCCAGGCACAACCTTCTCCAAAATATACATAATGTGAATCATCTTTAGGATTGAATGATATATACTGTTTATCAAAATCCTTTGTTGTGAACTTATATCCATTTTCACTTACAAAAGGATTTTTACTATCTACATATTCCCATAAACTTACTTCTGCTATAAAATCAATAGCACCATCTGCACAGCCTCCACAATTACCCCAATCACAAAATCTCTTTTCAATTTTACCTATATATTTCAGTTCTCTTGTTGGTAAATGTGTCCATGCTCCACCACTTGTATTACAACTAATTCTGCCTTCGTATTCATGAACAAAAGGTGTATATGGTCGTTCACAGATATAAATTTCATTCACATCTGCTTTTTCAATATGAGCTGCTTCATAGTAATCTCCATATTCATTTGTATATCTAACGCAATCACCTACACTTGGAGTCTTTTCAGATCGTGTATTTTCTATAAGTTTGACATATATATTTGCCTTATCTACATCGTAATTCATAAGTATATGCGAACCACAAAATCTTGCGTTAATCTCTCTTAATGTGTCTATTGTATATTTCATACTAATCATCAATCCTTTCTCTCCATTTCTTAATTCTCACAGGATAACTTACATTCTCTCTGTATGTTTTCAACTGTGCTTTTGCATCTGCTCTATCTTCACAATTACATTCAATGTCCCATCCATAACCACAATTTCCCTCGATTGCATAACAATCTTTAGTTTTTCTCTTATATGCCATAATCAACATACCTCCTCATAAAATTTAATTGTTCTTTCCTTTTCAGTTTCATATTTCGCTTTATCAGTAAATAATGTGAGATAAATATCTCCCTCTGTGTATGTGAATACCGCCATCTGTTCATCTGAATAAGCATAAGAACTATATCCATTTACCTGAACTAAATCGAATTTGCATCTCTTTGCAAAATGATAACTCAAATCTGAAAACCAATGTCCACTCAACATATAGTTTCCATTTCTATCTTCTGTTTCTTCCATGAAGTTTACGTTCGCAATCCGTTTTGTATCTTCGTTTAATGGATATGTTGACAAATCTAAGTCTGCAATTTCATATTCGCTTTCATCTGGAATACGTCCTGTTTCTCTAATTATTTTGTAATACTCATTTCTTGGAATATATTTCATGCTAATCAACCTGCCTTTCTAACCAATCCAACTTTTTGTTACCGTATCATAAGTAGCTCCATTTGCATCCTGATACTCATCATTTTCTGAATATGTAAATACATAGCATTTATAACCACTGATATTTTTCACTTCTCTTTCACCATGCATAATTGCATATCTTTCTCTGAATCCTGCACTATCGCACATTTCTCTCATTTCTTCATCTCGCTTTGGATTTCCACAAGCTGCCTGAACACAGCCATATAACCATCCATTTAGATAATCAATGTTGTAACAATACTGTCTCCATGAATCTGAACCATCAGTGAATACATAGAAGCTTTCTCCATCGTCTCCTCTTGTAATCCGTGGTTTACCAAAGTTTGCAATAAATGCCATCAAGTTGTCTTTAACAATTTCCATTTCGTTTTTTGTAAAATCATACATATTCGTTTCCTCACTTTCTTGTAATAAAATAGGCAGCTAGTAGATTATTCTCCTAACTGCCTTTAATATTTCTATTCATTTTTCAGTTCCGCATAACCGCCGTCAAAGTTCTGTTTCCATGATCTATAAACACCATTTGTATCACGAAACTCTAAGTAATACGCTTCTCTCCATTCCCACGGTTCCTGCCATGCAATCTCTTTAATTGTGCAAGTAATACCTTGGCAATGTACTACATCACCAGGTCTTAAATCTCTCATCGTTGCTCTCCTCTTATTCGTCTACACCAAGTCCACAGCAGTTTCTACACATTTCATCTTCGTATCCAACATATGTATCTGCATAAGGACAATGGTATTGTATTTCCATTTTGCCGGTTTCTTCGTTATATTCTTCTACTGGTTCATCGCATGGTGTCCACATTGTTTTTTCCTCCTAAATTTCTGAAAGCAGTTTGCCTAACTCCTTTGCTTCTGCCACAGTACAGATCGCAGTTGCTTTGGAATGTTCAGTTCCGTCTTTCTTGACGTAAGATGTTACCATGTACACTTTATCAGCCATCTCTTTTCCGTCTACTGTGTAATGACCAATCTCAACAGTTGCATTACCTAACTTTCCAACTTCTTTTGTTTTGCTGTAAATAAATTCTCTTTCTTTTGCCATAATATTTTCCTCCTGAAATCTTAGTTTCATTAAAAATCTACAATAGCTTCCATTTCATCAACATCTTCTGTTGACAATCTAAAACTTCCATCTACATAATCTCCGTTTGGAAGCTTAATATAATCACACTCTTTTTTGAATTTTTCCATTGCATCTTCTAATGTATCAGCTTCTACATCTACATATCCTGCCATTTCCCATGTTACTGCTAATCTCATAATATCTACCATCCTTTCTAAAGAAATGCGAATTTTATACTTCTACTAATTGTTTCCGTTTTTTAATTTTCTGTTTTACCCTTTCTCGTGTTTCTTCGGATAATCCCCACTGTTTTAACTTCTTATCCATCCGTTCATCAAAAGGTAAATCTTTCCACCGTGGTTTCTTTTTCATTTCCATTCCCTCTGCAATCTGCCTAAAGGCTGCATACCTTTAACTGCGTAAATTTCCATCATGTCACCGTCAGTAGTATCTATTTTTACCTTTCGCATATCAGATGTAGCGAGAAAACCAATCTGCACAAGATAATCTAAAATCTCTTTATCGGTCGCATCATCAGTAATGGTGATCCCAGTTTTCTCTGTACAGAGATTATTGACTTCCCAACCATCTTTTGCATTTCCCCATACATCAAAATAATTGATTAATGAATATGTAGGCATCATAAATCATTCTCCTCTAACAAGATATCATCATCAATTTCCATATCTTCTGTTGTTTTCTCATCCATCTCAAAGAATTTAAGCTCGTTGTCTTCCATATCATCTTTTACATACTCAAGATCCTCATCTCCATTGGCACAGTCCTTAAACCGTGTTGCCAATTCGATTAACCTTTCCCTTGGAATGTAGTTTTCGTCCAGACGACTATACATATATTCCGTTGCTTCGTGTAAACTTAAGAGACCAGTTAAACCATTTGCCTTAGAGAAATATTCACCCTGCTCCCACTGCTGTCCTTCTGGTCTGTCTGGATTATAGCCACAACCTACAATCCAATTGTTTTTTGTTTCTGCCAGACAATACCGCCCAGCAACTAACCGTACTTTGTAATCTGCCATTTCTTTTCCCTCCTTAAAACAAGTCTAAATTATGTTCTTTGCTTAACCGTTTCGCTAATGGTGCTGAAATATCCGTTCCGTGACTTGGAATCGTACAAGTCTTAGTGACTACTTTTTTCCAGGTCTCGTGACCACCATTAGTTCGGGCAAGTACATAGCCATGTCCTCGTAAAGCCTGAGTAAACTTCACTTTTGACACAGGTGCCATTTTCACTTTTTGACACATATACTATTCTCCTTTCACTTTTATTTTTTGTGATACATAATCACATCTTCACGGACAAGTTGCCTTGCCCGCAAAGTCTAACTATGTATAATTATTCAAAATTTATGTATATTATTTATTGATTTCACTTGATAAGATGTCATATAACTCCGCATCACTCTTAACTGGTGCTACTTTTGCCTCATAGAAAGCTGCGCCTTTGCAGTTCACTAACAGCTGACGCTCTACATCACTTCCATAATTAGCCAGTAATTTTCTAAGTACATGGAAGTTTCTCATTGTAAAAGCATTTTTCTGTGATCCCGTCCAGCCTAAATCCTTCATTAATCCAATTGCAGTCTGCATAATATTATTATTTGCATTTGCAAGGCGTAATGCAGATCTGGAAGGGGTTAATTTACCAATTGGATTTTCGATTAAATTTTCTTCTGCTGTAATCTGGATGTTATTGCTTTCACAGATTTCTTTTAACTTCATATAGTCAACTTCTTTGTTACCAATAGCAGCTCTGTACATATCGCTTACCGTCATGTCTTTTCTGCCTGCTTTCTGATACAAAAAGATTTTTCTTGCTTCTTCTTCGTTGCAGTCCAGAACTTCAACAATAATCATCAAGTCCTTTTTTATTAATTCATTTCTCATAACCGCTGCAACTACTCTGTGGGCGCCATCTGAAACATATAATTTTCCATTATTTCTATATACTTTTACTGGATCGTACTTGTTAGGATCATACTGTCTTGCAATTACTTCTGCCTTTGCAAAATCTGTATTTCTCTGCCAATTTGGAACATGAATATAAACCGGCTTAATCTGGATATATGTTTTACCTGCAAAAGATACCGGCTGTTCGAGTTTTGACTCGATTTCAACAATTTCTTTTTCTTCGGTTTCATCTGCCTTTCTACGTTTTGAAATATATTCTTCTGTATCAACAGGTGTTCTGTGGCGATTATCTTTCCATACTTTCCGTGCATGATCAATTATGCTATTACTTCCAGATTTGAAATCATAATCTACATTTTTGATTTCAACTTCATCTTTGTTAATACGTAAAAGCATACAGATTTTTTCTACCACTTCATCAGATGGAGTTGACTTTCCGCTTTCATAGTTGTAAATAGTAGATGCAGTCATACCCAACTTCTTTGCCAGCTGTGCCTGTGTCATTCCGTTCTCTGTTCTAAAGTTTGCTAATTTCTTTCCGTTGATTCTACACATAATATTTTCTCCTTTTTCTCTTTAATTTTTTATTTTTTGGGTACAAAAATAGCACCCTACATTTCTGTAAGATGCTATCTTAATACCGTTAGAATTTATTTTGTATTTCCGCTCCGCCTGCAAGAGTTATGTGCAGGCTATCCCCGTAATGATGTTTTCCGTGGGACAAACTGGATCCGAAGATCCATATTTAGTCCATTGGCTAATTTCTTTAAAAGTTTTAAAGACGGGTTTCGAGTTCCGTTTTCAAGTTTGCAAATGTCTGCCTGATTCATACCGATTCTGTCAGCCAGCTCTTTTTGTGTCAGATTCTGTTCGTTCCGTGCTTTAATCATTGCCCGGATGACATCCATTTCTGGTTGGATGTCATCCCATTCTCTCTTAAATTCTGGGTCCTTAAGCTGTTCATTTAAAAGTTCCCTAAATTCACTCATTATTTCCCATTCCTTTCTAAAAATCTTGCTCTATACTTCTTTGCCTTTTCAATTTCTTCTGGCGGCGTTTTCTGAGTTTTCTTAATAAAACCATTTGTACATATTATTTTACCTTCATAATAGAAGAAGTATAAAACTCTTGCAATGTCATTCCCGAATATACATCTCAATTCAAATATACCATCTCCTAATGGCGCACTGTATGGTCTTCTCAACTCAGTACCATTTTCTTCCAGAATATCAACCATCCCAAACAATTTTGCTCTCATTTTAGGTGCTTGAGAAAGTATAAATTCTTTTGCTGGCTTAATTCCGTTGTCTAGCTCGTAAAACTCTACTTCAAATTTACTCATAAATTCCTCCGGTGTATCTTTTGTATGAGTATTATATGGCATATATGCCATATTGTCAAGCAAAAATAATCCCTACATCCATCTCTCTTTGGTTAAAATCAGGTACAGCCCTAACATCATAGCAAATACGATTGCTGCAATCTCTTTTGTCAGAATGGTTGCTACAATAATTGCAACTCCCACTCCCTTCTGTGTGAATTTCCGTAAGAGCAAGTTCCGTTTCCGTACATCCTCTCTGCGGATCAGTTTCCGTGCTTCTTCAAGTGTATAATATGTTACTACTTCTGGTTCTTTTGTCATTTGCTTTACCTCCTACCTATATGGCATATTTAATCTTGCTGTTCTCATGATCCGATCAATCTCATAGAGCGAATTGCTCTGTCTAATCCGTTCCACGACTGCATCTCCGTAACCCAGCTGCTTTGCAGCAGTCATTGCGAACCGTTTTTCTTTGTAATCTTTCTGACACATACTTTTATTCTCCCTTCTTTATCTTTCCCAGTAGTAACCTGTACCGTCTGCCAGATACAAATACAGTGCATCATTATTTGCCTGGAAGTCGGTCACAGCTTCCATATCAACCATAGATTCTACACTGCCAGAATATCTGGTCTGTACAATGACATCATCATATATCTTCTCCGTTTTCCGTGAATCCATAAGCAGAGTGCAGATGTCATTCTCTTGCCAATCCTCACAGCCGTAGAATGACCACTCATATCCGTTGTAATCTGTACAAGTTACTTTATCTATACTGCGGTCAATTTCCGTTACAACTGTAGGCAGTGGATATAAATCCCGTTCTGCCTGTTTGGTTCCTAAACTTGCGCCGATCAAGAACGCACTGGCTGCTATTAATGTAGCTCCGCAGATTAATGGTCCGAAAAATAAATCTTCTTTTTTCATTTTGCGTTACCTCCTTAAATACACTCAATTGCATCTCTTGCAATTCCCTTATTTAAGGTTTCTGCAATTTGCATTGCTTCAAACCGTGTTTCTGCCGTGATAATCTCAATTGAGATATGACCGGTTTTGTCCTGGATTAATACGTTATACTGCTTTTTCATTTTGCATTGCCTCCTTAATTTTAGATATAAAAATAGCACCTATATTTCTATAGATGCTATACTCTCCGTTATATTACCCTCCGCACAAAATTAACTTTTATACGGAGTGTTCCCGTTCTTTATTCAATTATTTACCTCTCTTACACAAATTCTATTTTTAATCTCTTTCCCATTCCTTCCGCAATTCGGACTAAAGTATTAAATGAAGGATTTGAATTTGCATTTTCGAGTTTGCAAATATCTGCCTGTTGAATGCCAGTCAATTTAGACAGATCTCTTTGTGACAAGCCCCGTTTACCTCTTGCCTCACTTACTGCTGCTGCAAGTTCTTCTTTAGGACTTAAATAGTATTTGTTTCCGGTTTCTGTTCCCTCTTCCCAGATCTCATTTGCATCAAGGTCAAGTTCATCGTTCCATTCTACCGCATACCCACCTGGACTTAATTTTGCCTTTTTGAAAAGTTCGATGTTCTCTAATTCTTTCATAGGTGCGTATACTGGGAACATTTTCCGTATATCATATACTTTTTCAATTCCATTCGTGAAGACTGCGCGCAATGTATAATCATCACACGCAGCTACATTTTTGATTTTGTAGAACATTATTGTCCTCCTTTCTCTTTACTCTAAAGGTGGCAACATCTCAAAGTTTTGCGTTTCCCACATTTCCATCAATCTGTCTTGATAATGGAGAATAAACTCTTTAATATATTTTTGCCCCTTCTTAGGAATCATTCCGTCTGACATTTTACCATCAGAAATAGTGAAGATAGCTTCATCATTTCCGTATGCGACATGAATGTGTGGCGGATTATGTTCCTTGTTTCTAAGTCTCATGGTTATAATGTATCCTTCATAACGTGACAATACTGGCATTTCTCTTTTGTCCTCCTTGCTTTGTACTGATATGATATATCACATCGAAAGGATTGTCAAGGACTTTATATCATTTTATTCTCCGTTTCGCTTTAGGTTTCCCTATAAAAATAGCACCTACTAGATATTCTCTGGTGGGTGCCTTTGCTTGCGTGGTTATTTGGTTTTACCTTATTCTTCTGAGAGTTCAAACGTACCTGTTTCAGTACATTCTGCCTTCCATTCCTGGAAGAGTTCCGGTGTTAAGATATGACCGTCTGGTAAACGGTCATTTACCTTTACGTAAGACCAGTCACCTGTGTTACAAGCAATCTGGTACATGGTGTCTGCGGTGTAGATGGTGGTGAAGTTGTTGTCTTTGATATATGCACCGGTTATGGTCATGATTTGCCTCCTTTAAGACTTCAATTTTGCCTGAAGTTCTGCTATTTGCTTTTCAATCTCTGCTTTCTCTTTACGCTTTGCCTCATAATCGGAATCTGGTATCCATTCCATTATTTCATCTGGCATACACTGGAAATAATCACAAATACGGCAAAGAGTTTCCGTTGTGACAGATTGGTTATTTCTTAATTTATTTAATGTTGAACCACTAAAACCTGAATTTAAAAAATCTTTTTGTGTTATGTGATTTTCTTTCAATTTATCAAATAATTTATCATATACTACCTGCATATATACTAGCCTCCCTTTTTAGGTAGCATATCATATTTACACTTATTTTTAAAGGGGCAAAGTTTCCCTTGCCCCTAACCGCAGATTATTTTTTGTCAAAGTCTTTAAAATTCGCAAGTGTATATTTTTCCAATGTGCAAACCATATAACAAAAAATTGCGTTTGAATACAGTTCGTCATCTTCTGCAATACGCTGCCAATTTGCGTGTGTTTCCTCTGCGGTTGCCTTTAACCCGCCGCCCCAATCTTGCCAAATGGTATACCGTGTGAAAACATTCATTTCAGATAACATACGATCCATTTGCCTTAATGATTCGATTCTACGAGCTACAGACCATTCTTTGATTTTTTCCATGAAAAATCCTCCATTTCTGGGCAGACTATGCCCGTAAACAGTTCACCATAAAATCACCTCTTTTCGCTGTGTTTTGCCTTTTATTTTTAGGCATAAAAAGAGCAAGGAATTTTTATATCCCTTGCCCCTGGTGTGAATGGATTATTCTTTTATAATATCCAATTCCGTAAGATTTACGCCACATGCTGTTAAAATCACTTTCAGTTCAACATAGCGTACTTTCATTGCCTTGTAAACATTAGAATCCTTTTCTGCCAGTATCATGTAACTCTGTAGGCGTGAAAACTCTTCTACGTTTTTCTGTAGTAACTCTTTATCACTCATTTCTTCCATTCCTTTCCACCGCCTTTCACTTTTATAAGTCAAGTATAACGGTTTTTATACTGGTTTACAAGTTGCCTATGGATATTAGCCGAAATAAATTCCGTTGCCTACTCTGAACCTCGTAGCGGTTTCCATAACTCAGAGCTGGCAGAGCCTGGTCTGCCTTTAGATATATCTTTCTACTACGCAGTCATAACCGCTATCTGCGTATTCTTTTACAAATTCCCATGCGTCCTCTGATGTGTAAAAGCAGATTGATTTTACATTTTCCCCAGTCGCAAAGTAGAAATAATGCTTCTGGTAGTTTGATTTCCGTACACCGAATAACCAGTCAAGTGCCTCGTCTATATCATGTGTACAGAATCCATCACCCAGATCCTCACCATCATACTCACAGGTATAATCTGCCTCTTCTGTGAACCTGGATACCATGCGCATGTTTTTACCATGTGCAAATGTCTTGCCTACCCACACACTGGCATTGCCAGTTAAATACAGTCTCATTTCTCCTCTAGTCATTTCTCTTTTCATATCCTTAATCCTCCTTATTATCAGTAAGTAAATAACCACATGCCATACCGCCGAAAAATACACACATTACCCAAACAAAACTCATCATTTCGCTACCTCCATTCTTTTTTCTGCTAATCTGATAGCACCGGCAAAATCTAAAATTCCTTTTTCCAGGTATTTTATCCAAAGCCACTTTACTTCTTCCCAGTCAATGATAGACTGGCAGTATTCACGCATAATTAAAGACAGGACCTCTTTATCTGCCATGTTCTGCCTTCTACCCATGCCTATATAGTCGTGATAAATATTCACGCACATTTTCTGTATCTGTATCATACTCATACTTATTTTCTCCCTTCCCTAGTTCCATACTCTGCGGAAATCATGCAGAGGATTTTTTGCACATTCGTAGTCTGTGACCTGTCCGCAGAATGGTGTAAGACGTACTCCACCAGATCCGCATTTGCGTTTTCTATCATGCTTCATTAAGTTCTGAACCGTAGAAAATGACATATAATCATTTTCTACTTTAGGCACTTTCCCTAAACTCAAAATGACAGATTGCACATACTTGTAGCATGGGTGAACCGGTGCGCAAAGTTCCAATTTCCAACTTCCGTTGTTATAAATATGCACTGGAAGTTTTCCGTTGATTAACTGGTAACAATCGCAGACCCAGAACACATAGTTAGATTTATCCCCACTTCTGGCATATCTGCCATAGACTGACCCAGGAAATACTGTAAAATCTTCCGGGAATTTGCATGGTGTACCTTTCCGTAAGCGCACATAAAATTTGGGTGCATGTTCGATTTTTGCCATGTTATTTCACCTCCTGAGCGTAGTATTTGCCCGATTCCCTGTCATAGTGATACAGGGTAACATGGATACCCATTTCATGGCAGATATTCAGTACCGCAATGAGTGCCACAGTTAAACCTGTAACATATAGGTTCAGATATGCAATGTGCCTTGCGGATAAAACATGCATTGCCTGTACTTCCAATTCGCCCACTTCCAGAGGGTTCACTTCTGTAGGGTAGATTGCACCGTCTACAGCCTCTGGAATTGCATGGCGTCCCAGACAGAGTGACATGGAAGCAGTTACTTTTTCTACTTCCACCTGTGGAATTGCAGAGGTATCCTGGAAATCGGTTTTCCAAGCGCTGCACTCATCAGAGTACATGCAAGACATACACCCTGAGCAAGTGTAACAAGCATTGATATATTTTTTTACCTCTGGCTTGCGGGTGATTTTACCATTTTTTGTAACGTATAACATAGTGATTTCCCCCTTATTTTGAGCGGACTTGTAGCCCGAATTTTTAATTACAACTTTTACGAAATGGGTGCCGGGGAATTGAACCCCGGTAAACCGTTCACCCTGTTTTAGTTTTCAGCTACTTCCTGTTCTGGTTTTAACACGCTATGTTTACTAGCGTTGTCCAGAACTACAGCGCAGAACTCAGTAAATGCACGTCGCTGAGTTTCCTTGTCAGTTTTAGTCTGGTATTTGAAGTCACCCCAGGTAATGACCTTAGTCTTTTTATTCTTACTGTAAGACCTGGAAGCACGTTTGCTAAAACGTGCCAGGAAGTGCATAACATCTTCCTTGTCAAAGTCAGTCTTTTTTGGTGCTACACCATAGAAATATTCACCCTCAGACCCTAAGACCTTAGTCAAAGTCTTTTTAAGTAAATCCTTAACGTCAGAATTGACCTGACCACGCTGGTAAAACATATTTACAGCCTTGGAAAAATCCACGCCGTCCTTGTCAGGGTCAAAAAGGTCAGCGTTCAGTAACACACCGCTGTAGCTAGTGTGTGCAATAAGGGTAATATGCACAAGGTCAGCTGGTGCAAGAGATGTAACCCGTTCAAACGGAATACACTGACGAACAGCTTCTTTCAGAGCTACGACCTCATCACGGTCTTTTAACCATGCGTCAGTATCTTCCTTAAGAATAGGACGTACAACGTCCTCTGTGGCAGTCAAAACGTCAATGTCAGCGTGAGCCTCCTCAAGTGCTTCCTTGCCAGACTTGTAGCTGGCTTTATTTGAAGCTTTTTCAGACTCAGTGTGACGGATTAAGCATGTCACATAATCAAGAATGGAAAAGCTACTAGAATCGGCAGATTTCAGGCAGTTGCTTCTTACAAAAATTTTTTCAGTGTTTAACATAATATCCTCTTTTCTCCCATTTAACGCATGGGTGCAAATTTAATTTTTTAGTTAAAAGTTGCGGTCGGAATCGAACCGACTCTTAAATGCGATTAAGTCGCAACCCCTAAAAAAGGGTAGACTGTGCCTGGCACAACGCAACTAAAATTTCACCAATTCATGGTTACTTATGTATACTCTTTTTTTCCCAGTGCAAGCAAATTTTAAAAGTGCTGGGCGCACTAGCAAGTATTCTATAAAAATCCTATAGATAAACTACGGGCTTATGGTATAATGGTCTTGAATTGAGATTGTAACCATGCTACCAGTTGGTCGGATATGGAAGTCT
>OIZF01000053.1_pt1 | contig 77049 bp, 79 predicted proteins | sample 1588471 | NCBI WGS metagenome assembly OIZF01 (sample SAMN03283279) | human gut metagenome | biome: human-associated habitat; material: feces | host: Homo sapiens | place: Peru | collected 2012
GTGCGATTGACTCAAATTATTTGTTTGAGTTGCTTAAAGGTTTAAGAGAATATCAGCGAGGTAGATTAGGGTTTTAGGGGATTAGTTAGGCTAAATCCCTTTCTCTTACCCCATCGCTGTGAAGTTTAAGTTTATCGGCTACTTTATAGCCTTTTTTCAAATGAGCAATAAAAACATTTAAACCATTGATTCTAGCGCATTTTAAGGACGGAATCATATCAGTATCTTTGGAAAAAACTAGGATTCTATTAACAAGTTTATTGTAAGCAATATGTGAAATATCAAGTCCTAAAAGCATATCAACCTGCTTTTGAGTGATTATTAACCTATCATTACTTGTATCCACGCCTTGCAATTTTAGCTCTCCAAGCCTTAAAGCAAAATACTCCTGATGAGAAATATCCTTTAAAAAGCGATTTGTTTGGCTATTTATGCGTTTCATAGTATTAAAATGCTCTTGATTTCTTTGAATATAGTCATTTAGCCATTGATGCCGTCTTCTCAAAAATTGATTATCTAAAACAAGTGGTTCTGCTGTGTAAAAGAAAATTCGATAAAGTTCCTCGTCTATCTCAATAAACTTGCGGATAAGTCCAACTACTTGCGAAACATCGTTAAAATTGAAACTTGTGCGGAATTGCCTATTTAATTGTTGAATGTTTTGAATGTCTTGTCGTAAATTTTCCCAATCCACGAAGATAGCTATTTTCTTTTTAATCATCATTTACCTCAATAAAAAAGGCTTACCATAATCCCCACTGCACCGAATTAAGAAAGTGTGCAGTAATGGGGGGATTAAGGTAAGCTTTCCGTCAAATTCTTTCGTAAAGTAAGGCTTTGTCTTGATTATAGAATAACACACACAACTCCCCCTTTGAATTTCAAAATGGCATTATATAATTTTTTGCTAGCAAAGTCAAGTAAAATTTAACAAATTTTGCAAAACATACAAAAATTCTTACAAAAAACACAAAAAATTTATACAAAAATATCCAAAGTTAATCATTTTATGATATAATTATAAAAAGCAAACATTATCATCTTAATGTTTGTAAATTAAAAAGAAAGGACATACTATGTCAAAAGCCAACTCCACATTTAAGGGGGGGGGGGGCAAAGTTTTTAAAAACTAAAAAAGCCAAACTTCCCTACAACACCGCAAGTCTTAAATCTCAACGCATTTCACACAAGGCATTATCTGCTGAGATTTCTCAATCCATCATAAATGATGATATTCACTACTTTTGCAAACTCATCGTTGTTTCGCTAAAAACAAAAATACGGCTGATGAGAGCTAAACGAGCTAGACATTCAAATAATGCGCTCATTGATGAAGCTGTGCAAAAACTTGATAAGCTCATTTATAGCAAAATCAGACACTTGCATTCACTTGGCTATGATTCATTGCTTTGTGTTAAAAGGTATTTATCGCTTTTTAATGCTATAAACATAGATTTTAGCGAATGTTTATTAAAAAAGGATAAGCGATGAAAAAGCAACTTCAAAGAAATATCGAATTTTTAGACAAAGACAAAGAAAATCTGCTTGAATTTGGCGAAAGGCTTAAATTCATAAGGATTACACTAAGGCACACGCAAGCTGAATTTGCTAAAAAACTTGGGCGCAATAGCTCAACAATAACAGCCTATGAAACAGGTGTCATTAAACACCCAAAAGATGATTTCTTTGATTCTTGTGCGCAAGTGTTTAATGTCAATCCAAACTATCTTAAAGATGGTTCTTCGCCTATGTTTTTCAAAGAACCAGCCCAACTCGTGCAAGTCGAGCTTATAGACAAAAATCAAAACACTATGCCGAGTGCGAAAGAAAACTCAACCAGCAAAGCTATACGAAAAAGCCCAAAAACTAACACCGAGAGTTCTCAATGTGCAAATAAAACGCCCAAAGAAGTTTTTACTGAAAATGAAAGCGTTGAAGTGCAAATTTTGCCAAAAGGCGTTGATGAAAATGGCAAAAATGGTTTTACAAAAGATGAATTTATAAACACTCATCAAACTTTTACACACATAGAAACCGATGAAAATGGTATGAGTATGATTTGTCCTGTCAAAGAGCCATTAAACTCAAAGCAGCTTAATGAGCTAACCAAACAAGGTAAGATTGTAGATATAAGCCATTCTTTGCCACCACTCAAACAACCTGCAAGCTATAATTTCTTTGTTTTTAAGGACATAGAGCTTGATTTGATGGTGTATGAGTCTAAAATTTACATTTCAGCAGCAAATGTCAGTAGGATTGTAAAACTGCACTTAATAAACGATGTCTTGCTTTATCAAAGAACTTTCAGTCAAGCCGAGCTTAAAAAAGCGACATTTAGAACCTTTCAAGAGCTTGGAAACTACAACAAAGACGAGCTTTATATTGAGTGTAAGGGCTTAATGACTTGCTATAAAGGGCATAAAAACAAGGATATTGCTGAGTTTATGACTCAACTTAAAGACATAGTGTCAGATTTAGGGCAACGATTTACCACACATTTTAGGCTTAATGGCGAATGTGGGGTTGTTTTGTTTGAAAATTTTGAGCTTGGCAAGATAAGGGTTAAAGGCGATAGTGAAAATCCATTGTTTTGTTTAAGCGACATTTGCAAGATTTTGGAAATTCAAAATACCACAGATACAGCAAACGCAATAAAAAAGGAATTTGACGATGCCCTAGATTTAATCTACCCCATTTTAGACAATTTAGGACGAGAACAAAAAGCCACTTTTATCAGCGAGCCACAGCTGTATTTCGTGCTTATGCGTAGCGATAAACCAAAGGCAAAGCCATTTAGACAATGGGTTATCAATGAAGTCTTGCCGCAAATTCGCAAACAAGGCAAATATGAATTACAACCAAATGTGCCACAGCAAACACAGCTTGTTTGTGAAACAAGCAAGGAAAAAGACAAAGCACTTGACCTTGCCCTTATCCAAGCAAGAAATCAAATCAAACTCATCGAAGAAAACAAAGCATTAAGCCTTGAAAATGCTCGCTATAAGGCTTTGTTTAAACGAGAGGGAGAGTTTTCATTAAGAGAAACGGCAAAGCTCTTTGGTATAAATACCTTTGAGTTAAAAAGTTTTCTCATTAAAGAAAATCTTATCACGCATTATCCAAACAAAGATAAGCAGTATCCAACGCAATATGCCAAAGACAACGGCTTTGTTAAGATGAAACTCACAGACACCAAGCGAGTAAGCTATGACATTTATCTTACTATGCCTTTGATAGAGCGTTTGAAAGAGTTTTTTGGGGAGATAGATTTGTAAATCTGATTGTTTGTGAAGGGTATAGATTAAATCTATCCCCTTTGTCAAACTCTTTCACTATTTTAAGTTGAGTTATATATCAAGCTACCTACATTTGATATAGATAGCTCAAACTCCATAAAATAGAGTTTGACGATGACCTAACTTTAAGTTACACCATATCTGATACTACTTTAAATTGATTTATATATCAAAGCTGGCGGAATTTAATTCCCCCAGCTCAAACTCAGTGAGATGGTATGAATTTAATTCATAGCACCCAAACTCCGTTTTTACCATAGTTAGAATAAAAGACATTTATCAACAACTCAGTATTAGCATTAGTCCATAATTTTCAGATTTTACACAAATTCAATTCTCAAACTCTTTCCAAACGCATTAGCATAAGATTGTAAAGTGGCTATGGTAGGGTTTGATTTCAGGCTTTCAAGCCTTGCGACAGAGCTTTTTGTTGTGTGCATTCTTTTTGCAAGCTCTTCTTGCGTAAGTTTTGCGCTTTTGCGTAGCTCAATGAGCTTTGCTTTCAGCTCAAATTCATCGCTTAAACTCTCGTAAATTGCTTTTACTTCGGGCTTTGCCAAAGCTTCTTTTTTGAATTCCTTATAGCTTTTCATTTTAACTCCTTTGCTCGTTTCTTTGCTAATTCTAAGTCTTTTCGTGGTATTTTGGACGATTTTTTCACTATGCTGTGCAAGATTATGATTTTCTTGCCAGCAACGCAAACAAAAATGCTCCTAGCAATACCCTCTTTGCCTTTTACCCTAAACTCAAACAGCCCATCTCCGAGCGGTGCAGAATGAGGTCTGCCTAAATTCGCTCCGTAAATTTCAGCCAAATCAAACACTCTTAAAAGCTGTGCGAGTATCGAGCTAGGCAAATTCATCGTCTCTTTATATACGCTATCATTAAAAAATTCTATCTCGTAACTCATAGTAAAATGTTAGCATAAAAGAGAACTTTTGTCAAGAGTTTTTGCGTATTTGAAAAGAAAAATTAGTTACATTTCACACATTATCTCGGTATTATCCTTAAATAAACTGACACAATTTCAAAAATTTAAGCGCAATAAAGGCATTTATAATCGTCCTTTTGGTTTAAGCCATTCAACATTAGGCTTTCCAATAATTCTCGCATATCTATATGGTGTATCCATACTCGGTGTCAATATGGTTTTAAGCAAGTAACTTGTGGGTTGCTTTTCGCAAGTAAGTAGTATTTCAGGCTCTATTGATTCGTCAGTCAAAAATATAGGAAATAAAAAACATACTTTCCTTTTATAGCAAATAGGAACTATTAAGTTTGAAAGGTTATGTGGCTCTCTTTTAATAAGTCTTTTCAATGTTTTGGCTTGAATTTCTATGTCAGCCAAAATCGCCTTATCACTTTCCCTTTTTTCTTCGGGAATTCTATATTTATTATCCAAAATATGTTCTCTATCAAGCCTAAAACTAAGATTAGTATCAAAATTGACACTGAAAGTATATGGTTCAGGCAAATCTAAATCGCTGAGCCATCTATCAGCCTCCGTATAAAAGCCATCAAGCACTTTTTCGCCTTTTGCATTTACATTTAAACAAGCAAAAATATCACTAAAATGGCGCGTATGCAGTCCTATGTTAAAGCAACACTTTGTTTTTTGTTGGTTAAAGGATAGATATTTATTGATGTCATCTTCAATGAGTTCCACATAGTCATCAAAATAATTTTTTAGAGACTGATTATTTACGCCCCAATCTTCCTTTTCGCATAACTCCGCTAATTTTGAAAATTTATGAAAAGGACTACCTATAAAATTAACAAATCCAGAAGCTTTGTTGATGGAAGCCTTAAATCCACTTAAATGTGGCTTGTCGTCCCTGATAATATGATATTTTGGCAGAGTTTTAAACATTTTTGTCCAAGAATCAAATTCAAAATCACTAATTTTAATTTCATATTCGTCTTTTATATACTCAGCAAAATCCTGAAAAGTAATGAAACCATTATCATTATATTTTTCATAGATTTTGTCAAAAATATCTAAATCTTCCTGAGTGGGAATTCTTTTTGTATTTGCTGTTTTGTTTCCGTTACTCATAATAAATGCTCCTATTATAGCTGAAATTATAAAAAATAACTCGGCGTGATTATACCAAAATATAAATTGCTTGTCAATACCCACATAAATACCCCTTATCACTCTTAAAGACTTCATAAAGAAACTTTTAAGGAAATCATTAGGTAAATTATGGATAGAAAAAATAAATTCATTTACTTAGACTTTTGCTTTATTGAGCGATATTGACAAATTTACTTTAAGGTGCTATAATAATGCTATGAAAACAATGAAAATTAAGGATTTGAGATGAAAAAGATTAAACAAATACTTTTATTTGGCACTTTGTTTGTTTTGCTTGATTGTTTGCTTGTTAGTGGCACAGCGTTAGGCATAATACTTTATGATTATTTCAGCCATAGAGAGCTTTTAGCATTATATCAAAGCAAATACGGCTTAACGCTTATGCTTTCTTTATCTTTTGCACTTTCTACGATGGTGTGTGCTGTGTTGTTTGGAGTGGGATATACGCTTTACAAAAAAATGCCTAGCATTAAAGCTAGCAAAATTTGGGGTTGGTTGAAAGAAAATGTAGGCGAGGCGAATTTTAGTGAATACTCATCTTATAATATAATTAAAGACTCTATAACAGGCAATCCTAAGCGTGGTTTTGATAACTTTTTTTCTTAATACTACATCAACCTACTACGATAATTTGCTGATGTGCCATTAGGGTTGTTTGAACCATCTGTTACTTTCACGCCCTTTTTTTCCGCCTCACCAAGATTATCTCCACTATTTTTTGTTGCAGCCGCAGTTGCTGCATTTTCGCTATTTAATACTAGATTACCATTAGCCCCAGCAGCCTTACCAGCGTTATCATTTATTGTTTCAGCTGTTTCGGTTTGCTTTGCAGCTGTTTCCATTTTCCCTATCTCTCCTTTTGGCGAGTGTGCCGCATCAACTGCTTTATTATGGTCTATTTTTGCTGCATTAGGATTATACAAGCCTTTATATGCTTGGTCTGTAAGATTACCAGCGTTTGGCTGATTAGTATCCATACCTGCATAGCCTAGTATGCTCGCTTGGTCTCCACGAGCTGCCATTCCCTCAATGGCTTTACCAGCTGCGGCAACTTGCCCCAATCTGTCCAAATGTCCTAAACTATCTTGATTTGCTTGTATGTAGTTTTCTAAAACAATAGGCATATTGTCGGTAGATACAGCTTGCGAATAGTTTTTGGCTGTTGTAAAGGCATCTATACTTGCTGCTACTTTTGCTGATTCTTGTCCTCCGTGTGTTTTAAAGGCATCTCCAAATGCCCACGCTGCTTTATCATTTATAGCAAATTCGTTTTGTAAAGTGCTAGTGAAGGCATCTTGTATAGCAGCTTTATCAACCTTGCCCCAATCTATGCTAGCGGTTTCCGTTTGTTCATTTCCTGTGGATATGGACCCACCACCACTAACGCTAAATTTTATAGGGGAATTTTTAGGAAGGCTGATTCCAATCTCAGCTCCACCATTTGCCATTATTTTATCAAATTCTTGTTCTGATACACCATACTTCCGAGCTTGTTCCCAAGCTGCACCATAAGCCTTTTGAAAACTTTGCTGCAAAGCCTCTTTCTCGGAAACACTAGCTTCTGTTGAGCGCATATAATTAGACACTGCCTCATTCATCGTTCCACTTTTAAGGGCGTTAGAAATTTGTTCGTTCATAGTGTGTTGAGCTGTTTTTGTTTGTGCTTGTGCTTGATTTGCGCTAACACCAGCCACATTAGCATTAAGTATGTTTCCATCTGCGCCTACATTGATAGCTGTGCCTGTATTTGCATCTCTTAGGCTTGAACCGCCACCCGCAATAGAATTTGTGCTAAATCTACCACCACCAGCACTAAAAGCATTTTGATAACTCTCAATTCCAGCTTGCAACGCATACACTTCATCTCCTTTTGGAGTTGTAATCGCCGTGCTAGTGCTTAAAGCCTGTTGTGTAGCAAAGCTACTTGCGGCTCTACTTGCTCCTGCAAGTTGTTGAGATAAACTGCTTGCTATGCTTACAAAGCCCATTTCACTACCTTTTGCAAGAGCATAGGCTAGCATAGGTGTAAGCATTACAAGGTAGTTTAAGAAATTTGAATTTGCCGTTACCTTTTGTATGACTTCTTTGTAGTTTGAGTAGGTAAAGGCTGCATCGTTTTGATTGATAACGCCAAAGGTATGTTGTATGTTTAAATCGTTAAGGAAATTGATGATAGAGAGTATGGGTGTCCATAAAACCATAGTTAAACATAGAGTGAAAAACATTTTTATGTGTGTGTATGAACCAAACATAATGCTGATGATAGCCATTAGCCAAGATACGCTTATTACGATGATAGTCATATAAGCCTTTGCAAGTGGCAAATAAGTCTGTGCTAATCTGCCTTGTGATTGCATACTTGTTGTGATGGTTTGGTCTGCTATGGCTGTGTTTGCGGCAAATGATTGTGGATTTAAGCCTAGCATTTTAGCAGTGTTTATAATGCCATCATCAAGGGCGTTCATCACTAAAATTTGCTGAAACTGCTCTCTGCTACCAGCAGCTTGCCCAAAGTATAATTGCGCCACATTTTGAAATTTATTTAAATAATCAGCCACGATGACATTTTTTATGGCGGTTTCATTCTGTATCAAATCAGCCACATTTAAAAATCCCTTTTTAATCATTGTAGCTGCTTCTCCGCAAGAGATAATACTGCTTTTTATTCCGCCATTTCCATCATCTTGCTGCCAATAAACAAGTTTGCCGTCTTTTTCGAGTAAAATTGTTTGAGCTAGGTCAGAGCTATTTAAAACTGAATTTTGATGAATTCGTATGCCTAAATTGTTTGAATAGCAACTTTTCACATAATAATTCATATTAGATTGCATAAGCGCATCTTTACGAGTTATGCGTAAAGTGGGTATATCCATCATCGCACTGAGCGAAAATCCTAATCCAGCCTGTGAATAAGCGATTGAATTTGGCGTAGAATAGTGTTTTTCCATTCCGTCAAGTATGACCTTTTCTAAACGGCTCATTAAAGAGACCGTATTGCCCAAACCACTAGGTAGTTTAGACACTTTATAATCATTGCCTGAGACTTCATCGTGTATGACATAAGTATTGTTAGAAGGGCTTAAAAAGAAATGATACACAATGCCATACAGCAGCACGAGCTTGCCTATTTCCCACACAGGGCTACTTTTAGAATCAAGTGCCTTTGATATGCTAAACACCAAAACAGCAATCGCAAGGGCTGATTTGATAATGTAATCAGCCTCTGAGGTTAAGCCTTTTAAGGCTTGTAATGCTTCGTTTAAAGACGAACCATATCCCCACGCATAAATAAGCTCTGTTGAGCCAAACAAACTCATCGGCAAAAACATTGCCACTAAAACGATTAAGCCCTTCTTCATCACTTGCTCCTATTTATTTTTCTTTTGTTCGTATTGAATAAATTTATCCTTGACCTTTTGCTCCACATCGCCTGTATTTACGCCATCTATTTTGATTTTACTTTGCACATCGTTGATATACTCACTTAAATCAATCTTGCTAAAATCAAGTTTTTGAAATTCATCAGGCGTAAAGCCACGACAATCAGGGTTTGCGGCAGTTCCCCAGCCCCTTTTGATTTGCGCACGACCTTGCTGGTTGATGATTCTTGCTATTTTTGAGTTAAAGCAACAACTGCCTCTATAAGTAGATTTGCAATATGGACCCCAGCAATGCTTGTTGCCAAAAAAATCTTTCCATTCAACTACACAACTGCTTTGCACCCAGCGTTCGCCTACGGTAACGCAGAGTTTTTGCTCGCTTTTGCCTGCATATTTGTCAGCATTCTCTGTTGCACGACCTGCTACTTTTTCGGCATTACAATGCCCTGTAAATTGAGACCACTGATTACCATTGCAGCAGTTATTCACGCTCACACCTTTTATCCTATAAGCACTTTGGCACTGATATTCCTCGCCATTAAAAAACAAAATCTGCCCATCGCAGCTGCCATCTGCGTTAAAACCATCTTTTTCAGCAAAACTTGCTGAAACACATAAAAGTGCTACAAGCACAACTTTCAAACCTTTCATTCTTGTCTCCTTGTATTTATTTGCGTAAAACAGCTTGGCTTTTCGTCAAATTCAAAAATAACATACTCTCGCCTTTCAACGCTCACATCAGCCCATTTGCCATCTTTACGCAAAATAACATAGTGTTCGCCTTTGAATTTACTAAAATCTTTTGCCGTGCTGTTTGTCTCAGCTTGATTGTTCGGTTCATTGTCCGCCCAATTTTTAAAGTAAATAGGTTTGTTTTTGATAGTGCGAAATCTCGCATCATCAAATACGCATTTATCATTGCTGTAACAATAATTTGCAATGTAAGATTTATCATAAATGCCTATAAATGCGGCGTTTATATCATTTAAGTCAAGCAAAGATTTTAGAAATTCGTTTTCTTCTTTGCTATCAGGCACGCTAATATAAGCAGTTGTATTATCAGTAAGTATCATAGCCTCTTCAAATCCCATAGGATAAGCACTGATGGCATAATAATGCCCGTCAAACTCGCTTACTTTACCCATCAAGGCACAATCAAGCTCACTATCAAAGATAGAAGCAAGGCTAAGATTTGCAAGGCACATTGCAGCTATAAAGCCGTTAAAAAGGCTTTGTGTTATTTTACGCATTTGCTGTCCTTATTCATTTCTTCAACCACGCTTAATATGGCAAGTGCATTTCCCATATCAGAAACCTTGCCGCACTGATGCCTTATGCTTTCGCCTGATTTCACAGGACAAGAGCCGTTTTTGCATTGACGAATATCTGTTGTGTATGTGGTTGCGCTCGTAGTCGCTTGGGCTTTGTTTGAGCCATCATTGTAAATAGCTGTATCGCTTTCAAGCACTCTTACTTCACAAAATTCACTTTTAATGTTTGTATCGCCTAAATTCATATCCGCAGTGATTCTCGTGCCGTCCTTGTCCGTGTATGAGAGCTGATTGTTAGAAAGATTAAACGATGCACTTTTTTGTAGGTTTTGCACTTGTTTTTCAAGATTATTTTCAAATTGCAAATCCAAGTCTGAATCCTTGTTTTTGCTACCAGCTTCAAAGATAGACCATACACTAAGTTCATCGTTCTTTTGCTGCTCGATTTGTCTGTTTGCTTGTTCTGTGGTATTGCCTTCTTTATCCACAGCTTGGTATGAAGAGCCTCTTGCTGTGGCATTAGAGCAGCTTGACATATCTTGTGCTGTGTATTTTAGGGTAGAGCCGTCCATAAAAGCATTAGAAATCACAAAGGAATTTCCGTTTGAGATGAGTGTTGAAATCGGCGCACCGAAATCTTGTAGAATTTTAGACTTTTGAGTGTTTGAAACATTGCCACATTCACTACCTATACAATAGCACGCTCCCAAATCGCTCGCCTCTTGCGTTTGTTTGAGTGTTAAATTTGAGCCATCATATTGCCAAGTAAAAAAGTCGTTTTTTTTGTGTGGCATTTTGTAGTAATTAAATCCGTTTTCATTTTTCAAAAAGATACCGCCCTTGCACTGATTTTTCCAAGCACTACCCCAGCCACTTTCATTTTTATGGCAGATTGAATACTCAACCCAACTTCTTTTCACGCCATTTGCACAAACGCCGCTAATGTCGCTGAAATTGAAATTTCTGTCCCATTTGCCGTCTAAATCATCATCAATCTCTACTTTAAGATTGACACTACCGCTGCCATTGTATGATAGCCTTAAAAAATCGCCTTTTTTGCCACATACCATACTCGCATCGCCTGTGCTTTTGCCATCAACGCTTGAAATCGTGCCTTCATTTTGAATGGCTTTACTCATTGAGTCCATATTGTTCTCAAAAAAACCGCTCAAATCAGAGCCTAAACTCTTGCCTATTTCGCTCGCTTGTTTTGCTGTTTCATCAGCAAAGCAAAGCAAAGCAGATAAAACCGCCGTTGTTACTAGATATTTTTTCATTTTTTATCCTTACTGATTTGAAAATGTAGTAGTTACAGCCCTTTTGGACTCTCTATCTATAAACTCAATAGAGTCCATTCTATTTTTAGTCTCTTGTGAGGTTTTTGCAAATTCTTCCTTAAAGAATTTATAAAATTGTAGCTGAGTGTCCTGAAAGTTTTTTATCGCAGCTTGATAATTAGTCTCTGACAAGGTTTTAGCTGAAAATTGCGAATTCGCTGAGTGAATTTTACTTATCATAGACATAACTTCGACATTTATATCCTCAATCATAGCTTTAAAAAACATTAAAGAAAGCTGTTCAAGTAGCTGCTCATCAGGTTGGATTCTGCCTGAACCATAAAGATTAAGCATATCAAACAAAGGCACATTTTGATTGTTGATGAAGTTAATATCCTCTTTACCAAGTGTGCCATTAGTCATCATTGCATCTTTAATCGTTGCAATGCTATTAAGAAAATGAGTTTTAAGCGTATCTAAGTCTTTCAAAGTCTTTTCTTGCGGATTATTAAGCTCCAAAGCCTTGCAACCCTCATCTTTATCACAAATCGGTTGTTTGTAATTTTGAAAAGTCAAACTAGCATTTTCATCGCCAAGCCAAGCTACCTTTATAAAATTTTCAGGTGTAATAGTAGGGGTTTTGTATTCCCATTGCGTTACACCGCCACCGCCTTTTCCGTCATCTTCGCTTATAAAGCCATTAAAGTCTCCATACAAACCTCGCAATAAATTCGCTACATCATCTTCTTTAAATCCTTTGCCTAAAAGTTTTTTAAGCAATGTTTGAGTTGCAAAACTTTGATTTTTGTTAAGATGGTCAAAAACTTTTTGCATCAATGAGCCTTGTTGTAAAGCCTTGTTTGATGGTGAATTATAAGCAAAATCCAAATCTTTCACGGCAGCATTTGCCTTTGCAGCCCATTCTGTCATCGTATCTTTGGCTTTTGCTAGCTTTGTTTTCGCACCAGCAGTCCAATCATTGACATTGCCATCAAAAATTGCACTATTTAAAGCCTCGCCCACATTCCTACCTGCATTTAAAGCAATAGAGCAAGTATCAAAGTTAATGGAGTTTATCATATTCGCTATGCTTTCAAGTTCGCCTAAAATAGCTTGACAATCCTTGCAAAGCGTAGATAGGGCAAGTTGAGTCGCAAAAGCAGGCGCAGCCGATGAAAGTTTTTTGATTTTTTCGACAAGCTGGTCAAAATCCATATACGAAAAAGAACCCCAAGTCGCATCTATACCATTACAACCTACGCTCACGCTAGGCGGTTGCCAAGAAAAAAGTTTAATCGGTCCAGCAGGATTCCAACGAATGCGAATGCTACCGCCTGATACAAAGCCTGATGCTTGTGTTTTATAATATCCTGCTGATTCTTTTGAGATACTCATATTAGCACTATTAAGCAACTCGCTCAACCAGCTCGCATTTGAAAATGATACCAAAAAGGCACTTATACAAAGTGCGCCCAAAATTCTTTTTAAATTTTCCATACGCTTACCCCTTTAATGAGATTATAATTCACAAAGCCCCAATACCTACTATCATAACTTCGTTCGTGTGTTCCCATCACAAAGTATTGTCCATAAGGTATTTGTCCGTTAAATACGAAATGCTCTACTCTCTTGCCATTTTTATCCTCTGTTTTTGCAACACCTATAAGATCATCATTACAAAAGTATTGCAAGCCTTTAACGCTTAATATATCTCCGCCTTCACAGCGCACATATTTTGCAAAATTTGAATGCTTTGCAAAATAAGGCGTTTGTTTGGGCAGCAAAAAGAAAATGAGCTTATCTTTTAAATCAGCCCTTTCAACACTACGCTCGTAAATAATAACTCTTGCATCGATGCTTTGTGTTTGCACCACACCTATGCCATAGAATTTAACACTAAAACCTACTAGAATATAAGCTGCCACAAAGAGAATAAGCCCCAAAGAAATTATCCGCAGAACCTTTATCAATTTAGCCCTATCGTAGTTTTCATCAAAATTTGCAAAAAAGTCTTTTATTTTGTTCATTTGTTATCCTTTAAATTTTTAGCATACATTTTAAGGACTTGCTCTGTTATGTCCTTAACATTCTTGCCATCGGCGAGTAGATTGTCTTTGCGAAAAATAAGGGCGAGCTTTTCCACTTCTTTAACGACAAATTCTTTGTCTATGGGTATGCCATTGTTTTCATTGTAAGCAAGGGCTATAAGCTCACGCCTTATTTCAGTTTCTATTTTGGCAACATCAATCACATAGATTTTAGGCACACTTGGCACAAAAAATCTATCATAAGCCACCACGCAACACACAGCCACGACCACACAAAATGCTAGATTGACGAGTAAATCTTTTGTGCTTTTGTCTAAATTTAACTTCATTTTAAGCTCCTTCTTTGCTTTTTTTAACCATAGTTTCTATGGCTTCGCCTAAGCTCATACCGCTATCTTGTAACTCTTTGATTTTAGCCTTATCTTTGGGGTCAGTTGTGGTCAGATAGTAAAAAAACTTGTCCATAACAAGCCTATAAGGCAACTTCACTTCATCAGGTGTCATCACATAAAGTTCTGAATACTCAGGTTTTACGGTAACTATTGAGCGCAAAATCTCTTTATCAAGCTCGCTGAGATTAAAGACTTCTGATTTAATCAACATATTGATTGAAGTTTCAGTTTGTTTCATAAAGATTTTCCACGATGAGTTATTGATGATAACCGAGCCAGCCTTGCTTAATCCACCACTTTTAGGGTTGTAAATATCGTCAAAGCCTTGTGTGGCAAGTATGATTGAGCCGTCATATTTTCTTGCACGGCGATAGGCTTGCTCAATAAAATCGTCCATTCTTGGATTTTTACCCAAAAAGCGATGTGCTTCATCGATGACGATTTGAATGCGGCTTTTTCTATCAGAACTCATATACATAAGCTGATTTATGTGATAAATAAGCAACATAATGATAGGGTCTCGAATCTCAGGGTGTGATTCAAGCCCTTTAAATTCAACAACGATGAATTCTTTGTTGATATTAAACTCATTATGCCCTGATAAAAAGCGTTCATAAATTCCACCACGACAAAAAGAGCCAAGCTGGTCAGCAAAATCTTTAAATCTCAAATCTTGCTCGCCAAAAACAGCATTGATTTTATCCCTAATGTGCGTTACTTCAATCTCATTTTTCATATCAGCATAAAGCTGTTTGATAATGTCTTGTAGTTTTGTTTTGATGAGCTTTTCGTCCTCTAACGCACGAGACTCGCTTTTTGATGAACCGAGCATATACACGAAATCGCTCAAATAAGCCAAATCTTCCATTAACTGCTTTTCGCTTCTAATCTCTGAAAAAGGATTAAAACTTATAGGCTTTTCAGGGTCTAAAAAGACATATTGTCCGCCCAAAGTATCGCAAAGTTTTAAAAATGAGTTGTCATAATCCAAAACAAAGACTCTATCGCCCCTTGCATAAGAATTAAAGCCTAGCATATTCAGCAAAACGGATTTACCAGCACCAGAAGTAGCGACCAAATAGGCGTTGAAATTTATGTTTGAGACAAACAAATCAACGCCAGCAAGCTGTCCTCGCCTTGAAAAAAGCATAATGTTAGGATTTGTGCCTTTGTAATCAGCTTCAAGTGGCATAAATTGTGAAGCTTGGTCAGGAAACATCGAGCGGTATTTACCTGTTGTGAAAAACAAATACTCTTTGTTAATCCCCATAGGCAAGGAAGCGATGAAATTGAGTTGATGAATACCCAAAGCCTCGTCCATAATGAGAGCCTTTGACTCGCCACCCTTGTTCCAATAGCTCATCATTGTGTGTGCGTTTGATGCGGCATCTTCATAATTTTCGCCACTTACAATGACATTTAAATCAAAGGCATAAAGTTTTTCTTTTTGATTGTCTATCCTATCCAAAATCGCCACGCTTTCTTCTCTTGCGGCGGCAAATTGTCTAAAAAGTGCCTCACTCCATTTTTGAGATAAGATGATAGAGTGATTTCTTGACACCGTGCCTGTTTTCTTTTTGGGTAGCCTTATAATCGAGCTTGTGATAAAAAAGGTATCTTTGAACTGATTTGTATCCAAAGCTCTACTGATATAATCGCCTATCTTTTCGCCAAAATCCGCTATATGAGCGTTTTTTGGAAAAGATTGTGGAGCTAATGAAACATAGGCTTTTTTATCTACTTCAATGTGGCTATCCTTTATTAAAATTTCAGTGCTTGGAGCAATGATTTGTTTGTTTATATAACAATCTTCATCATAAGGCGGTAAAACGCCGTTTATATCGTGGTTTGGATTTAAAATTTCATACAAAATCGGCTTTAAAAACTTAGGATTAGCCACGACAGGTCCAAAATGATTTGCCGAAAGGATATTTTTCAAATTGTCCTTATAAGAAATGATATTATCTTTTTTGTCTGATTTAATGCTGATGATGACAATAAAATTTTTAATCTTTGCCGTCATAGAGCGAGATACACCTTCTCTTGTCTTTGAGTAGTAAAATTCGCTCATATTCATTACAGCTGTATGTAAAAGTTTATTGTTTTCAAGATTTGCTCTTTGTAAATGTTCAGCTTTCCAATGCTCGACATTTGCTCTTATGTTTTTGCTTCCAAAGAGCATAAACTGCAAAAAGGTATCATCAGGTAGCTTTGAAAGCATTTCTTCAATCGCCGCAGCTGTGCTTTCGCCCATTCTTATGCGTGGGCTTGCCAAAAACACACAGCCATAGCTATTGTCGTTGTTATGATAAATGCCTTCCTTGTCATCAAAAACCATATAAGGCAAAAAATCGCTAAATTTATAACGCTGCAAAAGCGTGTTATAAGTGCTTGTGGGCATAGAGCTTAAATCATTTAACGGCTCTTTTATTTTAGCGATTTTGTCCGTGAAAAAATCCATAAAAGACATTATAATCCCTCACTCACTACATTGTAATCAAAGATTTTATCCTTTGCCTCTTCGCCACTTCTTGGGTCGCTCAGCACAAATTCTCCGTCTTTGATTTTAAGCCAGCTTTCTTGGTAGCTGTGATAAAGTCCATCATCGCTTATATACGGAAACACAACCATTTGCGCAAACAATGGTTGTCTATAAAGAGGCATATTGTTTGGCAATTTAGTGATATTTTCTTTCACGGCACTTTGTCTGTTTTGCTGTGCAAATGAAGGCGAATTTTTAAGAAACTCTTTGATAAGTTTATCCTCATCGCCTCGTGGCAAAGCCGTGTAGTTAATATCTCCGTCATTGATAAGCACTTTAAGCTGTTCATTGAGCTTTTTGTTTGTTGCTACGCTGTCATTTTTTGACGAGCAAGCCACAAATAAAAGACCGCTTGCTATCAGTATTAAAAAGAATAAATTTTTCATTTGTTCGCACTCCAAAAAGTGATATTTTTGCCATAAACAAAAAGTCCCTCATCAAGCTCATACCACAAATGCCCTGTTGATGAATGCGCAATGTTTTTGACAATAACCTTACTACCAGCATCTAGGGTAAAAACAGCCTTTGAGCCTGTTGTGGGTCGCTCTCTTACAACGATTACCTTTGTTGCTTTGCCAAAGGTAAATTTCTTGTGCTTGATATTTTCTTTAACCAAATCAACAAAGGCATAAGGGTTTTTTGATTCGCCCTTTTTTGCATCTTGTTGTGGAAAAACATTGCTTTCAAGTAGTTTTACCCTTGCTTCAAGTGCTTTGTTTTTCTCAACCAAACTCAAAATAGCTTGTTTAAGCAAAATGCTCTCATCAATGTCCTTTGCGTGCGCAGCACCCACGAGTAAGCTAGTAGCAAACGCTGCTAGCACCAAATGCTTTTTAATCCCTAGTAATGATACTTTTGTGTATGTATGTTCCATCGTTAAGCCTTACCCAACCATCTTGTTCATAAAGTGCTTCAAGCACTTCGCCTTTGTTAGCTATTCTTAGCACCTCTGCCTTACAAGAAGGCTCTTTCCTAATGTTTGCAGCATAAACGCAAACCTTAACCTTTGCATTGATTTCAGTCCTTTTACCGCCGCTAGCACTACAATCAACGCTTGCCTTGCCTTGTGCGTAAGCATTGTCAAATAAATTTTGCAAATTCTCACTCGAATTTGAGTCTTTGCCAAAGCCACTTGCATTTAAATCCTTGCCGTTAGCATAAAGACTAGCATTATCATCTAAAACCTTGCTTGCATTGCTTTCACGCCCAGCTATGTAGTTATTAACATAGTTTTCAAGGCTTGCATTTATATCCTTACTTGCGTTGCTATCAGCCAAAAGTCTCGTATTTACTTGTTTCTTACCAGCATTTTTGCTTGTATTAGCCTTTTTTGTATTCTTTTTGGACTTTTTAGCCTTTTTCTTTGCTTGTGTTGCCTTATTTTTTGCTTTATATTCTGCATCATAAGCAGCTAAATAGCTTTTATTATTGCCTCTTTTTTCATCAAGAAAAAAGCGAAAAATAACAGGTTGTTCGTTTTGAATTTGACGAATTTCATAGGCTTCAACCATTTCTTGTAGCTTTTGAGCTTTAAATTCGTTTTTAGCAAGCTCTAACGCCTTTTTGCGTTCATCTTTTTGGATTTCTTCGATTTCCTCTTCGCTTTTGCCATCAAGCGTTCGTAGCCGCAAATCGTCCATATCTGAGCTTAACTCATATACATCAGATACTGAGTTACAAACGCCACTATTTTTCCCTTTTTGGCATTGAAAGTCGTTTCTATAAGGCAGCATTCCGCAACCTATAAAGATAAAAAGCGACAAGCTCATTATGCTTAAAGGCTTTAAAAATCTCACATTCATTGCCTATCCTTATTTAAAAATTCTTGCACCTTATCCAAATTTGCCCCATCAATAGTCGCTACAATCTTGTTTTTGTCTTTCTTATCGATGATAAAAACCTTTGGCGTGCCGTTGATTTTGAGCTTTTCTCCCAAAGCCATAGTCGCTTTGAGAGTTTTTTGCGCTTCTTTGCTAACCTTGACATTTAAATCTTTTTGCGTTAAGCGGATTTGCTTTATCGCCGCTTTTATATCCTTGCTTGAAAGAATTTGCTCGCTCCACCTTTTGGCGTTTTTGTGAAAGTTTAAAGGCAAAAAATTTACATAAACGCTCACATCTTTTTGCTCTAAAAACTCTTCGAGCTTAGCACAATATGGACATTCAGGGTCTGTAAAGATAAGCACTTCGTATCGCTTACTGCCTTTTCCATAATCCACCTTTTTAGCATTTCTCATAAGCTCATCAATCTTTATGTTTTTTAAAAGCTGATTTTGTAGCTCATTTTGCCATTCTTGCCTATCATTCGCCGTCAAACTCACACCGCCAGCAGTGTAAATTTCGCCGATGAAAATTACTCGCTTGAAAGGATTGATATAAAGCAGATTGCCATTGCCTAAAAATGCCTTATAAAAGCCATCTATTTCAGCTCTTTCAACCTTATCTATCTTTGTGCTAGGCATAATGCCTTGCACAAGGCTAGTTTCTTGTTGCTCTGTAAGCGTTTGAGCGTTTGCTGATAAAGCAAGCGCACCGATAATTCCTGTTGCCATCAAATGTTTTTTCATTGTTGTTCTCCTACTTGTTGTTGTGTTGTGGTATCAGCAGCTTTTGACTGCTTACCACCCTTAAATTTATCCGTATTTTCTACCACTTCAAGTTCAGTCATTGAAGTAACTACGACATTAACCTCACGCCCAGCTGAAATCTCAATCACAGGCGCAATTTGGTCAGCCATTTTTAGATAAAAATCAGCAAGTTTTTCAGCGGCATTTGACATACCTTGAAACATACCTGCTTGTATGCTTTCTTGGGCTGTTTGCTCGGCTTTTGTTGTGGTAGTGCCACCCCAACCTGAGGTAACGATTTGATTTTGGTTTGCAAAGCTCTCGCCAACGCCTTGCAAAAAGCCAGCAATGAGTGTGCGAGCAAGCAAAGCTCCTTGTTTTGTAACAACTTCGCCCTTTAAGCCAAGTTTTCCATCTTCGCCACTTACTGCACCTTGCAAAGCCATATCAATGTGCTGTCTTTTATTTGTGATGCAAGAAATGTTATTGACTCTTATATAAGCCCTTTCAGCAGTCAAATCTCCATAACCTTCGCCCATCAAAAAGCAATCGATAATGTCATACTTAAAAAAGTTTGGTAGTATCGATAAATCCGTTACTTTGAGCAAGATGGGCAAAGGCGAACTCTTAGCCTGTGTCATTGTAGGGGCGTCCATACCTGAGAGCAATACGGATTTAATTATTGAACCCGTAGGTATGATTTGCCCCTCGACTTTTTTTCTTTTTTCTTCCTTTGGCTTTGGCGTGGCAACATTGATGAAAGAGAGAGTGCTTTCCATAGGTGTATAACGCACTTCTTCAATCTCTTTAAGTCGAGGCACTTCGCCAACCTTTGTTAAACCAAATGTTTGACGACTTTGGTTATTGTCGCTTGCAAAGCCATTGCCATTTGGCATAGGAAAATTCGTATATAAATTTGAATTATCGTTGCTTTGATTGACATCAGCTAAACCACTTGTGAGCTTTTTGTCAAAATCCCTTGCTTGATTGCCTAGCTCTGTGTCAAGCCTTGAAAAATTGCCTTTGTTGTTTTTGTCCATTTCTTTGATGATTTGTTTAAGATTTGCGTTATCTTTGGCAAGAGCTTCGAGTTTAGCATCGACATCGCTTAAATGCTTGCCTGTAAGTGTTAGTTCATCGACACCTTGTCCTACCCAATTTGTCTTTGCCATAGGATTTTCTTCTACAATCTCAAAATTTCCTGCTGCTTTTGGATTTTTATCCTTTTTATCCCCAGCCATAAACATCAAAGCTCCAAGCACGACCACAAGCCCTACAAAAATCACAATTTTGTTTTTGCTTTGATTTTTTTGAGCATTGCTTGGGTCATTGTCATTGCTGAAAAATTTTAAAAACGGATTAGTCATTTTACAGCCTTTGTGATGATGACAACGCTTGCCGTGCTATAAGGCAGCAAGTGATTGACTTCGTTTGCGTAGTAGATGCTTATCGCCTTTGGTGTGTCTTTGGCAAATTTAATGTAATCTTTTGGATTAAGCACGATGGCTTTATCGGTTTTGTTTTTGACTTCAAGCACAGCTGCGCTGTAAAGCACACCATTGTAAAGATTAACTTCTTTGGTTTGCAAAAGCGCAGTGTCCTGTAAAATCTTATTGACTTTTTTGCTCTTATAGCCTTGTGGCACGCCATTTGTAAAAATACTTTTTGAAATTTTACCCATAGTGGCGACAAAAGGGTCATCGCTTTCGTATTTTAAAATCTCATCTTTACTTGCTGAAAAGTCATTGATGACAATGGTTTCAGCTTCCATATCCACAGGATTAAGAACTATGGAGTAAGTCTTTGCCTGCGTGATAAAGAAAATTTCAGAGCTTTCAGCCTTATCATAAATTGTCTCAGGCGGTCCAACAGGCTCTTCTTTGTTGTTGCCTGTTACTCTAACCTTTTGTTTGCGCATAGGTTGATATTTGATGAAGGCTTGGTTATCAACAATCTTTATATCTACGCCCTTTTCCTTTGAAAAAGATACATCAAGGATTTGGCTTGGTAAAACAAGCCTATTCACACTGCGATTTGACACATTGATAGTAAGCGCATCATTTGGCGGATTGTCAATCACAACAATAGCCTGCAAACTTAAAGTAAAGCAAGCTAAAACTGCTAAAATTCTTTTAATCATCTTTATTATTTCCTTTCTTCTCGTTTTTTATAGGCACGACATCGTTTAAGAAAAATCTTCCCAAAATAATGTCATATTTGATTTCATATTCGCTAATATCAGAGCGAATAACCTTATCTTTGATAATATCTTTAACCACGCCATACACCTTAATCGTGCCTTTGGTATCTGCATCGATTGCGCTTACAAAAAATGTCCTTGAAATAGAGTTTTCAATAATATAGCGAGTTTGCTCTAAAAGTTTGCCACGCACTTCATTGTAGTATTTAGGCTCTACAAGCGTTAAAATGTTTTCAATGTTGTTTTGAGCATTAGATTTGGTGATATTCAGCAAGTTAAAAGTGATAAATTGCCCCATTTCGTGCAAATAAGTTTTAGACACTTCATTGCCTGCTATCCAAAATTCTTGGTTTGCGATTTTTGGGGGCATAAAGACAACTTTTTGGCTATCCGTTCTTGCCACGATAATATACACCAAAAACATAATCACAATACTAAAAACAATGGATATAGTCCTAAATGTGATATTTTCATAAAGGTATTTATCCATTTTGTTTTTATACTTATCAAACAACATTTCACGCTCCTAAAAAATATCTCATATATGATGGCGGCATCTTTTTGGGTTGTCTTATTCCGAGCATATAAAGGATATGCAAGAAAAAGCCCTTTACCCTAGCCCTTTTCAGCTTTTCATAAAGTTTCGAGCAAATTACACCCAAAGCAAAGAAAATCCCAAAGGTAATTGCGCCATTTGTAAATAAGATAGCAATAGCCAAAAACACCGAAAATACGATGAGTGTATCCACTTCCCAATTTCCAAACATAGGCTTAGTGTCGATAAATTTATTCATTTGCACATAGCCATTAGCATCTTTTGCCAAATTTAGTCCTTTACACTAAAACAAAAAAGGGGAGCTTGTCCCCTTGAAATTCCTCAAAACAAACCACCGTGCAATGCCTCAATGATTGAATTGCCTTGAGATATCACAATTGAAAATCCTAGCATAAGGAAAAATTGAAGTATAGAGCCAGCAAACGCTCTCCATACACCTACACAAAAGAATAAAAGGGCGATAATTCTTCTCACATAAGTATCATTAAGCCAGCCACTTACCGTATCCCACAATCCTTTTGCTCCGAGTCCGTCTGTATTGCCTGCGAGCATAGCCGTAGCCCCAAAGCTCAAAACGAACGCCAAAAAAAACAAAGTTTTTCTGTTCATTTTTTTAACCTTTAAATTTGGATTTGTAATTCTTAGCCAAATTAAGGGTTTAAGTTGAGGAAAGCTAAAAGCCTTCCCACCGCTGTTCCGTGCTGCAAGAATATAGCAGCTCTTTTATACTCTATCCGTCAAAGGATAAAGCAAATTATACCATAAAACTTTTTAAAAAAGTAAATACTAATAAAAAAAATTGTTAAATTTTTTTAATAATTATGTAAAAATAGGTATTTAATGCGATTTTTTGTTATAAAAAATTTCATAAAATAAATAGTATTTACTTTTTTATGATATAATTTGAGTAAAAAAAAGAAAGGTAAGCAAAAATGACAGCACCAAAAATTATCGAGCAAAGCCTATTTGATTGTAAGTTGCAAGAAACGACTTGTAGTATTCAAGAAATCCGCTTACCGATATTTGCGCCCTTAAAAAAAGTCAATCCAAAATCAACCATCTACAATGATTTTATGAAAAATAAAAGAACTCGTGAAGTGGTTACGACTTGGGGTAGGGTAAAAATCAAGGGTTATTTACTTACGCAGGTGCATAAGGATTTACTTGACCTTATTATTTTAAACGCCGACAGAAAGCAATGGACGGCTGATGATAGACTTTTAATCGAATTTAGCAGCTATAAAGTGCTTAAAAACTATGGCGACAAGGGAGCTAATTATAAGTGGTTTAGAGCAATGCTCGATGATATAATGGGTAGCGTGATTTATTTAGAAACAAACAACAAAAAAGGCTATGCTTTTCACATCATATCAGCTATGCACTACGATGACAACAAAGAATTTATAGGAATTTTACTTTCAAAAGAGTATTTGGAATTTTACAAAGAAAACCTTGCAATTAACTATAATAGCGAGATAATCCATATCATCAGTATTGAAAATTCTATTTTAAAAGCCATAGTGCGCTTTTTTCTTTCACACAACAATCTCAATATAAAGCTCGATGATTTGCTTGGAGCTATCGGCATAAAAACTGACAAAAAAGATAGATTTTATAGACACATCAAGCAAACGCTCAAAGACAGCGGCGAAATGCTTAAAAAATTTAACATAGATTACAAAAACAACACTTTTTACTACAAAGGCAACACAAATGTCAAATTCTACCTTAACTAGCGAGCAAGCAACCATAGTTGATTGCGATTTTGACAATATACTTTTAATCAACGCCTATGCAGGCACAGGTAAAACATCGACATTGATTAAATTTTGCGAGAAAAGAGCTAAATACAAGATACTCTACCTTTCTTATAACTCGTCAATGCGTGTTGAAGCCGAAGCTAAATTTAAGCATCTTAAAAATGTCTGCGTTAAAACAATGCACTCTCTTGCCTATGAAAGTGTTGATAAAAGCATAAAAGATAGACTTGGCAGCCTCAGAGCTTTTGATTTAAAGGATTTTGTAAGCGATATGAAAGAAAGCGTGAGAATATATTACGCAAAGGCTTTATTAAGCCTTGTTAAGCAGTTTTGCAACACAGGATTAAGCCTAAAAGAGTTTTTAGCTAGCTTTTTGAAAGAGCCACAAAATTTTGGTGTTAATCCGAAAATTTTTGACACAACATACATAGGCAATAAGTTGATTAGCCTTTGGCAAAGTGAAATTCCTAAAAACACAAAGTTAGCGTATGAACACGATTTTTATCTTAAAGAATTTCAGCTCAGCGAGCCTGAACTCAAATATGATTTCATCTTGGTTGATGAAGCACAAGACATTAACGGCTGTGTTATAGATATAGTTTTAAGCCAAAAGTGCAAGAAGGTATTTATCGGAGATACCTATCAAAGCATTTATAAATTTAGGGGAGCGTGTAATTCTTTGGATATTTTATCAGAAATTGACAATACAAAAGTGCTTTATCTTACGCAAAGTTTTCGTTGCCCTTTAAGTATAGCTGGTATTGCAAACAATTACTTGAAACTTTTAGGGGCGCAAAAGGACTTTAAAGGCACTTCAAAAGACCTTTCATTTGACTTTGTTGGGAAGTCAAAGGGTAATCAAAGGGTAATCATTACCCGCACAAATGCTAAATTGTTTGACATTGCCGTGCAAAATTTAGACAAAAAACTTTTTTTGGTAGGCGGCATAGAAAGTTATAATTTTAATGATTTGCTTGATATTCAAAGTTTGCTTTGCAAAAAGAAAGAACACATTAAAAATGACTTTATAGCCAAATTTGCTGATGTCAAAGAACTTATCGCCTATTCTGATGAGAGCAATGAGATTGATTTAAAACAAAAACTTTTGATTTGTTTTAAATATATGCAATGCAATATCTTTGATTTAATCAAAAAAATCAAATCCTGCGTGGTTAAAAAACAAGATAATGCCGAGCTTATTTTAAGCACAGGACACAAAAGCAAAGGGCTTGAATGGGATAATGTCGAAATCATTGATGATTTTATCAGCCTAAAAGAAATACTTGAAAACGCAGAAGGCAACATAGAAATACCAAAAGAAGAGCTTAATCTTTTTTATGTTGCACTCACAAGAAGTAAAAAAGAATTGATACTCAACAAAAGCTATATGCTCGATGATGCACTTTTAAAAGAGTGTCAAAAGAGAATTACAGCGGTTTAAGGGGGATAAATGGTAGAAATCACTATGCTAGAAACAGGCGAGAAAGTCAAATTCTATAACATAAAAGAAACGGCGCACTTGTTAAATGTAAGCGTGCCTACCATAAATCGATGGATAAAGGCAAATAAAATTAGCAATTCACGCTTTGGCAACAGCATTTGCGTTGCGGAAGCTGAGATTATGCACCTACAACAACAATGCGTGCAAGGCATAAATATCATAAAGGATAAGCGATGAGTGAGAGAATATATTATAGGCGCAATGAAATAGCTAAAATACTATGCGTTGATTATGTTACAATCGTGCGATGGGTAAAAGAAGGCTATATCAAAGAGTATCGCATCAATAAATCAAGTAAAACACCGCTATATAATCTCAATGAGATATTAGCTACGCTTCAAAATTCAAAGGTTTAAAATGATAAGCCAATGCTCTGTCTATATGACAAGGACTACTGAAAAGGGTAATGTCAGGTATTATAAACTTGATGTAGAACAAACGCTCTTTGGGGGTTATTGCGTTGAGCGCAAGTATGGTAATGTTAAATTTAAATCTCACACAGGTTTAAAGAAAAATTATTTTGATAAAACCAACCAAGCGTTAGGATTTTTTGATAAAATTCTACAAAACAAACGAAAAAAGGGTTACAGATGATTTACATAGGTTATATTGCGACAATCTACCTTGTCATCAGCCTTGCTGTGGCGTGCTTTTTGCTCGGCACTAAACAAGCCACACTTAAAGGCTTTAATGGTTGGCGTATCGCACGCTGGTTTTTAACCATACCTTTGATTATGCTTGAAGAAATAATTCTATCGAAGAAAGGAAAATAAAATGGGCATCAATATGGAAGAGGAAATTGACATATACGGAGCTGTATGCGAGATAAGCAATGAGGCTTTTGAGTGCGAATACGAGCCACACGAAAGACTAACAGGCGATTACTACAAAAACAAAGACACAGGCTTTTTGTATAAGGCTGAATTTTTAGGCGATAGCGTAAGGCTTATTTATGTGGGTAATGCCGATGCGGTAAATACGATTTTAAATTCCAAAGAAGCAAAGGATTTTCGTAATATGCTTGTAGATATACTTGGAGCTGATAAGAGTTTGAAGTGGTAGGTTAATTTGGCATTATTGTAGTATATTTTAAGCAAACAAATGAATTTCTTGCTAATTTATGCTATAATCCAAAAAATGCCAACAAGGATAGCAAATGCAAAAAATTAAAATGACTTTAAGCGAAAGCCAAGCAAACTATCTTTTACCGCTTTTGGACGATTTAAATATCAAATACGAAGCGGAAAGTGATGCGCAAAAATGGAATAATTTTGTTACGCAAGTTAAACAAGATGTCGCCACATACAAACAAGGAAAGCTAAAATGCCTTACAAAAGATGAATTTAACGCTCATAGAGATGAATTTATGCGTGAGCTTAATGCGAGATGATTGTTGTATTTAGCGAGAATTTTAGCACACAATTAGATGAGCTGATAGCCTTTATTGCCAACGATAGCTTACAAAAGGCAAACAAATTTGACAAAGAACTTCGTATCAACCTAAACACACTAGACTTTATGCCTTACAAATACCGAAAATCTGTGTATTTTGATGATGAAAATGTGCGAGACTTCGTATTTAAAGGTTTTGTTGTGCCATATTTTATCAATGAAAAGGCAAATGAAGTTGTAGTTTTAGGCATCTGTAAGAAAAATATACCCAAATTTAATAATCACAAGACATTATAAGGTCTTATTTCTACACAAATTCCAGCTCAAATGTAGCAAGTCTTGGTTCTAAATCACACAAATGCTTACCCCACCACTCAAAAAGCCTTTTACGCTCATCTAAATTTGAAGCGAAGTTGTAGCTCGCTCTCACAGCATTTTTGTCAATGTGAGCCAAGCAAAGCTCGATTATATCGCTACTTAATCCGTGTTCTTCCCTACGCTCGTGGCAAATTGTGCTAAACATCGAACGAAAGCCGTGTGGCGTAAAATCATCATTTGAATAGCCCATTCTACGAAACATACATCTTATGGTGTTATCACTGATTACTCTACTTTTGCTCATTATTGAGTTAAAAAGAAAACCTTCATCGCTAAAATGTTGATAATCTCTAAGTATTCTTATAAGTGGTGTCGATAAATGCACTATATGCTTGCGTTTCATTTTCATATCATTAGCTGAAATTTCCCAAATACCTTTATCCAAATCAATGTCCGCCCACGCCGCATTTCTTACACTAAAACTTCTTTGAGCTGTAAATAAGCTCATAAGTGTGGCTACTTTGGTGTTAAGTTGAGCATCAGTGTCCAAAATGTCGTTTATAAGCTGTTTGATTTTGTCTCGTTCGATTATAGTGGCATAGTGTTTTACAGGGACTTTGTATATAATGTTCTTTTTGATAATGCCTGACATAGGATTATGTTGTATTAGCTCCAAATTTATAGCGTAATCAAAGATATTTTTGAGTTCTCCATAAAGTTTTTTTGCCGCAGAGCTTATTTTAGCAAGTTTCATTCTCTCAAAAATATCCAAAATGTCAGCCCTAGAAATTTTATCAAGTTGGTAATCGCCTATACGCTTATAACAATATATTCTTACCCTACCCCAAGCATTTTTAAGCGTTTTTTCGGTTATGTCATTTCTTTGAGCAAAGTATTTTTCACATAATTGCTGAAAATTTGCTGTTACAGAGGCTTTTTCTTTAATGGAGTTATTTGTTTTTAAATTATATTGCAGTTTCATACGCTCATCTCTTGCTTCTTTTAGCGACATTTTGGGGTATTGTCCTAGTGTAAGCCTTTTGAGTTTGCGTGTTTTTGGGTCTTTGTAATCAAAAACAAAAGATTTCTTACCACTTGGATACACAAGAACAAACATTCCCTCATAATCTGCCACAAGGTATTTTTTATTATCCTTTGGCTCTAACGCCTTTATTTCTTTGTCTGTAAGCATAAAAAACCTTTAAAAGCTATAAAATAGCACTTTTATAAAGTTAGTTCCTAACTTTTAATAACCAGATTCAAAAGTTAGTATTAAAAGTTAGGACAACTTTTCTTGTTTGATATTTTACAACTAAAATAGTAAATAAGATATAAAATCCTTTAAAAGTGCTATTTTATAGGGATTTGAAAAAGATAAAATGTCGCATTATGTATAGTGTTGAATAGCTATGTTGTAAGTAAATGGCGGACAGAGAGGGATTTGAACCCTCGATACCCGATTAAGATATGCACCCTTAGCAGGGGTGTGGTTTCAGCCACTCACCCATCTGTCCCTTTGTGGCAAATCTGCCCTTTGCTTGCATAACCTTTTTGCGCCCAGCCGCACGCTCATTGAGCGACTTTACGCAAATTTTGGCTTTGCAAAAATGAAATTATACCCTAAAATGTTAAGTTTTAGCTTAAAAATCAAAAGAAATTCACAAATTGCTTGAAAAGCTTTTAAATTCGCTCTTTTTTACTGAATTTCCACGCTCAAAAAGCCTAAATTCAGCACAAAGCTAAAACTACTCGTCCTTTTTAAACTCATACACATAGCGGATTCCCCAGCTGTAATCCCTTGTGATTTTGGTATCCACGCTCACAGGTGCGGGCATATCCTTGCCGTTAAATGCGCCATCACGCAAGCTTTGAGTGCCTTTCCACTTGCTTTTGACAAGGTTGTATTTGCCATAAAACTCTATGCCGTGGTTTTGAGCGATGATAAAACGCAGTCCAGCCGTGATAGGCAGATACACAGAGCCTTGCTCTTGGCTTGGAGTCTCGTTCGCATTGACCGTAGCAAAGCCTTGATAATCGCCCCCGTCAGCATAATAAGTCTTGCGGCTGAATTTATCTTTCATCATATCATACCCCAAGCCCACATTGCCAAAGGCACGCAAGCCAAAATGCTCAAATTGCAGCACATCATAAAACGCACCCACGAAAAAATACCACGCCTTGACGCCTAAACTTGGAGCCGAGCAAGTCAAGCCCCTGCTGTCGTAAATGCTGCCGTTGTAGCGATAAAGGTAGTATTCTTCTTCTACGCGCGAATGCGTTCCATTGCCATCGCCCACATATTCATAATACTTTGTATTTTGAACACCCGTTATAGAGCCGTCCGTGTCGGTTTTTTCGACATAATCTTTCTTTTTTGTGCCACTATCGCCCGTTACATACACATAATCAGTTCTTTTTGTGTATGAGCCTTTGTTAGTTCCGACATATTTGTAACTATCGCCGTCTTTATCATAATCACCTTTACCCGTGCCGACATTTGTGTATGTGTTTTCATATTGAAAGCGTTTCAGCACATTTTCGCCCGTTTCTGGGCTTTTGTATAAGTAACCTTGCGAGCCTGGTTGGTCTTTTTCGTAAGGCTTGATATTATCAAAAGCCGTGTTGTAGCCGTCCCCAGCAGCTTTTTTAATCGCTGCGAGTTCATCTTTGTAGGATTGTTTTCCGTTATCGGTTTTAGCGATATAAAATTTCAGCACCTGCATAGTGTAGTTGTAGTTATACTCGCCCACGCCACAACCTTCGTTCCAGTCGCCATTTAAAAACTCAGCACCCATTCCAAGCTGCAAGCCAAAACGCTCTGTGGCGTAGATATTTGCGCCCACATACATATCTAGCCCCTTTGCGCTGCCCCTGCCCTTAAAGCTGCGATAGCCGCTTTGCTTGCCCGTAAATGTGGTGTTAAGATAGCCTATGCCTACTTCAAGGCTCACGGCTGCATCATTTTCCGCCCAAAGCTGAGTGCTTAAAATACCACAAGCAAGCAGAGCAAAAAGCGTTTTTTTCATCATTTGTCCTTGTTTTTATATCGTTTCAATGCAGTATTATCGGCTTTTTTGGTAAATGTTGTTGATAAAAGTGGCATAAAAAGCCAAAGCAAAGATAAAAAAAGCCGTCATTGCGAGCGTGGCGTTGCCACGAGTAAGGCAAATTTGAATTTTTAAAATCTGCTCGCAATGACAAGGCGCAAAAAGCCAAAAATTAGCGTTTAGAAAATTGTGGGCTGCGGCGGGCTTTTCTTTTGCCGTATTTTTTGCGCTCCACGCTTCTGCTGTCGCGGGTGAGTAAGCCTTGTGGTTTGAGCATAGCCCTAAATGAGCTATCCATAGCCGCTAATGCCTTTGAAATGCCGTGTCTTAAAGCCTCAGCCTGTGCGTTGTAGCCTCCGCCAAGCGTTTGAGCGGTAATGTTCATTGATTTTTCTTGCTTTGTGGCTAAAAGCGGCTGAATCACTTTGAGCTTAATTGCCTCGTGTCCGCCCAGCCAAGTGTTTAAATCCATACCATTGACGATGATTTCGCCCTTGCCTGACTTGACCCAAACCTTTGCCACAGCGGTTTTTCGCTTACCTGTGGCGTATGTAGTTGCTGATTTTGCCATATTATGCCTTTCTTGCGACTTGCGCAGTGTGCGGGTGTTCGCTGCCCGCGTAGATTTTGAGCTTTTTAAGCATTGCTCTGCCGAGCGTTGTTTTAGGTAGCATTCCTCTAACTGCTAGTTTGTAGAGTTTTACGGGATTTTTAGCGAGCAAATCGCCGAATTTCTCACTCTTTGTGCTGCCAAAATACCCAGAATGCCTGTGATAGAGCTTGTCCTCAGCCTTGTTTGAGCCTGTAAAAGAAACCTTTGAAGCATTGATAATAACTACAAAGTCCCCACAATCCACATTTGGAGTGAAGTAAGGCTTGTTTTTGCCCCTTAAAATCGTAGCCACTTCGGTTAAAAGCCGCCCAAAGTTCTTGCCCTCAGCATCAAGCACGACCCATTCACGCTTGATTTGGCTTGCGTTGATTGCCTTTGTCATCGTTTTGTCCTTTGATTGAAAGTTCATTTCAAATTTTGAAAGCCTAATTGTAGCTAAATAAACTTAAAATAAGCTGAATTTAAGTTTATTTTTTGATTTCGCAAAGTTCCACGCCCAAATTCAAGCAATACACCACAAAAGCGCGGGTTTTTAGCCCTAAAATCTGCTCCACCGCCCTTTTATAAAGGCTCACTTGTGCTTCGTTACCTGCTCTGTCGCTGCTGCCCGTTTTATAATCAACAACAATCGCTTCATTTTCATCAACACAAAGCAAATCAAGCTGTTTCAGCTCGCCCTCAAAGCTTAAATTTCGCTCTTTGTAAAGTGTCTTGCCCTTTAAAAGCTCTAAAAATTCATCATTTTTTAGCAAATTTTGCGCCCTTTTAAAAAGCTCATCAAATTCCTGCTCGCTTAAAAAGTGCCTAAACTCGCTCTTTGCGCGTTTGCAAAGTGCGCTAAAATTCGCTCCGTCAAAGTTTAAATGCTGCATAAAATAGTGAAAAGCGTTGCCAAAGTGGATTTCCTTGCTCTTTGGCGCAAGGGCTGGCTTTTCTTGTCGTGGCACTTTTTCAAAGGGCGCAAGCTCATCTTTCGCGCCCTTTTCATCGCTTTCTAGCGCGATGATTTCATTTTCAAGCGCACCAAATTCAGCGCACTCAATGCCGTCAAACAAAGTAGCTTTGGGGTTTTGCCTTTTGATGATGATGAGAGAGTTTTTTGCCCGCGTCATCGCCACATAAAGCTTGTTTATGGCATCATCTTTTTCATAAGCTGTTTTTTTCGCTAAAAATTCGGTGTAGGCTTTGTCCTTGCCAAATTCGCGGATTTTGTCCTTTATGTGTAGCTCCCACGCGCTTTTGTCCGTGTCAAATTCGAGCATTAGGGCATTTGTTTCGCTTTGTGGGCGCGAAAGCGTGTCAAGCAAGATGACATTGTCAAATTCAAGCCCCTTTGATTTATGCACGGTCATCACGCTAATGCCTAAATTTTCTTCATTCACTAGCTTTTGATTTAAGGGCGCAAAAAGCAAGTCTAAAAAATTTTCCTTTGTCGCGGCAAATTCGATGAGCTGCAAAAGTGCGCTGTCGTTTAAGTTAAGACGCAATTTGCGCGCCAAAAAATGCACTATGTGAGCGGGGTTGTCGGCTAATTTAATGTGAATTCTTGGAATTTCCTTGCCAAGTAGGCTTTTGATAAGCTCGTTGTAGTATTCATCGCCGAAAATGCAGTATTTAGCATAACTTAAAAGCAAACAAACGCTTGCTTTTTTCTCCAAAACTATGTTGCTTTGCGTGTAGGCTTTGAATTCGTCAAGCTCGTTAAGCCTTGCTACAAGGTTATCTGCTTCGTCATTTTTCCAGCAAAGCACGCAAATGTCGTTTTCATTTACTTTATGAGCCTTTAAAAAGTCTAATTGCTCGCAAAGAGTTTTAAAATTTGCTTCAAAAATCTCGTCTTTTTTAGCGTTTTCGCTTTCATTTGAGTGCGCAATCCTTACAAAGCCGCCACTTTTGCCCGCAACGCTTTGCTGAATTTCATAGTTTGAGTAAAATTGAGCAAAGGTTTGGTTGATGAAATTCACCAAAACTTCTTTGCTGCGGTAGTTTGTCTTTAAACTTTCTCTTTGAATTTGCGTAAAATCCTTTTGCAACAAGTCAAAAAGCTCTTTTTTGCCCTGACGAAAGCGGTAAATACTTTGTTTTTTGTCTCCCACATAAAAAAAGCTCTTAAAGTCGCGCGTGCCTTTGCCTGAAAGGATTTCGGCGATTAAGGGCTTTAAAATTTCGTATTGTAAAACGCTTGTATCTTGGAATTCATCGATGAGAAGGTGCGCTATGTAGCCATCAAGGCGAAAATAAATCATCTCTTTAAGCTCATTTTGCGTTAAAAGCTCGCTCGTTTTTTTAGCTATGTCGCCAAAGCTGAGTAAATTTTGCTCTTTGATGATGAGTTCTTTTGCCTTTTTAAAATGGCTAAGATAGTTCATCAACATACCAAGTTTATAGGCTTCAAGCGCGTTTGCATAAGCATTTAGGCTTTTGAGTAGCGCGGCTCTTTTTTGCAAAAACTCATCATCATTTTGCGCGCTTTGAAAATACTTTTTGCTCTCAAATTCAGCGATAATAGGTTTTTTGCAAAGCTCGTTTAAGCTGTCTTTGTTGATTGTATCAAAGCTAAAATTCTTTTGAAAATTTAAATTTTCGCTCATTTTTAAGGCGTAGTTTTTTAAATTTTGATAGCTTTCATTGACGCTTATAAGCTCTTTTGCAGGGTAAGGCGCGTTCAAATGGGCGTTTTGATAAGAATTTTCATACAAAAACTCTAAATTTTCAAAGAAAGTTGCCTGTGTTTGCGTGCTGAGTATGTAGCGAGCAAGGTTTTCTAGCTCTTTTTCGTTTAAAAGGCTGATGAATTTAGCCTTTGCGCTTATTTTGTTTTCGCTTATGTCAAAGTCGCTCATAAGCCCTAAATTCAGCGAAAAAGAGCGCACTATATTTGCAAAAAAGCTATCAAAGGTTTTTATTTTAAGCTCACTTCGCAAAAAATCACTCTTTCTTTCATCGCGCAGGGCTAAAATTTCGCTTTCATTTTTGTCAAGCAAGGCGCAAAGTTCTTTCAGCTCGTTGTTTTTGCTCGCTTCGTGCAGGCTTAAAAAGGTGCTGATGATACGCGTTTTCATTTCGTTTGCGGCTTTGTTGGTAAAGGTGATAGCCAAAATTTCGCTGATTTTCGCCCCTTTAAGCACCAAAGCCACATACCGAACGCTCAAAGCAAAGGTTTTGCCGCTGCCCGCACTTGCTTCAAGGGCTAAAAAAGGCTTGAAATTCACAGCAAATCCTTTTCGTAGATGAGTTTGTAAGGGCAAAACTCGTTTTCTTTTGTGTTTTTCTCATCTTTTTCAAACTCTATCTTGCCAACTTGGGCTAAAAGCTCGGCAAAAAGGGCGTTTAGCTCTGCTAAATTTTTGGTTTTTTCCCCATAAGTTTTTTGGGCTGAATTCAAATCATAAAAAACAGCCTCGCATTCTTGCCCCAAAAGAGCTTGATAAAAGGCAAGTTGATAGGAATTTGCAGGAATTTTTCCTGTTTTATAGTCTATAATATAAAGCTCATTCGCCCTTTCATCAACCCTATCTATAAAGCCTTTCAGCAAAATTTGCTTGTCATTTACCTTGTAAGGCACATTTTCAAAGCCTTTTTCGCAGAATTTCACCTTAAAGCCTTGCGAAAAATGCGCCTTTTCAAGCTCGGCAATTTCTTTAAAACGCAGTTTAAAAAGGGCTTTGTCAAGCCTTGAAAGTTTTGAGCTGTCAAGTAAAATTTTAAATTTTTCATACTCAAAGCCTGAATTTTCCTTGCTAAAATACTCTTGCAAAAGCTCGTGCAGGCTCAAACCAAGCTCTTTTGCCTCATTTTCCTCAAAAAGCTCTCTTGCGGGCTTTATCTGCTTGATATACTCGTAAAAATATGTCCTTTTGTTTTTGATGAATTTATCCAAACGGCTAAAAGAAAGGGGCTTTGCGAAAAGATTATAATCCAAAATCGGCGCGCTTAAAGGCTTGAAATCAATCTCATTTGGCGCATAATCAAGCTGCAACGCCCTTTGATAAGCCTTTTGGCTAAACTCCACATCTTCTTCATAAAAAAGCCCAAGTTCTTGCAAAAAGCGAGTTTTAGAGCTTTGCTCATTTTCCACAAAACTTATCGCCACTTCTTTGGCGCCTTTAATCAAGCGTTCATAATAAAATCTTTGTAAATTCTCACTCATTTCATAAGAAAAAAGCCCAGCCTTTGCGCGCACTTCGTTGTTTAAAAAAAGCTCATTGACGCTTCTTTTGGGGATAAACTCATCATTAAAATCCACAACAATAACGCCCTCATAGCGTAAAGCCCTGCTTTCTAAAAGCCCCATCACACGCACCGCGCCTCCGCTAACATCACTTTGAGTAATACCTTGCAAGCGGATAAAAAAGAGTTCTAAAAGCTCTTTAAGCGTGAGAGAGTGGGCGTTTAAAAGGGCTTTGATAAACAAAAGCTCATCGCTTACTTGATTAAAAAGCTCCACGCTTTCATTTTCAAGCAAGGGATTTATGAAAAGCGCAAAGCTGTCAAAATCTATCTTTTGATGAAAAGCCTTGAAAAAGGTGCTGAAATTTGAAATTTCAAGGCATTTGAGCGTGGCGTTTTGTAAGTCTAAATGCTCGCTTTTTTGCAAATAATCAACCCCTTCATAAAAGCTGAAATTTTCTTGCTTTGCCGCTTCATACAAGGCTTTTAGCTTGTGGTAAAAAAGGCTCTCATTTATGGGCGTGCCGCTTGCGAAATTAAGCATTTTGTTTTCATCATAAATTTTAAGCAAGGCGCAAAAGCCCTCATCAGGCGTTATCACAGCTATATCTTTGGGGTTTAGCCCAGCCCTTATAAAGCGCGAAATGCTCTCAAACACAAAGGCTGCTTGCAGGCTTCTTTGCTCGAATTTCTTTACCCTTATCTTTTGCGGGGCAAAATTCAGCTTTTTTTCGCTCAAAATGGCGTGTTCGTTTAAATTTAGCTCGTAAAAATGCCCATTTTTTAGGGGCAAGTCCTTGCAAAAGGATTTAAGATGAGTAAGGTTAAATTTGCTTGTGTAAAAACTTAAATTCACACGCAAAAATTCACAACACCCTTGCAAAACGCCCATTTCAAAGGCGTTTAAAAAGCCTTGCAAATCAAAAACAAGCTCATCAAAGGCGCTTAAAAATTCAACATTTAGCTCATAATCCTTGCAAAGTGCTATATTGTCGCACAAATTCGCTTCTTTTAAAGCCAAAAGATAGTTTTTTAAAAGCTCATCTAAAATCTGCAAATGCTCATCATACTGCGCGTAATAATCATTTGCCCTTAAATCCTCCACGCTTTTGTTCGCTAGGGCGAGTTCTTTGAAAAAAGAAAAAAGGTATTCGTTGTTTTTCAAAAAGGCAAAGAATTCTTGCGGGATAAAGAGTTTGTGGGTGTTTTTGGTGCGCTCGCAAGCCCTTTTCATCAGCATCAAACGCTCATATTCGCTAGCTTTTAGCCTGTGGCTGTAAATGATAATGTCAAAAAATTCAGCCACGCTTATGGCTTTGTCAAGTAAGGCGTTTTGAGTGAGCTTTTTTTCATAAAACTCACGCACCGCCCTAGTCGTGGCGAAGACAAAGAGCTTCAAAACTCACTCACAAGCAGGTTAAATTCATAAAAGCCTATGCTGTTTTCATCTTTGGCAAGTTTGAGTTTAAGCTGCCAGCGTCCTTGTGCTAGATTTGGTAAATTTGCCGTGAAAGCGTAGGCGTTGGAGTGCTTTTTTAGCCCTGTGCTGAGCTTGCCGAATTTATCCTTAAAAGGCTTGTTAGCAAGCTTAAATTCACTCGTTTGTAGCCACTCATCTTGCTTATTTGTATGCGGGCGGGTAAGCAACAAAGTAGCATTTATATCGCTTGCTTTCTTGCTTAAATCGTTCCTTTCAGCCACGCGAAAAACAAGCACTTGGGCGGGTTTTACTTCAAAAAATTCACGCTTTTTTTTGTCAAATTGTGGTTTTAAATTCAGGCTTACTTGGTAGCTGTTTTTGAAATTTTCATCTTTGAGCTTGATTTCGTTGAAATTATAATCCACTTCTTGATACTTACTCAAAAAGCTATCGTCCTCATACACAGGGTAGTTGCTCGCATAGATTATCGTGGCGATACAAGCACCGACTATGGCAAAAAGTGAGAGCAAAATGCCGTAGGGCCAGAATGTCTTTTTGTTTGTGGGCGAATTTTTGCTTGAAATTTGGGCTGAATTTAGCCCTAAATTTTGGTTTGAATTTAGCTTTGAATTTAACGAATTTTTGCTTGAATTTGATTTTAAATTGAGCGAATTTTCATTTGAATTTTGTGTCAAATTTTTTGCTGATTTTTGTGCGCTTTTTTTGGATTTGTCTTTTGAATTTGTGCTTAAATTTAAGGCGTTTTTATCTAAATTTTTCGCCTTTTTTTTTGATTTTTTATCAGCGTTCATTGCGTGTTTTCCTTGATTTTTTGGAGACATAATAAAGCACGGCGATAAAGATAATGCCGTAAAACAAAATCCTAAAAACGCTCATCGTTTGGCGGTTTGCGTTGCCTATGCTTGTGTTTAAATTTATCTTTGCGTGCTTTGCGAGCGTGTCGGCAAAGTCCGCATAGCCGTTAAAAAGTGCGGCGGCGTAGCTTGGGTTTTTTTGCCCTAAAAGCGGATACACCGAGCTTTCAAGCACCTTTTCGCTTACTTGTGTGGCTTCTTCGTTGCTTTGCCAAATGCCCTTTGATTGCACCTTGACTTTTTTGTCAAGTAAGGACATCACAAACAAAAGATAAGGCGTTTCAAGCCCTTGTTGTAGGCTTTCTAGCTCGTTTAAGCCTGCTATGCTTACTGCCAAAGCCAAAGTAATGTTGCTTTCTTTTTTCAGCTCAGCGCCGATTTCGTTGAGCTTTGCAACGGCTTCATCCTTTAAAATGTTGTCATTAACAAGCACGAATTTTTGACTGAAATTGCTTAAATTCATCTCATTTTGACTTGAATTTATGTCTTGTGAATTGAAGGCGTTTGAATTTGCGCCTTTTTCACTCGCGCCAAAAGCCACGCTCAAATTTGCAACCAAAAAAAACAAGGCGGCTAAAAAACCGCCTTGAAACGCTCTTTTTACCATACTCAGCCGATAAAAAGATGATTTGGGGTTAGCACAGACCACGCTGTAACAAGCGCAGAAAGCACTAAACCGATGATGATAAGGTATTCTAGGACTTTGTTCATTGAGCATCCTTTTCGTTGATGATGATATGTTTAGCGCGTTTTGAGCCAAATTCCTTCACCGTTTGTGCCTTGTCAAAGCTATAAGGCTTTTGCATAACGCTTTGCTGTGCGCTTATACCCCAGCAAGTAAGCCCCGCAAGTATCGACAGCAACAGCACTGTGGCGATAAGCATACCTGTTACGCCATTTAGGGCGAAAACGCCTCTGTTAGTATTTTCTTCCATCACTGCCCCCTTGTAAGAGAATTCACATACTCGCTGACGGCTTCTTTTTGAATGTCGTTGAGTAGGTTTTCGTCAAATTTTGGCATAGAGCCGATAAAGCCATCTTTGCCACGATTTAAAATGTCTATGGTAAAGGCGGCTGAACCATACTTCGTTAAGTCCCCAGCCATAGGCTCGCTGCCATCGACACGGCTTGTGCCATCAAGCTGATGACAAGCCACGCAGTAGTCTTGATAAACAAGCTCACCATAGCTTGCTAAGTCGGGGTTTTTCGTCTTTTTAAGAGCCGAAAGCCGCTCAGCCACATAAGCTACCACAGCGTTAATGTCCTCTTCGCTCGTCAAGCCCAAATCAGCCGCCTTGCTCATCGCTTGCAAAGGCGAATTGCCTTGTGTGCCGTTGATGACGACATCTTTGATGGCTTCTTCTGTTCCCCAAAAGCCGCTTAAATTTTGCGCTTTGCCGTTGATGCCATCGCCTGTGATGCCGTGGCAAGGGGCGCATTGCACCAAAAAGAGATTTTGCCCCATAGCGATTTTATCCTCTTGGGACATATCTTGAAATCGTTGCTGAAATTTCGCATTGTGTGCGGAAACTTCTTCGTTATACTCGCCTACTTGTGAGTATGAATTTAAAGGATAACCCAGCAAGAAATACCAAAGCATCCACACTATGGTGAGAAAAAATATCACCAGCCAGCCCACAGGCACGGGGTTTTTATACTCGCCTATGCCGTCCCAGTTATGCTCGGTAAGCTCTGCTGTATCTCTTTTGACCTTCATCTGCGCAAACATCATCGCCACGACTACCAAAGTCGCTAAGATGATGACAGCAGCACCGATTAAGGATAACTGATTTACACTATCGTCTAAATTTAGCCACTCCATTAGTTGCTCCTTTGTTCTAAAACTTTGTCATCGATTTCATCATCAAGGGCGAGTTTGGCATACTTTTCATAATCCCGTCTGCCCTTTTTCTCGCTCCTATAAAGATGAAACCAATACGCATACAAAACCACCACCATAAAAGCCACAAGTGCAAAAAAGCCATAGCCTTGAAAGGCTTCCCATTGCTCCTTGGTGATAGAACCTAAAAACTCAAACATAGCCTACGCCTTACTTCAAGCTGTTTAAATACGCGATTAAAGCGACTATTTCTTTAATCTCGCCGTTTTCAAAAGCAGCCTTTATCTCAGGGTCTTTCATCGCATCTACGATAGCTTGCGCCTCAGCCTTTGCGCCCTCTTGTGCTTCTTCAAGTGTGCCAAGCGGGGTTTGCCCCTCCACATCATAAGGCACATTAAAGACTTTTTTCACGGTCAAAGCCTCAGCATAAGCTGTTACCACATCAGCATTTTTCTTAAACAAATGCTTATAAGCTGGCATTATCGAGCTTGGAACGACTGATTTTGGGTCTAGCATATGATTTTCGTGCCAGTCGCTAGTGCGGTAGTTACCCACACGCGCTAAATCAGGTCCTGTGCGCTTTGAACCCCACAAAAATGGGCGGTCATAAGCGAATTCGCCGCTTTTTGAGTAAGCACCGTATCTGTCAGTCTCGCTTTTAAACGGACGGATAAGCTGAGAATGGCAAGCATTACAGCTTTCGTTGATATACACTTGCCTTCCCGCAAGTTGCAACACAGTGTAAGGCTTTTTGCCCTCAATAGGTCTTGCGTTGTTCGCAAAGTCTGGCAACACCTCAACAACCCCAGCATAAGCGATGACAACAAAAACCGCCACCGCAAAGAAAAATGGATTTTTTTCTAACCAAGCAAACATTGTCCCCTCCTTTATGCTGCCATAGGTGAAGCACTTGCAGGCTCTTTGTCAAGCGCCTTGCCACCTGAGATTGACTTGCAAATGTTATATACAAACATAAAGAACCCTATAAGATAGAGTGTGCCACCGATTGCTCGTATATAATAATAAGGTATCATCGCATCAACCGTGTCAATAAAGCTATAAAGCAAGTTGCCATACTCGTCAGTTGCCCGCCACATCATACCTTGCGTAATACCTGCTATCCACATAGACGCAAAATAAAGCACTATGCCCGTAGTTTGCACCCAAAATTGCGCTTCCATAAGGCTTTTGCTGTAAAGCTCTTTTTTAAACATTCGCGGAGTCATATGATATAAAGCCGCCATAGTCATAAAGCCAACCCAACCAAGTGTGCCATCGTGCACATGCCCTGGTATCCAGTCTGTAAAGTGCGCTAGGGCATTTACTGATTTGATAGAAAGGATAGGACCTTCAAGGGTTGAGAACATATAAAATGTCGAAGCTAAAATCATAAATTTGATAAGCGGACTTTCACGGAGTTGATTCCACTCGCCTTTCATCGTCAGTAAGATATTTATGGCTGAACCCCAGCTTGGCAAGATAAGCACCACTGAGAAAATCGAACCCATAGTTTGCATCCAATCAGGCACGGTTGAGTAGATGAGATGGTGTCCGCCAGCCCACAAATACACAAACATCAAGCCCCAGAACGCAAAAAGCGAAAGCTTGTAGCTAAAAATAGGCTGTCCGCTTTCTTTTGGCAAGAAATAATAAATTTGCGCGATGATACCCACCGTAAAGACGAACGCCACAGCGTTGTGTCCATACCACCATTGCACCAAAGCATCATTTGTGCCTGCATACATAGAAACTGAATGCCACCAATTGCCTATGCCACCGCTTGCGAAATAAGTCGGCACGGACATATTGTTGAAAAGATAGAGCATAGCAATGCCTAAAAATGTCGCTATATAATACCACACGGAGATATACAGCGTTTTTTCACGGCGAATGCCTATGAGACCGAAAATGCTCACTCCCCAAAGCACCCAAACCAGCACCACAAGAATGTCAAGTGGCCATTCTAACTCAGCATATTCCTTTGAGGTAGAAATACCAGCAAAAAGCGTGAAGACAGCAACCACCATCAACAGCATATACAACCAAAAGTGCAGCTTACCGATAAACATTAAAAAGCCCGATTCAGCCATACTCACTTTTAGAACTCTTTGACCTACATAATACCAGGTCGCCCAAATTCCAGACAGCATAAAACCAAAAATCACCCCCGAAGTGTGTAAAGGTCTTAGTCTAGAAAAGGTCGCATACTCGCCTGCAAGGTAATTCAGGTCAGGGTATGCCATCTGAAAGGCTATAAGCACGCCTATAACCATACCAACGATGCCAAACAATATAGTCGCAAACATAAAGAGTTTAGCGACTGTATAGTCATAGCTTAACGCATTACTTGGGTTCATCGACTCTCCTTAAAAATGAATTTGAACTCACATTATAAAACATTTTTTCTTTGTTTTTGCTTAAAATTTAGATTTTTTTGTTAAAAAATTGTTTTGGATAATTTTTGTCGTATAAATTTTTATCTTATTTTGCTGATAAATTTGCTATGATTATGAAAAATTTATGCTAACAAGGACAAAATTTGAAAATCTTTATAAATCTTCCCACTTGGCTGGGCGATAGCGTAATGGCAAGTGCGGCGTTAAGGCTCATTTTTTCGCATTTTGAAAGGCTTGTAAATGACACAATTCAAAGCGCGCCAAACGCCACAAATTCCGCTAAATTTAACGACAAGCAAGAGTTGAAATTCGTTCTTTATGGCTCTTTTGTGGCTTGCGAGCTGTTTAAGGACTATCAAAACACTCAAATTTGCGTTCAAACGCCTAAAAAAAAGGGCATTTTGGGCGCACTTGCTCGCTTTAAGGATTTATACAAACTTGCAAGAAATTTGGGCAAGTTTGATTATGTTTTTTCCTTTCGCTCAGCGTTTTCAGCGCGAATTTTGCTCTTTTTACTTAACTCAAAACACAAATTTATTTTTGACAAAAAGCAAGACAAAAACGCTCATCAAGTGCTAAAATACCTTGCTTTTGTCCAAAAAGCCCTTGACACAAAGGCACAAAGCGATGAGCTTTTTTTACCTGTGCTTGAATTTAAGGGCATTTCATCAAAAGAAAGGCAAAATTTGCTCGGTAAATTCGGCATTAGCACTGATAAAAAGTGGCTTGGTATCAACGCAGGCGCAAAATACGGCTTGGCAAAGTGCTGGGACAAAGGATATTTCGCACAAGTTGGCTTTGAATTTAGCTCAACGCACGAAATTTTGATTTTTGGCACGAGTTTTGAGCAAGAAATTTGCGATGACATAGAGCTTTGGCTTGCTAAAAAGGGCGTAAAGGCTCGCAATCTTTGCGGAAAAACCAGCATAAAAGAGCTGTGTGAGCTGATTTCAGCACTTGATTTGTTTGTAAGCAACGACAGCGGGGCTATGCACATAGCAGCCTTTTACAAAACGCCTACCATTGCGGTATTTGGTCCCACTCGCTTTACGCAAACTAGCCCTTGGCGCAACGAAAACGCAAGGCTAGTGCATTTAAATTTACCCTGTATGCCTTGTATGAAGCGCATTTGTCCGCTAAAACACCACGCTTGTATGAAGGATTTAAAGCCCGAACTTGTCATCAAAGAGGCTAAAAATTTACTCGCTCAAAAACAAGGCAAGTTCATCGCTGAGTAAGAAATTTGGGTTATAAAATCGCCCATTTTTGTGCGTGAGCTTTTTATTTTGCACTAAAATTTGCGCTTTTTTCTTTTGCGTGCTGCTTAACGCCCTCTCATCTACGCCAACAATGCTGCGAAAGCCCAAAAACAAATGCTCCAAAAGCAAATCCTTTTGATTTAAACTTTCGCTTTGCCTAAAATTTGGCTCTTTAAGGTATCTTTCAAGGCTTTTGTGCGTGTAAAATCTTTTGTTTTCATAAAAGCTCACCGCCCCAAAGCCACAACCAAGATATTTTGCGCCTTGCCAATAAGCAAGATTGTGCTGGCAAATGGCGTTTTGCTTTTTAGCAAAATTGCTGATTTCATAGTGCAAAAATCCTAAATTTTTAACGCCATTTATAAAAAATTTCATCAAATTTGGCGCATTTTTTTTGAAATTTAAGCATTTTTCAAAAGCCGTGCCTTTTTCAAGCGCAAGATGATAAGCACTTATGTGTGAAAGTCCCATTTGAGTGAGCTTTGCAAGGTTTGCAAGCTCAAATTCAAGCATTTTTTTATCATCAAATTTGCTGTCATAAATCATATCGACATTTATATTTTCAAAGCCTGCTAAATTCGCATTTTCAACGCTTTTAAAAATGTCTTTTGCGCTGTGAATTCGCCCTAAAAATTTAAGTTTTTTTTCATCAAAACTTTGCGCCCCAAAGGACACTCTGTTTATGCCAAATTCTCGCATTTTTTTGAGCCACGAAAGATTGCTTGAATGCGGATTTGCCTCGCTTGTTTGCTCAGCAAAATCGCTTAAAAAGGGTGCTAAAAATTCAAAAATACTCTCAAAAAACCTAAAATCAACCACACTTGGCGTGCCACCGCCGATAAAAAGGGTTTTTATGCTTTTTTGTTTTATATTTAACACCGAAAAATGCGCCTTTAAATCCACCAACAAAGCCTTAAAATACTCTTTTTTCACGCTTTCATCAGCTTTTAATGAGGTAAAAGCGCAGTAAAAACACTTGCTGTCGCAAAATGGAATGTGTAAATAAAGGTGCAAATAAAGCCTTTTGCGTGAATTTTAGTGCTATTATAACGAAAATTCTGTTTTGATTAACTTTGTTTCAAACTTTTTTAAAACAAAACTTGCTATAATTGTGTTTTGATTTTTGATTAAGGATTGTCGTGTGGAGAAGAAATACCGCCCAAATGTCGCTGCTATCGTGCTTTCGCCGAAGTATCCGCTAGAATGCAAGGTGCTTTTGGCAAAACGCAATGATATGTTGGATATTTGGCAGTTTCCGCAAGGTGGCATTGACAAAGATGAAAGCGCGTCCGTTGCTTTGTTAAGAGAGCTTAAAGAAGAAATCGGCACAGACGAGGTTGAAATCATCGCATCTTATCCAAAGTGGCTAAACTACGACTTTCCGCCCGAGATACTTGAAGAAAAGCGCAAGAAATACAACTTTGACGGGCAGAGTCAAAAGTATTTTTTAGTGCGCCTAAAATCAAAGGCAAAAATCAACATAAACACCGCCGAGCCTGAATTTGAGGCGTATGAATTTGTGAGTTTGAAACGGCTTTTCGAGCTGGCTACACATTTCAAACGCCCGCTGTATGTCAAGGTGATACAATACTTTCAAGAAAAAGGATATTTGTAAAATGCTTATCGTGCAAAAGTATGGTGGCACAAGCGTTGGGAGCTTGGAGCGCATAGAAGAAGTCGCCAAAAGAGTGATTTCAACCAAAAAAGCAGGCAACGATGTCGTTGTCATAGTCTCCGCGATGAGCGGAGTAACGAATTCGCTTATCGAACAAGCTGAATTCTACACCAAAAGCCCAAATTTACAGGCTATGGATTTGCTTTTAAGTAGCGGAGAGCGCGTTACTTCGGCACTTTTAACCATAGCACTTGAAGCAAAAGGCTATGAAGCCATAGCTTTTTCGGGTAGAAAGGCTGGAATTCTCACAGATAGCGTTTTCACAAAGGCGAGAATCGAGCAAATAGACGCCACAGCGATGAAAGACGAGCTAAAAAGCGGCAAAATCGTTGTCGTAGCTGGCTTTCAAGGCGTGGATAAAGACGGACGCGTTACTACTTTGGGGCGCGGGGGCAGTGATTTGAGCGCAGTGGCTATCGCTGGGGCTTTGCAAGCTGATGTTTGCGAGATTTACACCGATGTCGATGGGGTTTATACCACAGACCCACGCATAGAGCCTAAGGCAAGGAAGTTAGACACGATTTCTTACGATGAAATGCTCGAACTTGCAAGCCTTGGCGCAAAAGTGCTGCAAAATCGCTCGGTAGAACTAGCAAAAAAGCTTGGCGTGCGTATCATTACGCGCAGCAGCTTTAACAACAACGAAGGAACACTCATCACAAAGGAAGAAAGTATGGAACAAGCATTAGTTAGTGGAATCGCGCTTGATAAAAATCAAGCCCGCGTTACTTTACGCAAGATTAAGGACAAGCCCGGTATCGCGGCTGAGATTTTTTCAGCCCTAGCGGACGCAAACATAAATGTGGATATGATTATCCAAAATGTAGGCGTTGATGGAGCGACAAATTTAGGCTTTACCGTGCCGCAAAATGAGTTAGAACTTGCCAAAAGCACGATGAAAAAGGTGCTTGATGGCATAGTCATAGAAAGCGACAAAGATATAGCCAAAGTCTCCATAGTGGGCGTGGGTATGAAAAGCCATTCAGGCGTGGCGTCAAAGGCGTTTAAAGCCCTTGCCAAAGAAGGCATAAACATAGGTATGATAAGCACGAGTGAGATTAAAATCTCAATGATAGTGCAAGAAAAATACGCCGAACTCGCCGTTAGAGTGCTACACGAAGCCTATGAGCTGGATAAATAATGGACTATTTGAAATTCTTGCTTGAAAGCATTAGAGAAGGCGGCGTTTTTATGCAGTGGCTAGAAACGCGCAGGCTTGAATTTGCGCCCTTAATGGCAGCAAAATTCAGCCTAATGCTTGAAGGCAAGAGCTTTATTTTAATGAGCGATGAGCCACGCGCGTGGTATGAGCGGTATTTTTTGCAAAATATCAACGCAAAATCCTACCGCCCTTTCGTGCCTGTCTTTTCGCTTGACAATTTTTATCCGCATAAAGTCAAAAACAACGATGACATCATCTTGCTGAATGATTTGCTTGAAACAGCCTTTCCAAGTGGCTTTGTGTATTTTTACATAGGCTCAAACAAAGATATAAAATTTCAAATCGCCCGTAGCCGCGATGATAGCTTGCTTTGGCTACTTGATGAGCAGTTGCAAAACAGCTTTTTATTAAGCTCAAAGGACAGCGAATTAGACGAAAAGCTCATCACGCTTTACAAGCTCTTTGACAAGAGTTTAGAAGCGATTTTGTTTTCAAGGGTAAGCCTTTGAGCGAATTTGGCAGTAAAATTCTCATCACAAGCGATTTTGAAAGCGTGAAAGAGCAGATGATAAAGGACTTTGGCGAAAAGAATTTGCGTTTTATCCCTAAAATTCCAGCGGTGGAGTTTTTGATGGACGATGCAAGAGCGGTTGAAAAAGAAAGCTACATAGCCGAAAACAGCGAAAAAATCATAGTGATAATGGCAAACGCCTTTCGCGGCGAGGCTCAAAATTTCTTACTCAAACTCTTTGAAGAACCGCCCAAAAATGTGAAATTTCTCATCGTTTGCCCGTCTAAAAACTTGCTTTTAGCCACAGTTCGTTCGCGTTTTATCTGCGAAGTTTTAAACAAAAAAAAGCCCCGCCAAGCCCTAAATTTAGACTTAAATCATTTGGATTTAAAAAAAATCCTTGAATTCTTGCAAGAAAATGAGGGTTTGGATAAGATGTCTTTGCAAGAAATGGTAGCGAATTTAGCTTTACACAGCAGCAAAACGCACGCTTTGGGCGAAAAGGAACTTGAATTTTTTTATCAAGCTTACGAGCTTGCGCGCTTAAATGGCAAGGCGGGCGTGATTTTAGCAACGCTTTTGTTAAATTTATATGAGAGCAAAAAATGAATTTTTACAAAATCAACACAAACACAGACTTTAACGCACTTTGCGACTTTATCAAGCCCCATAAAATAGGGCAAAAAATGATGAGCAAAAAGGCTCAAATTCACTTTTTTTTGATTAAAAACATAAGCGCGCCCGCCGCAAACATACTCAAACAAGACGCTTTAAGCGTGGGAGCTGAGTGCGTTACGCACAAGGACAGCATTTTAGGCAAAAGCGACAATTCAAACGCCCTTTTAATGGCGACACAAGCGCAAATTCAAAGGCTTGTCGAAAAGGAAAAAAAGCAAGATTTTGGCTTGAAAAATTTAGCCACCTTTTTAAACCAAAACTTTGAAAAGCCCAAAAAAGCAAAACTTATGGCGGTTTTAAACATAAATGAGGACAGCTTTAACCCCGCAAGTCGCGTAAAAAAAGAGGACTTCCAAAAAAGGCTCGAAGCCATACTCGCCTTAAAGCCCGATTTTGTCGATATAGGCGCGGTTTCATCTCGCCCTGGGAGCTTGTATTGCGGAAGTGATGAGGAATTTACAAGGCTTAAAGAGCCATTAGAGCTGATTTATAAGAATGATTATTTCAAGCAAAGCACATTTAGCCTTGATAGCTTTGATGAAAAATGCCTTAAATTCGCGCTTGATAGAGGCTTTTCGCTGATAAATGACATTATGGGGCTTAAAAATGAAGCGTTAGCGCACCTTGCAAAAAGCTACAACGCAAGCTACTGCTTGATGCACATACAAAATGAACCGCACAATATGCAAGATAACCCGCATTATGATGATTTGCTTGGCGAAATTGATGAATTTTTTGCTAAAAAGCTCGAAATTTTAGATACTTGCGGGGTGAAAAATGTGATTTTAGACATAGGCGTAGGCTTTGGCAAAACCCCAAAGCACAATATGCTTTTAATCAAGCATTTAGAGCATTTTTTGCACTTTGAAAAGCCCTTGCTTGTGGGAGCTAGCCGCAAAGGCGTCATCAACGCTTACTTTCCAAGCGAGGTGCAAGAACGCCTTGCGGGTAGCCTTTATTTACATTTAGAAGCCTTTAAAAATGGCGCGAGCATTATCCGCACACACGATTTATACGAGCATAAACAAGCCTTTGCGCTTGAAAACGCGATGAGAGAGCTTAGCAATGAGTGAAAAAGAGTATTTACAAAGCGTGGCAATAGCCAGCGAGTGGATGAGGGCTTACTATGAAAAGGACGAGCCGCTAGCAAGCGATGAAGAGTATGACGCGCTCATTCGCCGTTTGCGCGAGTTTGAAAGCGCAAACCCTAGCCTTGTGAGCGCAAATTCGCCCACGCAAAAAGTCGCCCCAAACATTCAAAGCGAGTTTAGCAAGCTCAAACACAGCGCGAAAATGTGGTCTATGGAGGACATTTTTAGCGAGACTGAACTCATCGCTTGGGCGAAAAGATGCGAAAAAACTTCAAGCCAAAACTTAGCCCCAAACAGCCTTTTTAGCGAGTTAGAAAGCCAAAATTTAGCCTTAAATTCAAATGACGACACCTTTTTTGTCGAGCCTAAATTTGACGGAGCGAGCCTAAACCTTACCTACGAAAATGGCGAGCTAGTAAGTGGCGCAACAAGAGGAGACGGCGAAGTTGGCGAGGACATAACGCAAAATGTGCGTGTCATTTCAAGCATTCCACAACGCATAAACTACAAAGAACGCATAGAAATTCGCGGCGAAATCGTCATCTTAAAGGCTGATTTTGACGAGCTTAACCAAAAGCGAGCCGCAAGCGGACAAAGCCTTTTTGCTAATCCGCGAAACGCCGCAAGTGGCAGTTTGCGCCAGCTTGATACGAGTATCACCAAAGAGCGAAATTTGAAATTTTACCCTTGGGGCGTGGGCGAAAATTCGCTAAAATTCAAAAAACACAGCGAAGTTATGGACTTTGTGCGAAATTTAGGCTTTTTAAAAGATGATTTTGTAAGGGTTTGTGGAAGTTTAGATGAGGTTATCGCCGCTTATAAAGGGCTTTTGAGCCAGCGCGAAAATAAAGCGATGATGATGGACGGAATGGTTGTGCGACTTAACAACCTTGAAAAATGCGCCCAGCTTGGCTACACCGTGAAATTTCCGCGCTTTATGGCGGCTTTTAAATTCCCAGCCCTTGAAAAAACGACAACGCTTTTGGGCGTGAATTTACAAGTGGGACGAAGCGGGGTTATCACGCCTGTGGCGGTGCTTGAAGCAGTGGTTATCGAGGGCGTTACGGTGCGTTCTGCGACCTTGCATAACTTTGATGAAATCGCTAGACTTGATGCGAAAATCGGCGACAAAGTAAGCATCATACGAAGTGGCGATGTGATTCCTAAAATCACAAGGGTTTTCACAGAGCGGCGCACAGGTAATGAGCGCGACATAGCACGCCCCACGCACTGCCCTGAGTGTAATGGTGAGCTTTTAGACGAGGGCATTTTAATAAAATGTCAAAATTTAAGCTGCGAGGCGCGTGTAGTGGGCGCGCTCATTTATTTTGTCTCCAAAAAGTGCCTAAACATAGACGGACTTGGGGCAAGCATAGTTGAATTTTTGTTTAAAGAGGGCAAGATAAAGAGCATAGAGGACATTTTTTTCTTAACAAGTGCTGATTTTGAGGGCTTGGAGGGCTTTAAGGACAAAAAAATCAACAACTTACTCAACGCCATAAAAAACGCCCGCAAAACCCAGCTTTACAGCTTTATCAACGCTTTGGGGATTGAGCATATTGGCGAAGTGGCGGCTAAAAAAATCGCTCGCAACTTTGGCAAGGCGTGGATAGACAAAAGCGAAGACGATTTTAGCACACTTGAAGACTTTGGCGAGGTGATGGCGCGCAGTGTGAGTGAGTTTTTGCGGGTAAATTACGAGCGGATTTTGAAATTTTATGAGATTTTAGACTTTGATGATTTGCAAAATTCAAATTTGACTTCGCAAGGCTTAACGCAGAATTTGCAAGGCGTAGCGCAGGATTTTCAGGGCGTGAGTCAAATTTTTGCGGGCAAAAGTTTTGTCATCACAGGCACGCTCTCACGCCCAAGAGATGAATTTAGCGCGCTTATTGAAAGTTTAGGCGGCAAGGTAAGCGGGAGCGTTTCAAGTAAAACGAGCTTTGTGCTTTATGGGCAAAATGCAGGTAGCAAATTTGACAAGGCTCAAAATTTAGGCGTGCGTTGCATTGATGAGCGCGAATTTAACGCGTTGATTAAGGGCTAAACGCCACGCCGTTTAGCACGAGCAAATTGTTTGTAAATGTAGTGTTAATTTTACTAGGGTATAATGGTGTGAAATTTGACAAAAAAGTGTGTCAAAAAGCCATTTAAAGGGCAAAGTCGCACTGATGAGCTTTTAAAAGCCTTGTGGCGTTTAAAGGACAAAGGAAAGGTATGAAAACAGCATTTATCTTTACAGGACAAGGTTCGCAAAAAGTCGGTATGGGGCGTGAGTTTTACGAGGCTTGCAAGGACGCCAAAGAGCTTTTAGAGCGTGCTAGCGATGAGTGTAAAATAAACTTTAAACACCTGCTTTTTGAGGAAAATGAGGACTTAAACAAAAGCGAATTCACTCAGCCAGCCATTGTGCTTGCGAGCTTGATGAGCTATCTTTTCATAAAGCAAGAAAGCGGCTTAAAGGCTGAATTTGCGCTTGGGCATTCTTTGGGTGAGTTTAGCGCACTAGCCGCGCAAGGGGGCTTTGAGCTTGTCAAGGTGCTTGAACTTGTGAATTTTCGGGGCAAATTTATGCAAGAAGATTGCGCGCAAGTTCCAGCGGGTATGATGGTGGTTTTAGGGCTTGAAGATAGCGTTGTTGAGGACATTTGCAAAGAGGCACAAAGCAAGGGCAAGCAAATTTACGCTGCGAACTACAACTGCGATGGGCAAATAGTCGTTGCGGGCTTAAAGCCTGATTTGAGCGAGTTTGAAGCACTGTTTAAAGAAAGAGGCGCAAAACGCGCAATGCTCTTAAATATGAGCGTTGCAAGCCACTGCCCCTTGCTTAAAAACGCAAGCGCAAGGCTTGGCGAGCTTTTAGAAAGCGCACTCAATGAAAATTTCGCCCCTGTGATTTCAAATGTGAGCGCAAAGCCCTACACAAGCAAGAGTGAAGCTCTAAATTTACTCAAAGAGCAGCTCATAAAGCCCGTGCTTTACAAGCAAAGTATCGCAAACTCCCAAGATAGCGTGGATTGCTTTGTCGAATTTGGCGCAAGCGTTTTAACAGGGCTTAACAAAAAAATCACCCCCAAACCCACATACGCCATCAGTTCGCTTGCTGAGGCGAAAGAATTTTTAAAGGTTGTTAAATGAAAATAGGCATTTTGGGCGCGATGGAAGAAGAAATCACTCCATTGCTTGAAATTTTAAAGGATTACAAAGAAATCAAATACGCTAACAACAGCTATTATTTAGCGAATTTTGGGCGACACGAGCTGATTTTAGCCTACTCTAAAATCGGCAAGGTAAATTCCACTTTAAGCGCGGCGGTGATGATAAAAAAATTTGGCGCGCAGGTTTTGCTTTTTACAGGCGTGGCTGGTGCGCTCAAAAGCCTTAAAATAGGCGATTTACTCGTAGCCACAAAGCTTTGTCAGTATGATTTAGACATCACAGCCTTTGGACACCCACTTGGCTTTGTGCCGGGCAATGAAATTTTCATCAAAACGGACGAAAAGCTAAACGAACTTGCTAAACAAGTAGCAAACGAACTTGGCAAAAAGCTCGCCTTTGGCACTATCGCCACTGGAGATGAGTTTATTTGCGATGAGAGTAAAAAAAACAAAATCGTGCAGGTTTTTGACGCAGAAGCTTGCGAAATGGAGGGCGCAAGCGTGGCGCTTGTGTGCGATGCGCTTAAAATTCCTTGTTTTGTGCTTCGCGCGATGAGCGATGAAGCAGGCGAAAAGGCTGAATTTGACTTTGATGAATTTGTGGTAAATTCGGCTAAAATTTCGGCTGAATTTGTGCTGAAAATGTGTGAAAAACTATGATAAATTTAAGCAAAAGACTCATCAGACAAGTAGCGCAAGCAAACGCTCGCTTTTCGCTCATCGAAAATGGAGACAAGGTTTTGCTGGGATTAAGCGGAGGCAAGGACTCGCTAGCCTTAGCGCACTTGCTTTGCAGAATGCAAGCGCACGCGCCCTTTAAATTCACGCTTAAAGCCGTAACTTTAAGCTATGGAATGGGCGAGGACTACTCACACCTGCACGCTCACTGCGAGGCACACGGCATAGAACACGAAGTGATAAATTCAAACATTTATGAGATTTCAGGCGACACCATACGCGAAAATTCAAGCTTTTGCAGCTATTTTTCAAGAATGCGGCGCGGGGCTTTATACACCTACGCCCTTGAAAACGGCTTTAACAAACTTGCCATCGCCCATCATTTAGACGATGCAGCAGAAAGTTTTATGATGAATTTTATCCACAACGGCGCACTTCGCACACTTGCGCCCATTTACACAAGCAAACGCGGCGTAACTGTCATTCGCCCGCTCATTTTCGTGCGCGAAAGACAGCTTAAAGATAACGCCACAGCGAACAACTTGCAAGTCATAGGCAACGAATTTTGCCCTGGTATGAGACTGAGCGAAAAAAATGTCAAATTTCCCCACGCCAGAGAAGAAGCCAAAGGCGTTTTAGCAGAGCTTGAAAAGGACAACCCAAAACTTTTTACCAGCCTTAAAAAAGCCTTTGAAAATATCCACACAAGCAGTTTTTGGGCGTGAAAGCCGAATTTAGCTTGGTGTAGCTTTGAAAATTTAGCACTTGTTTGCGAATTTTTCAAAAAATTCACGCAAAACATAAATTTTTGGTAAAATACCTTACAACGACAAGCACCGCACAAAACGCATTGCATAAAACTTTACTCTTTAACAATCTCTCAAAAATTCTCAAACAACCTTTGCTCAAAGGTATTTTTATATGAAATTTCACAAGCTTTAAGTATATCATAAAGGTTTGTGCTACGATTTTTTAAAGTATAAAAAGTCTTATCATCAAGCAAATGATAGCTCCACTCAGCACCCATTCTATCATTCGGTTCTAGCTCGTTTATTTGACCACAAAACGCCACAGCACTTTTGCGTTTTTGTTTCACATTTTCATTACTCATATCTTTTTGGGCTTTTGTTTCGATGAGATACACATTATCCTTGCTTTGCACGATAAAATCAGGGCAATACGATGCCAAAAGCCCGTCCGTGCGGATATAATAACAATGCGCGAAAGTATGATAATGCTCGTTGATTTTTAAAATTTTATCCACACCAGCATCAAGTTCGCAAAATTCTAAAAAGTCCTTTTCAAAATCACCCTTATTGCTTGGATATGGAGTTCTTTCATAGATTGACTTGCTTATATCAAGAGTAAAATTTTCACGCATTTTTAATTCACTCACTTGTGAGAAATACTCTTTTTGAATTTCAGCTTGTTTGACATTGATATTTTGCTGCGCGTTATAAAGAAATTCATTGATTTGCTTAAATATATGCTGAGTTATGCCAACTTTGTTTATCATCAAAATTCGCCAATTATTATTTTTTAATGGGTCAAACTCTTCACCAAATAAATCTTTGCGGATAAATTTATCCACAACTCGTGCTAATTCCGCCGTATTGACTTGTATAAGTGGAAAATTTTTACCACCTTGCGCTCGTTTGGTAGCATTTGCGGTGTTAGCTATTTTAACAAGAAATTCATTGTAATTTTTCGCATTAAATAAAGCTATATCTACTTTATAGTCTCCAAATCTCGTTCCTATCGTCATTTCTTGGGATTGAAATGTTTCGTGTTGATAGTTTTGTAGCCTTTCAAGCATTTCTTGTAAAGAGTGTCCAAAAAATTTCTCAAATTTATGCTCTACACAATCCAATGAGCCTAAAATTTCCTCTTGTGGATTGATGATTTTTGGGATATAAAAATCATAACGCTGATAATTTTCTCTCAATCCCACATTGATTATATCGCCTAAAATTTGATTGCCACCACCATTTGCTTCTTCTATAACGATTTCTTTATCCAAATCATCATAAAATTCCATATATGCAGGGTGTTCTATAATGCTGAGTATATCGAAATAATTTTGTGGTGCTTGCTTTTGTTTTAGCACGCGCTCTCTATTATCAGCCTTAACTTCTCTATAATCACTCTCACGCCACATTAAGCGCAACCCTCTTCCTATAACTTGTTCGAGTAAAATCGGAGCTTGCGAACTTCTAAGCGGAACGATAACGCAGATATTATTGACATCAAAGCCTTCTCTGAGCATAAGCACTGAAACGATGACTTTGGGAACTTTATGTTTGTCTATATTAAACAACCTTTGTTTTATAGCTTTCCATTCATCTCTTTTGACCTGTCCTTTTTTATCTGAGTCAATTTGCATTATTACATCATCATTCAATCCTCGTTCTTTAAGATACTCCACCACAAAGGGCGATACATTTGTATCCTCGCAAATAACAAGCATTTTTGGCATTTTTTTTGCATTTATACTTGTAAAATTCGTTTCTAATAAGTTTAATTTACTTAGTCCAGCACTCAGCATTAACTTTTGCCCATCACTCAGAGCGATAACTTTTTTATTTTCGTCTCTTGTAGCTTTAAATTCGATTTCTTCATTATCCATTGTGGCAAATTCTTTTCGCTTATCAATGGCTATCATTTTAACTAATCCACTATAAATAGCTTCTTTTAAGCTAAAATCACTGATAATGTGCGGAAAATAATGCTTTTGGCGTTTTTGCCCAGACCCTGTTACATCGTAAGGTGTCGCTGAAAAATCAATTTGAATAAAATTTCGCCCCTTATCTTGTGCTATTATATTAAGCGATTTTTGCCACTCGACTTCGTTAGAAATTCCAGCACTTTTGTTTTCGTGTATGTGGTGCGCTTCATCATTAAATACGCAGATATTTTCAAGTCCGCCAAGAAAACCAAGTATATCGCCTTGATTTGCCAAGTCTAAATTTTCTAAACTATTACCTCCGCTTGTGCCGGGCATAATGGGCAATAAGTCATTTACTATATCTTTGGGATTTTTTAGTGGTGAAATTTCATCGATTTGCTCTTTTTCATCTATAAGTAAATGCCAATTTGTAATCGCAATCATTCCATCACTCACACGCCTTCTTCCTATATCGTTTTTATTCAAAACGCTATTTTGTATAAAACTAAGCACTTTTTCTTCGTATTTGCGTGGCAAAAATAATTCTTTATTTTTACAAATATCCGCACTACTAAAATCCCTAGTGCCATCTTCATTTTCCTTACCGCAAAATGAGTCAATCAGTCTTTCATATACGATTAAACCCGGTGCGACAAGTAAAAAATTCTTGCTAAATTTTACATTGTTATTGTCCCCAAATTTATCTTGCAAGCCACTTTGCGCACTCGCATTGAGATATTGCCATATCAAAAGCGCATTAAGCACCCAAGTTTTGCCCGTGCCTGTCGCCATTTTTATGCAGTATTTGGGGTGGGCGTATTTTTTATCGTCTAAATTTGCCACAAAGCCACTATTGCCAAGCAAACTTATATCTACACTTTCATACAATCCTAGCGTAGATTCTGCTTTTAAAATTTCGTGGCAGTATATCGCATTGAGTATAGCTTGTTTTTGTCCTATATGAAAATTCAATTCTCTTTCAGTGCAAAATACATCTTCAAACCAAAATCTAAGCAAATCCGCACTCGCAGGACTTACCTTTTTAAGCATTTCTCCACTTTGCCACGCTTCATTGACTTGTTCACTGAGCTTGTTTGCAAAATCAAGTGGAAATTCTTTTGTGCCTGTATTTATAGAATGTGCCATTATTATACCCCCTTTTCTACACACATAGATTCAAAACCGAAAACATCAACAGCCTTAACACAAATCACACGATTTGGTATTTTAGGCACGACAAACGAAACTTTTTTGTCTATATGCAAATTTTTATCTCGATAACTTTGCCACCTACTAAAAAACTGCTCGCCATTATACTCAAAATCCACACTCCAATACTCTATCAAATCCAGCGGATTATTTGCGATACATTCGCTTAATGTGGCTTTGTTTTTCTCATCTAGTGGGAGCGCATCAGGTGAGAGCAAGCAGTAATTATCAAGTTCTATGGTGATTTCTTCTAAATTTTCACCTTGTGATTTGATAAGTGGAGCTTTTATACTAAGATACTGCAAAGAGCTAAAACGAATGGTATTGTTTTTGATGAGTTTGTCATAGCTCGCATTTGATTTAAGTTTGCTTAACAAATCAGGCGGGATAACCAACACTTCAAGGCTATGTTTGTCATAAGCTTTTAGCACCTCAACTATATCAAAAGCAAAATTCCACCCCAAAATGATAACCTTATTAAATCCGCCAAGATATTTAGCTTTAAGTGCGTTTGCTCGTTCTATGGTAGCTTTGCCTGTGATTTTGTTTGGGCTATCAACAAAAACAAGGATATTTTTGCCATTTTTACGCATTTGCCCTAAATTTGTCATCTCATCAAGGGGCATAGCCCCATAAAGATAAAGCACCACCTTTGCTAAATCGCCTATGCGCTTAAATTCCTTGCTACTTGCTAAAATCTCTTTTTGATAATCCCCTATGGCGTGGTATAAAAAGGGTTTAGCGGGGATTTCTATCAGCCTTTTTCGCATTATCATACAGCTTGGCTTACCAAAGTCGCTACCTATCCACCTACGCCCAAGCTTTTCAGCCACAGCAAGTGTAGTGCCACTCCCTGCGAAAAAGTCCGCTACGATTGATTCGGATTCGGAGGCAATTTCTATCAAAGCCCTTAATAATCCTTCGGGCTTTTGTGTCGAATATCCTACTCTTTCACTTGATAGATTTAAAACAGGGCGCATATTATATTGCTCAATTTTGTCTCCATTTACAATATAAGGCGCACCTTCAAATACATCTCTTAAAATTGTATCTACATAAAATCTGCTTTGTTCGTCTTTCTTTGAATCCATAAAAGGCTTATCCAAATATTGCCTTTCTGTTTTATTATTAACACTAAAATTACCAATGTTTTTTGCGTAAAATAAAATCGTATCGTGTTTTCTAGGCAAAGAGCCTTTTTGAGATGCACCACCACTTCTATAACTCCACACAATTTCATTAACAAAATTCTCTTTCCCAAAAATCTTATCCATTAGAATCTTCACATAATGCCCAATATGCCAATCCAAATGCACATATATGCTCCCGCGCTCACTTAAAAGCTCTCGCATAAGTGCGATTCGCGGATAAATCATACGCAGATAGCTTATCGTCCCATCGCGCCAAGTATCGCTATATGCAAATTGCTCCAAAACATTTGGCTTTTGCTCTATGTCGCTATTTGGAAGCGTGATTTTGGTGCGATAATCCGCCTTGCTATCATAAGGCGGGTCAATGTAGATTAAGTCAATCTTGCCCCGCATAGATTCTAGCCCACTATCTTTATCCCCTAGCAAAAGCCCTTGCATTACTAGCAAATTATCGCCATAAATTAAGCGGTTGTGCCATTCTTGTGGTTTAAAACACTGAAATTGCGATTGTGAATATAAATTTGTATCGGTAATTTTAGGCAAAACAAATTCGTTTGTTTGGAGTGTGATTTTGTTTTCACTTTCTAAACGGCTTAAAATTTTAGCCACTTCCCTTTGTCCTTCTTTGACGATGAGAGGTAATTCCTCGATTAAATCAAGCTTGGCTTGGTTTTCATTGCTCATTTATCACTCCTTGCAAAACCAAAATTAAGTAAATTCTAGTAAAAAATCATTTCAGCTCGTTAAATTTTAACAAAATTATGTTAGAATTGAGCCATTTTAAAAAACAAAATCAAACTTTCAAACAAAAGGACGAAAATGAAAAAAGCCCTTGTGGTAGTTGATTTTCAAAACGACTTCATAGACGGCGCGCTCGGCTTTGAAAAAGCCCACGCCCTAAAAGAGCGCGTTTTAAAGCTAGTAAGCGAGTTTGAGGGCGATTTGCTCTTTACCTTTGACACGCACGGCAAGGATTATCTTGCCACAAAAGAGGGGCAAAACCTGCCCGTGCCACACTGCATCAAGGGCGAGGCTGGCTGGCAAATGGGCGCAGAATTTGAGCCTTTTTTGCAAAAAGCGACAAGGGTTTTTGAAAAGGGCTGTTTTGGGAGTTTAGAACTAGCCGAGTTTTTAAGGCAGGAGCGATACGAGCAAGTCGAATTTTGCGGGCTTGTCTCTCACATTTGCGTTTTTCACAACGCTATTTTAGCCTTTAACGCCCTGCCAAATGCCAAACTCATCTTGCACCAAAACGCCACAGCAAGCTTTGATGAAGCCTTGCAACACCACGCCTTTGAGCTTCTAAAAGCCTTTTGGGTAGAGCTTGTTTGAGTGAATTTAGCTCAAAGTGCGAAAATTTAAGCCTTTGCTTTGCTTACGATTTTGATGATATACTCAGCCACATCGGGCGCAAGCTCCAAATGCGAAGTAAAGCCCACGCAAGAGCAGTTGATTTCGCCCAGCACATACTTGTCAGCGCCCTTTTCATCGGTGTCAAGGATAAAATCAGCCGTCCAAATCAGCGGCAAATCATAGTCCCCTAGCTTTTTGCGCACGCTTGGTAACTCGCTTAAAAACATATCCACTAAGCCTTGCCACTGCTCGGGCTTGTCGTAGCGGTATTTTGCGCCGCTAAAAAGCGTAGCAGAAAAGGCGTCCGCGCCCTCAGCTGGCTTTTTATGCACGACATTTACGGGCTTGTCATAAAGCATCAAAAGCCTAATTTCGCCTTCTTTTATGCGGGGCAAAAAAGTCATATCCACGAGCATTCCATTGTCTCCGATGATATACTGCTCGCAAAAGTCCATAAATTCGCCAAGTTTTCTATGCTCTGTGTGGTTGTCCTTTGCCTCCGTGCAGATGATGGGCGTGTCAAGTGGCAAAGACGCCATTTTGCCATAGCCTTGCTCCAAACGCACGCGCCAAATGCCCTCGCCTGTGGAGCCTCGATTTTGTTTTAGCACGCGCTCGCCTTGTGCTAGGGTTTTGGGAAAGGTGTCCTTAAAACTTTTTATGTCGTAGTAGGCATAAGTGTCCTTTGGAACTAAATTCGTGCCTGCAAGCTTGGTTAAAGCGTCCTTTGCGCCATATCCTATCATCGCATCGGGGTGTGGCATACCCACGAGTCCGTCCTTGCAAAGCTCTCTTAGCATAGCAAAATACTCGTTTTCTTCTTTGAGATTGCCCGGATTTATGCGCGAGACATAGCCGTCAAAGTTGCTTTTGACATAGGCGTAAATTTCATCTTTTTTCGCCACTTCAAAAAAGATAACCTCAGCGCCCCAACCCTTGTCTTTAAGGGCATTTATCATAGGCATAGTGTCCTTTCGGTAGCCGTCCTCACCCTTGTCGCTGCCGCCGCGCACCTCGAAAAACACGATATTTTTTTTCATTTTCGCTCCTTTTGTGTGTAAATTTTGTCATTATTATAGGCAAATTTAGTTTAAAGTTGCAAATTTTAAGCTAAATTTAGCCTTAAAAGCGAAAATTTATGTAAATTTTACATAATCATAAATGATTTTATGCTATAATCGCAAAATATAAATTTCACATAAAGGACAAAAGATGAAAAAAATCATCGTTGCATTCGTTGCGCTGTGCTTTGCTAGCGCGTTGTGGGCTGAGAAAATCAGCGTTTTTGTGGCTTCAAGCGCGTCTAAGGCTATGGGCGAGGTGCGTGAAGCGTTTTTAAAGACTCACCCAAAAGATGAGATAGAGTTGGTTTTCGGGGCTTCGGGCAAGCATTATCAGCTCTTAAAAGAGGGGCGCGAGTTTGATATGTTTTTCTCAGCCGATAGCAAGTGGGCTGGGCAAATCGCACAAGATGGCAACGCCGCGAGCCAGCCAGCCGTCTATGCGCTAGGCGTTGTGGCACTTTATAGCCTTGATGACAAGCTCTTAAAAGGCGGAGAAAAGGCACTTAAAGACAAGGCAAAAGCCATCAAACACATAAGCATAGCTAACCCAAAAGTCGCACCTTACGGCGTGGCGGCTGAGGAAGTGATGAAAAATCTTAGAATTTACGAGCTTTTCAAGGACAAAATCGTGCTTGGAGACAACATTTCTCAGCCTGTAAATCACATAGACACGGGCGCGGCTGAGCTTGCCTTTGTCGCTTACTCGCTTGTATCGCCCATAAACAAGCCAAAAGGCAAGGTTTTAGTCGTGGATAGTGCGCTGTTTAGCCCGTTAGAGCAGTCTTTTGTCATCACAAAGTATGGCAAGGGCAAAAAACTCGCGCAAGAATTTAGCGATTTTGTGCTTTCAAAAGACGGCAAAGCCATCATCGAAAAATACGGCTTTGGCACTAGATAATGAATGTGCTTGCGGGCGAGATTGCTAGCTTTTTAGAAAGGGATGAGCTAAGCCTAGTGAGCGTGCGCACGGCTTTGGGGGAATTTAGCGTTTTGATGCTGAATTTCTCTCAAAGTTTGGGCGCAAAAAAAGGCTCAAAGGTGCAGCTACTTTTCAAGGAAAATGAGCTGAATTTAGCCCTAAAAGGCGCAAAAACAAGTGCCGAAAATGCCTTTTGCAGTAAGATTTTAAAACTAGAAAAGGGCGAAATTTTTTGGCAGGTGTTTTTAGAATGCGAGCTGAGCGCACTCATCAGTGCAAAGGCTGGCAAAGTCCTAAATTTAAGCGAAAATGACGAAGTAGCTTGCTTTGTAAAAGCCGATGATATCATCATCAAGGTGCTTTAAACGCCTTGTGAAAGGGCAAATTCTTTCTTAAATTCGCACGAAAATTTAAAAAGCCACAAAAAAGCGTGAATTTTAAATGAAAAGACTCTTTTTTACAAGCTCTATTTTTAAAAAGTGTTGGTTGATTTTAGTGCTTAAATTTTTATTCTAATTTTTTTCTAAAAAAGTATTGATTTTACGCCTTGTTTGTCATTATGAATTGCTTTACAAAATGGTGCAAAGTTTGCTTACTCGTCCTTGCGATGATGGTTAAGGCGCAAATCAACGCTTGCGAAAAAGAGAGTTAAAATTTAAGGCAAGGTTTTTAAATTCATCAAAGCCACTTTTTTGCCTGACTTTTTGCTCCAAAATGCTTAAAAATTCAGCCCTTTGCATAGTTTTTGCGCCCATAAAGGCTAAATGTGGGTTGTAAATTTGACAATCGATGAGAAAATCATAGGGCGTTAAAAGCTCGCAAAGTGCTATCATAGCGAGTTTTGAAGCGTTTTTAGCAAGGCTTACCATACTTTCGCCAAAAAACATTTTGCCGATGATAAGCCCATAAAGCCCGCCCACAAGAGTGTCATTTTCGTAAATCTCCACGCTGTGGGCAACTCCGTCTTTAAAAAGCTCGCTATACACGCTCACAAAGTCATCATCTATCCACGAATGTTCCCTAGCACCCGCACAAAGGCGCATAAGCTCCGTAAAAGCCGTGTCAAGCCTTATTTCATAGCGGCTGAAAAAACGCCGCACGCTTTTTTGTCTGTAAATTTCGCGTGGTGTAAGCACCATTCTAGGATTTGGACACCACCACGAAACGGGCGCGTTCGTCCAAGGAAAAAGCCCGAATTTATAGGCTTCAAGCAGGCTTTGTTTGTCGAGTTTGTCGCTGAAAAACACGGGCGCATTTTCTGGCGCGTTTAAAAGTGCCTTGTATAAATCGCTCACAAATTCATCGCTCATCGCCAAACCACAGCGAATTTAGCTTTTTAAAGGGCTAAATGCGAATTCAATGGCGTTGTTTTTGAGCGTAAGTTTCACTAGCCCGCCATTTTTAAGCCGCCCAAAAAGGATTTCATCGCTTAATTTTTCGCTCACTTCTTCTGCGATGATGCGTTTTAAGAGTCTTGCGCCGAATTCTTTTTTCTGCACCTTTTGCACGAGGTATTTTTTAACTTTTAAATCCGCTTGAATGCTTATGTTTTTGAGGTTTGCGGCGATTAAATTCAGCTCTTTTTGGACTATTTTTTCCAAACTTTCATCATTCAAATCCTTAAAATGCAAGATTTTATCGATGCGGTTGATGAATTCAGGCGCGAAAAATTCCTTTATCGCCCTGTCGCTTTTCGCCTCATCTTTGCTTAAAAAACCAAGTTCGTTGCTCTCTTTAAGCCCTAAATTTGAAGTCATTACGATGATGGTGTTTTGAAAATCCGCCTTTAAGCCAGCCCCGTCAGTAAGCGTGGCGTTGTCAAAAATTTGCAAGAAAACATTGCTGACTTTGGGGTCTGCCTTTTCTACCTCGTCAAAAAGCACCACGCTGTAAGGGTTAGCTCGCACTGCATTTGTCAAAATACCGCCCTCTTCGTGTCCCACATAACCAGACGGCGAGCCGATGAACCTTGAAATCTCGTGTTTGTCGAAGTATTCGCTCATATCAAAGCGTTCAAAATGAAGCCCTAAACTCTGCGCCAAAACCCTGCAAAGCTCAGTTTTACCGACTCCGCTGCTGCCTGTAAATAAAAACACCCCTCGTGGCGAATTTGAGGTTTTAAAGCCCGCATAGCTTTGTTTGAGCGTGGCGCACACAGATTCTATCACTTCATCTTGCCCGAAAATTTGCTTTTTAAGTTCGCTTTCAAGGTTTTCAAACATTTTTACTTTATCAAAACCAAAGGTTTTATGAGAATGCGTCATCTTTTTAGCAACCTCGTCCAAATCCGCTAAATTCGCCTCTTTTTTGCCCTCTTTAAAGATAAAGCTCGCGCCCAGCTCATCGATAAGCTCTATGGCAGAATCAGGCAAAAATTTATCTTGGAAGAGTTTTTTACTCAGCTCAACGCTACTTTCAAGCACTTCATCGTTGAATTTCACGCCGTGAAAGTCCTCATATCGGCTTTTAACGCCTTTTAAAATCAGCAAAGCCTCGTCTTTGCTCGGCTCATCGACATCGATTTTAGCAAAACGCCTGCTTAAACCCTTATTTTTCGCAAAGCTGTTTCTATACTCCAAAAAAGTAGTCGCGCCTATACATTTGAGCGTCCCGTTTGAAAGGGCTGGCTTTATGTCGTTTGAAATCTCGTGGTTGTCCTTATCGACAAGCGTGTGAATTTCATCAAGAAACAAAATGGAGTTTGGTATATGAGCAAGTTCGTTGATAATGTCTTTGAGTGCGGACTTTGAGCTACTCATATCAAAGGCGTAAATTTGCATATCTTGTAAATTTTTTGGCACTTTTTTTTGAGCGATAGCAAGGGCTAAACCCTCGACAATAGCCGTCTTGCCAACGCCTGCTTCGCCTACGAGTATGGGGTTGCTTTTTTTGCGGCGACTTAAAACCTGCATCATTCTATTTAGCTCAAATTCACGCCCGACTAGGGGTTCGAGCTTGCCCTCTTTGGCAAGAGTGGTTAAATTTTGGGCGTTTCGCAGGGTTTTCACCTCTGGCGTGTTTTTAAGTTCTTTGATTTTGTCTAAATTTAAGGCGTGTTTTTCAAGCAAAAATTTCGAGTAAGTGCGCTCATCTTTGCTCACGCCCTCCAAAAAATCGATGATTTTTGGGCTGGTTTTTCCTTTGTTGAGAGTTGTCAAAATTTCATCAAGCACCACAGAATACATAGGGCGCACCTCATAGCTTAAAATCTGGTTGCGCTGGGCGATATGGTTTTTCAGCTCATTTTCAAGCACGCTGAATTCTCCGTCCGCACACTCGTTGAAAATGCCACGAAAATCGGGGCTGAGTTTAAGCAAGGCAAAGAGCAAATGCTCGCAAGTGATGAATTCGTGGTGATTTATCGCGCTTAAATGCTCGGCATTTGCTAGGTATTGTTTTAAATCCTCGTTGTATTTCATTCTTCTTCTATCCTTGTTTGTAGCGGAAAATCCGCCTCTTGCGCTGCGATTTTCACTTGCTTTTGCTTTGAAAGGGCGATTTCTTCTGTGAAAATGCCGCACACCCCGCTGCCGTTGTGATGGACTTCAAGCATTATGCGGCTGGCATCTGCGAAATTATAATGAAAAATTTGCATCAAAACCTCTATCACAAAGTCCATAGTCGTAACCTCATCGTTTAAAAGCAGAAGTTTATACATTTTAGGCTCGGCAAGCTGGCTATCTTCTTGGTGCTGTGTGGCGGGTTTAGTTTGCTTTATCATCTAAAATCCCTCTCAAATCCTCTTCCATAAGGCTTGTAGGCACTTTGCCAAGATAAAATTTCACCCTTTTGCCCTTGCTCCAAAAGTCCTGCACGCTTTGATAAACGCCGTTTTTAAGCACCACTTTGAAAGGTAGCTGCTCCATATTTTGGTAGTTAATGTCCTTTAAAATCTGCTTCACAAGGCGTTCGTTTTGCTTTTGGTTGCTGATGAAATAAAAAGCCCCGTAGTTGTTCGCAAAGTTTCGCACCTCATCATCGCTCACGCTTTCAAAGTGCGTAAGCCCTATAAGCGTGAATTTGTCGGCATTTTTGCGCCAAAGTTGCGTTAAGTGCGGCGCTTCTTCCTTGCACGGAGTGCAAAAAGTGCCAAAAATATCAACCATCAGCACCTTTTTTTCATCATTTAAGATAACAAAGCCCCCATTTTGTCGCACCAGCACAAGCTGCTTGTCCATCACGCTTTGAAGCGTTATTTGCTCGCCATCTTCAAACTCTTTAAATTCAAAGTCATTGACAACCTTTTCTTCCGAGCAGCCCGAAAATACGCCCAAAATCAAAAGCGCGCTTAAAAATAAAAATTTGATTTTCATCATCTGTCCTTTTTTTAAAGTGTGTATTGTAGCGAAATTTTGTGAATTTTTGCTACATTTTCATCTTTTTTGACACCGCTTTCATCGCCGCTCTTGCCTCTAAATCCGCCTGCTTTTTCTTTAAGGCTTCTCTTTTGTCGTGCAACTGCTTGCCTTTGGCTACGCAAAGCGTGGCTTTGACGCGGTTTTTGGCGTTAAAATACAAGTCAAGCACCACCAGCGTGTAGCCATCCACGCTCACCTTGCCTAAAAGCTTGTCGATTTGCTTGCGGTGCATTAAAAGCTTGCGCGGGCGTGTTTCATCGTGCTTAAAATGCGCATTTGTCGTGCTTAAATGCGATATGTGGGCGTTGAGCAAAAACAGCTCGCCCTTGATGATACGCGCAAAGCTGTCCTTTAAATTCGCCCGTCCAGCGCGCAAAGCCACCACTTCGCTGCCTTTAAGCTCAATGCCCGCTTCAAATTTTTCTAAAATTTCAAAGTCAAACAAGGCTTTTTTGTTTCGCACGATGATTTTCACTTGCCCACCTTAAAAACGGCACTTCCGCTGCCACTTAAAAAAAAGCCCTGCTCTAAAAACGCCGACATTGTGGGATACAAACGCACACAAGGGGCAAACAAATCATTCAAAAGCGCGTTTTCATAGGCGTTTAAAAGCTCTTTGGAGCTTTTTTTTTCAAATTCTTTGGCGAATTTAGCATTTTGATTAAAATCAAACTCGCCCTTGTCAAATTCAGCATAAACGCTTGCGCTCAGGCACTCGCACTGAGAAAAAGTAAAATTTAAAGGCGGGATTTCATCTATAAATTCAGCGATGATTTCGCCCACACCGCCCACATTTGCGCTTTTAAAGCCGCTCAAAAAAAACGGCACATCGCTACCCAGCTTAAAGCCTATTTGCATTAACTTTTCGCGTGAAAGCCCTAAATTTAGGCTTTCGTTGATGAGAGTTAAAAAGCAAGCCGCGTCTGTGCTGCCTCCGCCAAGCCCAGCACAAAGGGGAATTTGTTTGTTTAATTTCACAGCATAGTCTTTAAAGCACTCATTTAGAGCATTTACAAAGCCACGCTCACACAAAAGTGCGTGCGCTTTGGCGATGAGATTGTTTTGACATTGAAATTCGCTGATGATTTCAAAGCCCTCGCGCTTTTTGTCTTTCGTAAGCTCGATTTCATCGTAAATTTCATCGAGCAAGACAAAGCGAGAGCTTAAAATATGGTAGTTTCGCTCATCAAATCCTGTGAGTTTTAAGAAAACATTAGCCTTAGCGTGCGCTTTCATTGCTTTATCTTTTTACTCAAAGCGTCCAAAGCCACATTGTCCTTTTTCACAGAGAGTAAATTCTTGTCCTTGACCTCGTCCAAAAGTTCTTTACGCAAGACAAGCACAGACTTTGGCGCTTCGATGCCTATCTTTACGAAACCTCTGGCAGTTTGCACGACCTTTATCTCTATATCCTCGCCGATTTGGATACTTTCGTCTTCTTTCCTTGATAAAATTAGCATTTTGCAACCTTGTTTAAGATATATTTAACCTCATCGTTTTTTACGCTTATAATACTAAAAAATTCTTTACATTCGACAAAAAATTCACCATTTTTTTGAATTTTTAGCTCATTTAAAGCAATTTTCGTGCCATTTTCAAGTTTTGTGCTGTCTTTTAGCTCATTTTTTTCTAAATTTAAAAAATCCAAAACATTCAAACTTTTTTCATTTTCATACACGAATTTACCCTCTTTCAAGCGAGTGAGAGCGCTTAAAGTGGCGTTTATACCAAGCTTTTGCGCAAAAATTTCGCAGTAAGAGCGCACATAAGCACCCTCGCTCACGCTCAAATGAAGTGTTAAAAAGGGGTGAGCGTAATGCAAGATTTCGCAGCCATAAATTTGCATAACGCATTCTTTAAGCTCTACCTGCTCGCCTTTTGCGGCAAACTGATACGCTCTTTTGCCTCCAACTCGCTTTGCGCTAAATGCGGGCGGCGTGAAAGTAAGCTCGCCTAGCATTTGGTGCGTGATTTGCTCTAAATTTTTAAACTCAAACGGCGGCAAAATAGCAACTTGCGTGATATTTTTATCATCAAAACTCAAAGATTTCGCCCCAAGCCACAAAGTCGCCTCATAAATTTTAGGCGTTTTGCTTAAAAAGCGAAAAAGGCGCGTGTAAGCCCCAAAAGCCACAATTAAAACGCCCTTTGCAAAGGGGTCAAGCGTGCCAGAATACCCTGCCTTTTGCACTTTATACTTTTTTTTAAGCGTATGCAAAAAGGCGTTGGAGCTGATATTTACGGGCTTATAAGCAACAAAAAGTCTGTTCAAATTTATCCTTAATTTTATTAAATTTTATCTTTAATTTTGTTTAATTTTTATCCTTTGTGGCTTGTTTGTGTTTTTTATATTTTTTCGCTATTTTGCATTTTTTGCTTTTTTGCCAATCTTATGCTTTTTTTTATATTGTCTTACCAAGTTTGCTTTCAAAAATTTAAGTCTAGGGATTGCCACGCCGTTTTAATCACTCATAATAACAAACAAAAACGCAAAATCAATACTTTTTTTAAGCAAAAACTAAAAAATTCACTTCTCAAAAAAATTTACTTTTTAAGTAAAATTCACTTTTTTAAAAAAACAAAGTTTATCAAAAAGCATTATTTTCCAAAAAAACCTACTTTCAAATTCCAAGCTCAAACTCGCTCAAAGTCCCCAGCCGTCATCGACAAGCAAAACTTGTCCGTTGATATATGCGCTCAAATCGCTCAGCAAAAAGCAAATCGCCCCGCAAATGTCCTTGCTTTCTAGCATTCCCTTGCTCGCGCAGCAGTTTTTATACGCACGCAAAAAGCTCTCAGGCTGTGCGTCCAAAATCCCGCCGCTTGCTAGGGTATTGACACGCACGCCCGTGTTAAAAAGCTCTTTGGCAAGCCAGCGCCCAAGATGATTGATACCCGCTTTTATCACGCTGTATTCAAGGCTGCTTTGCATACTCGTGCCTGTATAGTTTTCAAATTTTGGTGCATAAACGCCCATAATCGAGCTTAAATTCACAAGCACTCCGCTTTTTTGCGCCTTAAAAAATTTCACAAATTCTTGCGCCGCTAGGATAAAACCGCCCAAATGCACATTTAAAGCATCGCAAATTTCATCAAATTCAAGCTCATAATAAGGCTTTTGCTCGTGGCTTTTGCCCACAGGATAGGCACTATTGACAAAGCCATCGATTTTGCCATACTTGCAAGATACTGAATTTATCGCATTTTGCAAGGATTGTTTGTCGCAAATGTCAAGCGTAACGCTCATCAAATCCGCCTTAAATTCGCTTTCAAGCAAGCGTTTAAATTCAGCATTTTCGTTTAAATCAGCCAAAACGGGCGTGCCATTTTGAGCTAAAATTTCCTTGCAAAGTGCCTTGCCTATGCGCCCATTTGCCCCTGCGACTACGATGATTTTGCCCTTTAACATTAAAAATCCTTTTGCGCTAAATTTTTGTTTTTGATGAGAAATTCCACGATTTGAAAGTCAAGTTCGCTGTCTATGTCAAAGGCGGTGTCCTCGCTCATCACATACAAAGCGGTTTTATCTCCAAAGACACTATCGCTTTTCAAAAGCCGCTCGCGCGTGAATATATAAATGCTCGCGTTCATATCGTAGCATTTTGGCGCACCCTGTCTAGTAGTCGATGAGTAGGGCTTTGCGCTGTTTATCTCGCCGTTTTTAAAGATTTCGATTAAGTTAAAATAAGGATTACGCCTTGCTGGCACGGCGGTGATTAAATTCTCTTTTTTGCTTTGTTTAAAAAGCTCGTAAGCTGCCTTTATATCGGCACTTGAACGAAGCGGAGCAGAAGCGTCTAAATCAACAATCGTTTCAAATTCACAACCAAAATGCTGCTCGCTTTTTACAAGAGCGTCCCTAATCACAGGCATTTTAGCCGCGTTGTCGCTGGCAAGTTCAGCCGCTCTTTTAAAGAAAACTTCCGCGCCAAATTTTTGCGCCACGCTTGCTATCTCATCGCTATCAGTTGAGATGATGATATGCTCGAAAAGCCCTGAATTTCGGGCTTGGATTATGGTATAGCCTATGAGTTCTATGCCGTTAATTTTGCGGATATTTTTGTTTTTAACGCCCTTGCTACCGCCCCTAGCGCAAATGCTACACAAAATCATTTTTGTTCCTTTTTGCCTTTATCGATGAGTTTAAGCACCCTTAAAGCACCCTTTAAACTGCACACTCTTTTGTCCTTGTCGATGAGCGCAAGGTGTAAATTTTCAAGCGTTTTTATGGTATCGCTTTCAAAGTTTGTTTTCTCGCACAAGCCCTTTTTGTCGTAAATTTCGATGACATTTTGCAGCAAATCAGCCTTAAAACTTTTTTTAGGCGTGTGAATGCAAATTTCGCGCGCATTAAATTTAGAAAAATAACTCAACTCAATGTGAATTTTTGCGCCTTTTTTGTCCTGCAAGGCAAAAAAAGCTAAGTCATCGCTGTTGATTTTAAGTGCTGAAATTTTAGCAATTTGCGCGAATTTTAATTTTGGTTTTTGAAACAAAAAGCAAGCTAAATCAAGCTCGTGGGACAAGTCAAGGCTCACGCCGCCGCCAAGTTCTTTGTGCGCGCTGTAATTTTGCGTGTAGGGCAAAGCTCGCCAATTTGGCAGGTATGAATGGCACACAAAGCTCGCAAAATAAGGCTTTTCACCCTGTGCGATACCATTTGCAATCAAACGGCGCAAAGCCTGCACCACAGGGTTAAATCTCAAAAGATACGCCACGAAAATGGCATTTTGCTTGCTTTTATACTCATAAAAGCTCTCAAACACGGGCTTTTCCACAAGGATAGTTTTGCCTTGCACGGCTGTGTCAAGCGTTTTAAGCGTGTGAAAATGCGAGGTTGTGATATTTGCGATGACAAAAAGTTCAAATTCCTTTAAATTCACTTGTTTTAAATCCTTAAAAAGCGTGAATTTATGCCCGTTAAATTCAGCTTTTTCGCAGCTTTTTGACACAACCGCAACTTCGCATTTGAGATTTTTTAAGGCTAAAAAATGCTTTTTGCCAATGCTTCCAAAGCCGATGATAAGGGTTTTCATAAGATAAAATCCTTATTTGCCTTTTCAAACTCGTCCATTCGCCCAATGTCTATCCAATAGTCATTGATGAGATAACTATACACTTTAAAGCCCTTTTCAAGCAGCATTTGGGTTAAATTTGGCATATCTAAATACTTGTTTTTGGGTATGTGAGCGAGGATTTGCGGCTCACACACATAAATGCCAGCACTCACAAGGAATTTTTGCGTGGGTTTTTCTGTGATTTTGCCGATGAAATTGCCCTTTTTTTCGATGACTCCATAAGGCACTTGATAGCTAAATTCACGCACACACACGCTTAATGCTGCCTTGCTTTTTTTGTGTGCCTTTAAAAGCTCTTTAAAATCAAGCTCTGTTAAAATGTCAGCATTCATCACGATAAAACTCTCATTCACGCCTTTAAGCAGGCTCAAAGCCCCAGCCGTGCCGAGTTTGCTGCGCTCTTTGGTGTAAGAAATTTTTACCCCAAATTTCGCCCCATTTTCAAAATAATCCTCTATGATTTGCTTTTTATAATTCACACAAAGCGTGAAATTCTCAAAGCCTTGCGCGTGAAATCTTTGTATAATCGTCTCTAAAATGGGCTTTTTGCCGACTTTTAACATAGGTTTTGGCGTGGTGTTTGTAAGCGGAGCGAGCCTTGTGCCAAGCCCGCCAGCCATTAGCACAACGGCATTTGTGAGCCTTTGTCTTTGCAGGGCAGAAGCCACAGAGCGCACGCCGATGACAACGCCCTTTTCATCAACCACAGGAAAGTCGTAAATGTCGGTTTTTGACGAAAGGGCAAAAAGCTCATCTTCACTTAAATTCGCCCTTATGGTGAGTGCGTTTTTGGTGTAAATGTTTTTTATGCTGTCATTAACGCTTTTGCCATCTATCAAGGCTTTGCGAATGTTAGAATCAGAAATGACTCCTAAAAATTTATCATCTTTATCCACGATGATACCAAGCCGCACGCGCTCCTTGCCTATGGTGTTTAGGGCTTGTTTTATGCTTGCATTTGGGCTTAATTTTATTTTGTTAATGTCCATTATCTATCCACAAATTTTTTTTGTAAAATCAACTCTAAATCGGCATTTTTCAAAGTTTCTTTGATAAAACGACTTGCGTTTTTAGCTTGAAATGGATTTTTAAAATGCGCTAAATTTGCCTTAAATTTAGCACTTTGCAGCACTTCAAAGGCAGTTTTTAAACTCCAAATATCGCAATTTATCACATTTGCGCTTGTTAAACGCCCAGCCTGCCTTTGTCCTATGTTTATGCAGGGCGTTTTCAAAAAAGGACTTTCGGTAATCCCACTTGATGAGTTGCCGATGATGGTGGCAGCGTGTTTCATCACGCTTAAATACAGCTTTGAGCCAAGATTGTCAAAAAGCCTCGCCTTGTCGCTGTGCGTTTCGCAATACTTCTGCAAGGCTAAATTTATGCTAAGCCCGCTTTCATCGGCGTTTGATTTGGTAAAAATGAGCGTGGCATTATCAAGCGTGTTTAAAAATTTAAGCAAAAGCTGCACCTGCCTTTGCGCTGCTTGTGCGTTGAGCGTTTCGCTGTGATAAGTGATGAGATAAATTTGTCCTTTGAGGGCAAAATTTAAAGCCTTTTCAAGCTCTTTTTTGCTTAAAAGTTTGAGCTTTTTTATCACTTCGCCGTTGAGAGAACCAGAGTTAAAAACGCGGTGTTTTTCTTCGCCCAGCTGCAAAATGCGCTTTTTATAAATTTCACAGCTTGCAAAGTGCAAATGCGACATTTTCGTAATAGCGTGGCGTATGCTATCATCAAGTGCGCCCAAAGTCAGCTCTCCACCGCACAAATGCGCAATAGGAACGCCCATCATCAAAGCCGCTGTGGCGATAGCCAGCATTTCGTATCTGTCGCCTAAAATCACCACTATGTCGGGTTTTAACTCATCAAAAACTTCGCTAAATGCACTCACAGCTAGGCTCATCGTCTTGCAAATGCTGATTTTATCATCGCTTGCAAGCAAAATAGGAACTTTTTTGCTGATATAAAATTCCTTGTGAATTTCTCGCCAAGTAAGCCCAAATTCAGCGCTCAAATGCGCTCCTGTAAGGACGAGTTGCAGTTTTAGCTCACTATCATTTCGTATCTCATCGCATAAATTTTTAAGCAAATACCACTCAGCACGCGTTGCGCTCACTACACAAATCTTTTTCATTCTTTTATCAACTCATCTTTGGCGTAGTTTTTGTTCGCCACCTTTCCTAAAAATTCATCATATCTCATCGCGCTAATGCCTGTGGCAGGGCGTTTTGTCGTCAAATTCGTCTCATCAAAAATCTCGCCCTTTTTTATCGCACACCTTGCTACTAGGCTTTTGCGGGCGATTTTGAGGTTTTCTTTTTCGCTTTTTGTGCGCTTTTTTTCTCCGTTTCCCATCGCCCTTTCAAGCTCTCTTATGCCCTGCACCATCGCTTTTAGCTCATTTGGCTCTAAACTTGCCTTGTGGTCTGGTCCTGCTAAATTTTTGTTGAGCGTAAAATGCTTTTCGATGATACTTGCGCCCAAAGCCACCGCGCCCAAAGGACAAGCGATACCAAGGCTGTGGTCTGAAAAGCCGATTTTGTGGCGTGGAAATTCTTTTTGCAGGGTTTTAAGGGCGAGTAAATTTATGTCCTCAAAGGGCGTTGGATAAGCCGTGTTAGCGTGCAAAATGCTTATGTGGCTTTCTTTTGTGCCTTGTTTGATGAGAACTTGCAAAGCCGCTTTGATTTCGTCCAAATCGCTCATTCCCGTGCTTAAAATGACTTTTTTACGCAGTGCGCCCACAGCTTTGAGGTAGGGTAAATTTGTGATTTCTCCGCTTGGAATTTTAAAAATTTCAAGCCCCAACTCGTCCAAAAGCGCAATGCTAGGCAAATCAAAAGGCGTGGAGAGAAAGGCAATGCCGCACTTTTGGCAGTGAGCAAGCAGCTCTAAATGCGCTTCTTTGTTAAGTTCTAGCTTTTTTATCATCTCAAACTGCGTTTCTGCTTTGTCTTGCGCATTTTCAAGCTGATATTTTGCCTTTGGCGCGTCTAAACTCACCACTTCTTCGCTCTTAAAACTTTGAAATTTAACAAAATCCGCCCCAGCCTCGCTTGCAAGCTCCACAAGCTTTTTTGCTAAATTTAAATCTCCGTTGTGATTAACCCCAGCTTCTGCTATGATGAGTGTTTTTTGCATTTTGCCCCTTTGCCCTTTCAAAGCAAAAAGAGTTCCAAACTCGCCTTTTTAGCGTAAATTTAGCTTTTTTACTGCCTTAAAATTCAGCTCAAAGGCGTTTTTACTTTAAATTCGCCAAATTCGTTTTTGTAAAACAAATCCTTATTATAATGCCTTTCTACAATGCTCCAAAATTCAGCCTTTGTGTAGCCTGCAAAGGCGCAAAAGTCCTCTACTACTTTGTTATCAAGCCTATGGTCTCTTTGAGAGACTATTTTCACGGCTTCATCACGCGTTAAAAGCCCATACCTAACAAGGCGCGAAGCATAATCACTCGCCATAGCGTGGGCGTATTTGGGGTATTTGAACCACGCTTGCAGGATATAGCCTATGCTGTCGATTTGGTCGAAGTTCTCAGCACAATGGCTTCTGTCCCACTCGCCTTGCAAATTCATAAACCCCCTACTTTTAGCAAAAAGATAGTTCGCATACGAATTCCACTTGACAAAATAGCTCAAATATATGGGTTCAAGCTTGTCCAAATCCGTTTTTGTCGGCTTAAAGAAAAGCTGCAAATCCCGCTCACTTATGCCTTCTTTTTCATCGATAAATTCACTTATGTCCAAATCACTCGCCACGCCGTTTAAAAAGATATTTTTAGCACAAGGCGTTTCTGTGTCATCATCTCCGCCATACTCATAGCTCACATTTTCGCCATACACAAGCAAGGGCGTGTTGAATTTAAGCGCCATCGCAAAAGGAAAGCTATAAATCAAGCGGTCTATAAACCAAGTGGGCTTGCCATATCTCTCAAAAGTCTTTCTCATCACGGCTTTTTGGGTTTTTATATCTGGCTTCAATGAGATAATATGACATTTAAATTCAGCGGACAAATTCGCTAAATTTTTCTTGCCCACCTCAGTCTTTGTGAAGTTGTCCTCCACGCTGAAAAGCACGGGATTCATACCTAGTTTTTCTTTCATTATATGCACTTGAAAGTAAGAGTCCTTGCCTCCGCTTACCGCCATAGCGCAGTCGTATTCAAATTTGCCGTTGCGATGGCGGTGCTTGTCGCAGAGTTTTTCAAGCTCTTTAAAACGGGCTTTAAAGTCTGTTTTTTCTTTGTTTAAATGATGAACGCAGGCGGAACAAATCCACCCCCCCCCCCCCGTCAGTTTTAGTGAATTTTATGCCGGGGCGAGTATCTGGCATCACACATTTACTGCAATATCTCATTATTTGTCCTTGTTTTTATATCAACGCAAATAAATCGGCGAAAAACAAAAAGACTTAATCCCCCCACCCCCAGCTTTTATGAAAAATTTAACGCAAAAATTTAAATTTCTCTCATCGAAACAAGAACCAAACCTTGTTTAAGTTCGCCTTTAAAGGCGTATTTGGTGATTTTTAGCACGCCGTCTTTGAATTTAAGTAAAAAATTTGTATCACTAACGCCTAAAATATAGCCATTTGGTAAATTTTTATCAAAACGAGTTTTTACAATTTGACTTTGATAGAGATAAATGGGCATTTTGTCTATATACGCCAAAGCCCCTAAATCTGGCGCATTTAAGGCTCTTATAAAATTAAAAATTTCTCTTGTGCTTTTTGAAAAGTCGATGATTTCATCGCCAGCCTTTCTTTGCGGATAGTAAGAACCTATTTTATCGATACTTTCTTGTTTTATGGCTTTGATTTTGCCCTTAAAATAAAGCTTTAAGGCTTGATGAAGCAAGCTAGCACATTCTACAAAGGCAAGGTTTAAAAGCGTGGTGTAATCATCGTCATCGCTGATTTTATAGCATTTTTGCAGGATAATATCGCCCGTATCTATGCCCTTATCCACAAAATGCACGCTTATGCCAAAATCCTTTTCATCGTTGATTAAAGCCCAGTTTAAAATGTTGCGACCACGATAAAAAGGTAGTTTTCCAGCGTGGCAGTTGATGATAGTATAGCGAGAAAGCAGCTGTGCTTTAAAAATTTGATTAAAACTCATAGAAACGAGCAAATCGCACTCATAAGCCTGAATTTGCGAGATAAATTCAGATGAATTGACATTGTGGCTTTGAAAAATAGGGATTTTATAGGCTTTTGCGAGCTTTGCGAGCCTTTTATCTGGCGTTTCAAACCTCAGCACAACAAAGCAAATTTCAAAATTTTTATCCTCATAAATCTTTTTTAAAGCATTTTGCCCCCAAATTCCATCAGCAAAATATCCGATTTTCAAAGGTGCGTTACGCATAAAGCACCTTTTTAAAAGAAAGAGAGTTAAAAGGCGTTAGACTATTTAATAATAGTCGCCCCCCCCCCCATTTATATCGTTCAAATAGAGTGATTTGTCATAGCGATATGCAAGGAAATTTGTAGAATGCGATTGCTGACAAAGCTCGTTATAAACAACTTCGTTAAAAACTATGCCACCCACATTAAATTCAGCCCAAAGTTTTGAAAAGCGTTGTTTGTAGTAAAATAAGCTATCATCATCTTTCAAACCCCCGCCAAGTAGCGCAAAACTTATGCCCTTTTGAGAACAAAATTCAAAAAAATAATCAAGCAAAGCTAAATTTGCTTTTTTTTCGCTTGAATTCGCACTTAAATGATAGTAGCCAAAGTCCTTACCCACAAAAAAAGACGCAAAGGCTAAATTTTTGCCCTCAAAACTTGCTTTGACGACAAGGCTTTCTTTAAATTCAAAGAGTTTTTTAAAATAATTTTCATCAAAAAAATAAAATTGCTCCGCCTGATTTCGTCTCATCGTCTCATCATACAAAGCCTTAAATTCAAGGGCTTCGCTCGACTTGCAAAGGCTGATTTCAAGCTCGTTTCGCGCCTTTTTGACATAGCTTTTTATGCGTGAGCTATAATTCGCCCTTATGCGTGCTAAATCGCCTGCGGTTGCTACGATGACGATTTTTCTTTCGTCAGCAAAAAATTGCAAATGTTTTTGATAAAGGGGCAAAAGCTCATCAAAAGGGTGAAAACGCAAGAAAAAAGCGATGATATTTTCTTTCAAAGCTCTTTGTTTAAGCTCGCTCAAAGCCTCTTTGATAAAGGTTTCATCTTTGCTATTGCTATAAAATCCACTATATCCATAAGGGCTTTGCAAGTCAAAAAACTCGCTTTGCCCTATGCGTTCTTTGATGGCGATAGTGCGAAATTCGCAGCCATTTTTGCAAAAGCTAAATTCAAAAACTTCTCCATAGAGTTTCGCATACTCTTTTTTAAAATAAATATCATCTTTATAGCTTAAATTTGGCTTTAAACACCGCTTAAAATATTCATCAATGCTCATACTCATCTTGTTCATTTTCAAATCCTTTAAGGTTGAATTTATCGTGTTTTCACTCTCTACGCAAAGCTCTAAAAAGCCTTTTTCTCTTCTGATTAAAATATAATTTTCATAACGCAAAACTATGTCATTTGGTGCTTGTGCTTGAAAAAATTCAGCTAAAAATTCATTGTATAAGATTTGTGCGCTTTGTATGGCAAAGCATTTGTTTTGCTGATAATACTTTGCCATTTGCCCTTTTTGAGAAAACGCCCTCACTTTACGAAGTAGCAATTCATCGCTGTCCGTATCTAAATGCAAAATCATATCATCAGCCTTTCGTGTATAGTAGGTTGCTGTTTTTTCATCTTGCCTTTTGTATGGCACAAAATTTCGTTGCAAAGCCTTTTCAAAAGCCTTTGTTTCGGCTAAAAAAGAAAGCTGATAAAGCAAAGAAAGATTGATATTTGTATCATTATGAATTTCTTGCCAAGCGATAATATCTCCATTATCTATCTCATCGTCCGTTATGTGGCAAGTTGCGCCTGCTGGCTCGTCAAACAAAATGCTTCCATTAACTGAATTTAAACCCCTTAATTTAGGCAAAAGAGACGGATGAACATTAACAAAAATTTGTCCTTCTTTTTTCAGCTCTTTCACGGGCAAAATATACGGGCAGCCATTTGATACAAGTATATCAAAGTGTGAATTTTTTATTAAATTTAAAAGTTCTTTTTTGCTTTGAAATATCGTGCATTGCTCTTTCATCATCTTTGCGGCAAAGGTGTTGTGATAAATCAATGCAGTGGTATTAAGCCCTAATCTAAGCATAGTTTTAAGCACTTCAAGGCGACTTCCTACAAAAAGAAATTGCTTATTTCGCATTGTAGTAGCCTTTTAAGCGTAAGAAAGAAAAAATAAAAAACGCAGGTGTAGAACGATAAAGCACAAAGTAGAGTGCTACTTCACTCCCCCCCCCCCCCCCCCCCCCCGTTAAGAGTGGTGTCTAGTGAGCCTTTTACTAAGGTTGTTGTGTGATAAACGATAGAATTTGGAGCGATGATTTGCCCGTGTCTTAAAGCTGTGTTGCTCGCTACAAAGGACTTTTCGCCTACTACGCAATCGCCATTTACCACAGCAGCGGTTGAAATGTGGCAAAAATCCCCCACAACTGCGCCGTGTTCGACTAGGGCTTTGGTGTTGATGATACAAGCCTTTCCTACCTTTGCGCCCGTGTTGATAAAGGCGTGGTGCATTATGATAGCGCCTTCTGCGACAGAAGCGGACTTTGAGACATAAGCAAGCGGCGAAATGATGGCAGGCAGGGCATAACCTATGCTTTTAAGCTGCTCATAAAGGCGTAAGCGCGTTTGTGCGCTTTTGATTTGCCCCACGCCCAAAAAGGCAAATTTACACTTTTTAAACAAAGTTTTTAAGTCATCATCATTGCCAAGCACCTTGTATGCTAGGCTTTCATCGCATTGTGCGTCTAAACTCACAAAGCCAAGTATGTCAAATTTGCCTTGCGTTTCGATGACCTCAGCGCAGCTTTGAGCGTGTCCGCCCGCGCCGATGATGAGAATTTGTTCTTTTAAAGCCCCTTTACGCACAGCGACCCCCCCCCCCCCCATTACATAGAGTTGTTGGTATTTGGGAGTTTTGAGTTTGGTGAGGAAATCCAGCGTGCAGAG
>OIZF01000055.1_pt1 | contig 75188 bp, 58 predicted proteins | sample 1588471 | NCBI WGS metagenome assembly OIZF01 (sample SAMN03283279) | human gut metagenome | biome: human-associated habitat; material: feces | host: Homo sapiens | place: Peru | collected 2012
CAGGAACTGAAAGTCAGCGGCGCGTAGCGGAAAGCTAATGCCGTAGCCTCCTACGGTTAGTCCTCCGCCTCTATTTTGTAGTTTTGACACACTCTCTTATTGCTGTAAGTTATGCTTCTGCTACCACTTCTTTCTATTAATATTGCGTATACGAAAAAAATCCTCCATATCTTCCATTGTCTGACCTAACCCTCACGCTATAAGCAATATAAAGGATGGGAGATATTCTGAAAAACGCATTATCTACCATCCTATCTTCCAGCCTTTTCCGCTGATCCACCAGTCGCCTTATACCGCGCTTCGTAGCGTTCCTGCATCGTGCGCACCGAGAAGCGGTCTTTGGCGAAGTCGTAGGCTCGCTGCGTGAGTGCGTCGTGGTCGGCGGTGGGCAGAAGTTCGTTGAAGATGCGGCGGTAGTCGTTGAGGCTGTTGTTGTGCGCAAGCAGTGCCCAGTCGGTGGGCAGCGTGTCGGCAAGTCCGGGGCAGGCGTTGGCGATGACGGGCAGGCGGTTGAGGCTCGCTTCCATAGAGAGCATACTCAATCCTTCGAACTCCGACGGCATGAACAGATAGTCGAACGACTGCATGTAGCCGGCGAGTCCGAATATTGGGGGCACAAGCTGCGCGTTGAGGGGTTTTCCTGATGATGCTATGTCCGCGAGGGTCTGCTCTACGAGTGTGCGCTGCGAGCCGTCGCCGGCGATGGTGAAGTGGTAGCGCGCATCGCCTGCAAGCATCTTCAGCACCTTGCAGAGGACAACCACGCCTTTCTGAGGTTCAAGGCGACCGGCGAAGAGGATGTTGAGGTGTTGAGGTGTTCTTGCTCTGGCAAGCGGCAAAAGCCGAGCGGAGGTGTTGAGATTGGTTGAGTGTTGAGTGTTGAATGTTGAGGTGTTGAGGTGTTGTTGGTGCACTTGAGACAAGTGCACCCCCTGAGGTGTTGAGGTGTTGAAATAATCCTTCTGCTCAACCTCCGCCACACCATTATTAATAATAGGTGGCACCTCGCCGAAGCGGTCGGCATAGCTGTCGCGCACGGAGTCGGAGATGGCGATGTTGGCGTTGTTGCTCTTGAAGAACGCCTCCACCCACTGGGCGGTGCGTGGCAGACCCGTCCAGAGACGCGTGTTGTGTATGGTGCGCACTATCTTCACACGGCGCAGCATGAACGGGAACAGGCGGCTGAACACGTAGAGCGCAAGGTCGGGGGTCTCGGTGTGCGTGTGTATCACGTCGGGATGCCAGCGCAGCATGATGTAGAGCATACGTAGAGGGAAGAGCAGTGTGGCGATGCGCTCGAAGAGAAAGTGGAAGCTCACGTCTGGCATCCACGAGCGGTGGCAGCGCACACCTGCTTGCTCCAATTCGGCGATGAACTTCGGCGTGTAGGCGGTGCGTCCACGCATTATCTCTACTACATGGTACTCCATGCCGTGCGTCTGCGACTCGGCGATGTTGGCGGCTACGCGTTCGGCACCGCCAAGCGAGAAGTGGGTTATGAGGTGGAATGTTCGCATGGGGATATGGTGTTGAGATGTTGAGATGTTGAGGTGGTGAGATATGATGTTGAAGTGGTGAGATGTTGAGGTGTTGAGATTAGATGTTGAGGTGTTGAGATTAGATGTTGAGGTGTTGAGATTTGATATAGTAATGTCACCATCTCACCACTTCAACATCTAATGTCACCACCTCACCACCACACCATCTCAACATCATAGATATCCAATAACAATTGCTGCATTGTACGCCCAGAGCCACACGGCGAGTGCCGCTACGAGCACTCTTGGAGCCATGCTGTTGCTGCGGCGCAGTATGTAGCCGGCGGCGATGGGGATGATGAACGCCCAGTGCGCCGTCATTATGTACACCTCGTTGAGTCCGAAGCCGAAGCCCATGTGCATGAGCATGTCGAAGCCGAACCACGCGAGCACCATGAGGAAGAACTTTTCGCGGCGTGCCGTCCACGCACCGACGGCGAGAAGCACGACGAGCAATGCCTCCACAACGTAGTTGAGCGCGGAGCGATACTGTACGAAGACGGGACGTGTCTGCTGCACGTCCTCAAGCAGATAGTCGCGGTGGAGCTGCAGCGACTCGCCGAACAGATTGTCCACTGCCGACTGCCAGCGGTCGGTTGTTATGTCGCTCCACTCAAGCAGCGGCACGTCCTTGGTCAGAGCCTCGCCGTTCTGTTGCTTCACGAAGTCGTTGTGCTCCTGCAGCTTCGCTATGCGTACAGGGTCTTTCTTCGCCACAGCCGCCTCTATGCGCTTTATCTTCCGCTCCTGCGGAGCCACGATGGCATCCTGCTGCCAGACATAGATAGCGCCGAGCAGCAGTGTCGGTACTACGAATGCTGCGATGCTGCGCCACGCGAACACCTTTCTGCCGTTTACGAACCAAGCCGCAAGCGCCACCTTAACGCCGTTGGTGAGCGTTACGCCAGCCGTGAGGAAGAAGAGCAGCGCGCTCTGCCATAGCTTCATCGGCTTGCCCTCCTTCAGTTTACGCCCTGCTATGAGCAGCGTGAGCAGCAGCAGGGGCAGCGAGAGAGCGAAATGGTCGGGCACCATGGTGGCTATCATCACGTGTGCGAAGCCGTAGAACAACGCCGTGAGCAGGGCGGCATCCACGCGGCGCACCTCCACCACGTCGCGCAGCAGACGGTGCATAAGCACCGCTCCCCACACGTCAGCCGCTACCAACAGTGATGCCATGAGCAGCACCGCAGCGTTGAACTCCGTTGGCGGCATTATCAGGCGGTTCAGCCCAAACAGCGGCAGCAGCAAGACGACGAACAACGGATGGCGCAGCGCATTCCAGTGGAGACGCATACACGAGATGAATATCAGCGAGAAGATGTCGTAGCCCGACATGTTCAGGTGGTTGTAGAACACCGACCAGAAGCCCACGTGCGCACCACGTGTGAACGACTGCCAGTGGTTGGCGATGAGCAGGGCGTTGAGCGCAGCGAACACTACGAGTGCCACGCCGGCTATGGGGCGTTCTTCTTTGCGAAGTATTTGCATGTTATGTTTCTACGATATGTTGTTAGAAGAAGAGATACTGCACGATGAGCGCCACGTTCCATATCCACAGATACGCTGCCAGCACGGCTATCAGCCCTTTCAGCGCGAGAGCCTTGCGGCGCTTCTCGGTAGCCTTCAGCAGGAATGCCACGGCTATCGGTATGATGTATATCCAGTGGGCAGACATGATGTACACCTCGTTGATGCCGAAGCCCAGACCCACGTGCAGCACCATGTCCAGGGCGAAGTAGGACATGGCGAGCCAGAAGAAGCGCGAGCGTCTGCCTGCCCAGATGCCGAGCACGAAGAGCAGAGCGATGATGCCCTCAATGATGTAGTTGAAAGCGTAGCGGTAGTGTACCATCATCGGGCGTGTGCGCAGCACGTCGCCCAACAGATAGTCTTGATGCAGCTGTATTGACTCGCCGAAGAGGTTCTCCACTATCGACTCCGAACGCGAGGTTGTCACGTCGGTCCAGCTGATGAACTCGCCGTTGGCTATCGGCTTGCCGTTCTTGCGCACGTGCTTTTTCTTCTTCGCCTGCGCAGCCTTCGCCTTGTTTATGGAGTCGCGCTCAGCCTTGGCAGCTATGGCAGAGTCCTGCTGCACCGTGGTGAACGCAGCGAAAGCGATGGAGTCGCGGCGTGCCTGCTCCGCCTGTTCCGCCTTCCGCTTAGCCTCCTTCTCCGCATTCGCCTTCTCGCGGGCAGCCTTTGCCGCCACGTCGCGCGGCCAGACGATGTGGTCGTAGCTCATTCGTGCCACGCCCCATGTGAGGGCAGCCGGCAGCAGGATGCAGCCGAAGAGGAACTTCGGACGCAGTATGCGCCAACCGTTGACGAAGAGTTCGGAGAGGTATATCTTCAGTCCGTTGTTCAGCGATGTGCCGGCGGTGATGAAGAAGTATGTCACCGCCTGCCATCCGCTCAGCTTCTTGCCCTTCAGTATCAGCTTGCCCGACACGTAGAGAGCCAGGAGCAGCAGCATCATCGAGATGACGAAGTGGTCGGGCGCCATCGTCGAGAGCATCACGAAGGCGAAGCCGAAGTAGAAGACGGTGAGCAGTGTGGAGTCGGTGCGGCTCACGCCCACCACCTCGCGGCAGATGCGGTAGAGGAAGAGCATCGAGTAGAACGCCGCGAACAGTTGTATCGCCGACACGATGAAGATGGCGCAGTTGATGCCCGTGAGCCACATCAGACCCTGGTTGATGAGGTAGGGCACGTACATGAAGAACGCCAGCAGCGGATGGCGGTAGACATTATAGCCCGCCGTCCAGTTGCTCACCACGCTGTACGTGATGGGGTCGAAGCCCGAGATGTGGAACTTCGAGATGAACAGATGCCAGTAGTAGGTGGTCTGTGGTGTGAACACGTCGTAGTACTTGCAGATGACGAGGGCGTCGAGCGCAAGGAACACCAGGAGCATCACCGTCGCCAACGGACGTTCTTCGCGCTTCACGCGGAAGAGGCGGAACGCACTGAGGAGAGAGTTGGTATTCATATTGTTTTGTTGTTTTCTTTGCTTTTAAACCGAGGGAGGGGTGCGCTTAAGCCGAACTAAGCCTGTCTAAGGCGGCGTTTAAGCCGAACTAAGCCTTTTTAGGCCTTTCTAAGCCTTTGCCTGAACTTTGCTAATTAAGCCCTCCCCGAGGGGGAGGGTTGGGAGGGGCTGTTTTAGCCTTTGTGGAGTTTTCTAAGCCCTCCCCGACGGGGAGGGTTGGGAGGGGCTCTTTAAAAAGAATCTCACGAGCACGAAGTTCACGGGCACGCAGATGCAGAACATCGGGATAGGTGCCCACTGCTTCGGCACGCCTATCCAAAGGAACAGATTGAGCGTGAGCATCTGTAGCACATAGTTGACAGCGTGCGAGAATGCGAAGCCTGCGCCACGCTTTGCCGATGCCTTCACGCGGAACGTGTAGCGTGTAGATGCCACGAAGTTGAACGCGAAGCTGATGAAGTAGCCGATGGTCATCGCCACGCTCGGGTTGAGCCAGCGTATGAGCAGCCAGTAGATGGCGTACTGCAGTATGGTTGCCAGCACGCCTACGATGCCGAAGCGTATCACTTCGCCAAGTTTCTGTCTGTCTATCATGTGTATTTGTCGTTTGTTTGTAGAGTATTTACAGTGTAACAGTTGCGTATTTGTCATCGTTTTCCGTCCGCCGTCCGATCGGATTGCGTTCGCCGCCCGATCGGATTGCGTTCGCCGTCTGATCGGATTGCGTCCGCCGTCTGATCGGATTGCGTCCGCCGTCTGATCGGATTGCGTCCGCCGTCCGGTGAGTAGAGCAGAGCTTCTACAACGCTAAATCTGAGTTTTTGCAACACTAAATATGAGCTTTTACAACACTAAGTCTTAGGTTTTGCAACAATAAAGGGACTGCTTTTTATTGATAAAAAAAGAGGGTGTGTCAAAACTATAGAATTGCGAAGAATGCCGTAGCCTCCTACGATTAGAACCGTTTGCTATTCAATTGGCCAAATATTTTAGTTTTGACACACTCCCCTATAAGGCTGCGTGGTTATGGCACGATGCCATACCCTCCTATGTTATTTTTCGCTCAGCGGATTCCATCCCTGCGCCTTCAGTTCGAACTCCTGGTTGTCGCGTGTTACGAGCATCTGTCCGAGTTCAGGACGTGTGATGTGTCCAATCAGCTTCACGTTGTCCATCTGCTGAATCTTCTCGTGGTCGCCGATTGGTACGGTGAAGAGCAGTTCGTAGTCCTCGCCGCCGTTGAGGGCGCACGTCGTAACGTTCATGTTCAGCTCCTCCGCCATCACCGCCGTCTGATAGTCGATCGGAATATTCTTCTCGTAGATGCGGCATCCGCAGTTCGACTGCTTGCAGATATGCATCAGTTCGCTTGAGAGTCCGTCGCTGATGTCCATCATCGCTGTCGGTCGGATATTGAGTTCGCGGAAGCGAGCTATGATGTCGCCGCGCGCCTCGGTCTGAAGCTGGCGCTGCAGCAGATACTCCTTGCCGGCGAAGTCGGGCTGGAAGCCCTTCAGCTCTTCGAGAGCATGTTTGTCGTTCTTCTTGCGTGCCTCGTCCACCTGCTGGTAGTAGACGCTCTTCTCGCGTTCGAGCAGTTGTAGACCCATGTAAGCCGCACCGAGGTCGCCCGTTACACAGATAAGGTCGGTGTCCTTTGCTCCGTTGCGGTAGACGATGTCCTCCTTGCGAGCCTCACCGATGCATGTGATGCTGATGGCGAGTCCGGTGTACGACGATGTGGTGTCGCCGCCAACGATGTCGACGCCCCACTTGTCGCAAGCCATGCGCAGTCCGCTGTAGAACTCCTCCATGTCCTCCACCTTGAAGCGCTTGCTCAGCGCGATGCTCACGGTGAGCTGTCGCGGTGTGCCGTTCATGGCGAAGATGTCGCTGATGTTCACCATTGCCGACTTGTATCCGAGATGCTGCAGGTCGATGTATGTGAGGTCGAAGTGTACGCCCTCCATGAGCATATCTGTAGTTACGAGCACTTCAGAGTCGGGGTAGTGGAGCACGGCGCAGTCGTCGCCCACGCCCTTGAGGGTCGATTCGTTCTTTATTTTTATGTTGTCGGTGAGATGGTGGATAAGACCAAACTCACCAAGTTTAGAAATGTCAGTCATTTTTAATAGTTAACGAGTTGACAAGTTAACGAGTTGACACGTCAGTCGAGCTGTTATGCTCGGCGGATCATCTCGCGCATAATTTCTGTCATGAGCGGCTGAGCGTTGTTGGCAGCCACCTGCACCTCCTCGTGCGATACCTCAACAGGGGTGTCCTCCAGTCCGAGGTCGGTGATGATAGAGATGCCGAATGTGCGAATGCCACAGTGATGAGCCACGATTACCTCAGGCACGGTGCTCATGCCTACAGCGTCGCCGCCGAGGCGGTGGTACATCTTGTACTCAGCTGGAGTCTCGAATGTCGGACCCTGCACGCCTACATATACGCCGTGCATCACGCGGATGCCCTTCTCCTCGGCAATTTGGTCTGCCTCCTTGATGAGAGCGTGGTCGTAAGTCTCGTGCATATCCGGGAAGCGCGGACCGGTTGGGAAGTTCTTGCCGCGCAGCGGGTGCTCTGGGAAGAAGTTGATGTGGTCGGTGATGATCATCAAGTCGCCGATCTTGAACTCAGGATTCATGCCGCCCGAAGCGTTGCTTACGAAGAGGGTCTCGATTCCCAGTTCGTACATCACGCGGATAGGGAACGTAACGTCCTTCATCGAGTAGCCCTCGTAGTAGTGGAAGCGTCCCTGCATCGCCATGATGTCCTTGCCGCCGAGCTTTCCGAAGATGAGCTTGCCGGAGTGGCCCTCAACGGTAGATATGGGGAAGTTAGGGATGTCTGAATATGAGAACTCGTAGCTGTCTGTGATTTCAGTAGCGAGCTGTCCGAGACCTGTGCCGAGGATGATGGCAGTTTCAGGCTTTGTGGTCATTCTTTCTTTTAACCAAGATGCTGTTTCTTGAATTTTTTCGTACATAGCTTATAATTTTATTGTTGAATTCTTCCTCCCCTCCGAGCATGAATTGTATGCGTATCGGGAGAGCGTAAATGTTAGATTTCGTTTCTTCTGATAGTCCGTCAAGATGTTCCAATCGCGTTGCGTCCTTCTCCGTTGTTATTATCACTTTCGGCTTGGGCATGGCAGCGAACGTGCTGTTTATCTGCTCTACGTCCTCGGCTGTAAACTGATGGTGGTCGCCGAAGGTGAGCGGTGTGATACGTTTCGACACCGCCTGCAGGTCTACCATCATCTGCTCGGGCGAGGCGATACCCGTGAGCAGCATTATGTTCACGTTCTTCGGCAGGGCGTTTAGCGATAGGCGTTCGTCGGAGAACAGTGCCTTTAGTGCGTTGTAGCGCAGCGTGGTGAAGTAGAGGTCCTGATAGGGGTAGAGGTTAAGCGCACGCTTCAGCACGCGGAACTCCATCGGCTTCAGGTCTTTCGGACATTTCGTGATGATTACGATGTCGGCTCTCGACGTGCCCTCCTTCGGCTCGCGCATACGTCCTGCTGGCAGCAGCTTGTCGTAGATGATCAGGCGGTGGTAGTCGATGAGCAGTATGTTTATGCCCGGTTTCACATAGCGGTGTTGGTAGGCGTCGTCGAGCAGAATAGCGTCCACATCCTTCGTGGCATCATCAGTGGTGAGTCGGTCGATGCCGTGGCAGCGGTCTTTGTCTACAGCCACGTAGATGTTGCTGTATTTGCTCTTCATCTGGAACGGCTCGTCGCCAATCTCGGGCATCGTGGTGTCCTTTCCGGCGAGCAGATAGCCGTGGCTCTTGCGCTTGTATCCGCGCGAGAGCACAGCCACGCGGAACTTCTCATGCAGCAGATTGATGAGATATTCCACGTGTGGAGTCTTGCCCGAACCGCCTACGGTGATATTTCCCACAGATATTACGGGTATGTCGAAACTACGACTCTTCTTCAGTCCGATGTTGAACATCCAATTGCGTAGTCGCACTCCCAATCCGTAGAGCCAGCTAAGCGGTAGCAGCCACTCGTTGATTTTTATAAAGTCGCCTTCTGTTCTCACATTTATTATATTTATTACTTGATGCTTATGGCGTATGGTATGCGTGCCTGGATAGCCTCGCGCTTATCGATAGAGCGCAGCACGGTGAACGGCTGATATAGTTCGCCGAGTGTCTGTCGGAGTTGTGTGTCGAGATATGTGCCCGACGAAGTCATTGAGTTGAGCAAATTGTCTATCCACGAAGCAGTCGCAGGGTAGTCGCTTGTGTAGTATTCCTTCAGCTTTGCGAGTTCGGCAGCTTTCTTCACCGCGTCGTCGATGCCACCAAGCTGGTCTACGAGCTTGATGTTGAGCGCGTCGGTAGCGAGCCAAACGCGTCCCTGGGCAATCTTCTCTACGCTTTCGATAGTTAGATGTCTGCCGTCAGCCACACGCTGGCGGAACAGGCTGTAGCCACGGTTCACGCTTGCCTGCAGCATAGCCGTCTCTTCGGCGTTGAACGGGCGCGCCATGAGGTTGCCGAAAGTAGAGTGGCGGTTGGTCTTCACCTCGTCAAAGCGCACCCCGAGCTTGGTCGTGACGAGTCCACTAAAGTCGGGTATCACGGCGAAGATGCCGATGCTGCCAGTCAGTGTGTTCGGCTGAGCTACGATCCACGAAGCAGGAGCCGACATATAGTAAGCACCCGACGCAGCGTAGTCACCCATCGACACCACAACCGGCTTCACCTTGCATAGTTCGCTCATCTGATGCCACATCTGCTCCGAAGCGTAGGCATCGCCGCCGCCCGAGTTGATGCGCACCACAACGGCTTTCACGTCGTCTTCGTTCATAAGGTCCTCAAGGTCTTTGCACACCTTGCGACTTGCTATATAGTCGTTGCTGCCGAACATTGTGGCAGCCTTAGGGTCCTGCACGATGTCGCCCGACGCATAGTAGATGGCAATCTTGTCGCCCTCCACTTTCTCGTCCTTCACGTTGAGCATGTCGCTGAGAGTGAGCTGCGCAATGTCGTCGTCCTTCTCAAGCTTCATCATCTTCTTCACGGCATCCTTCACCTTGTCGCTGTACATCATGCCGTCAACCATCTTCGCCTTCATGAGCATCTCTGTCGACTGCAGTGCGAGGTACGAGTCGGCGTAGCTGTTAAGCGAGTCGATGCTGATGCCACGGCTCTTCGATACGGCGGTGCAGATGTTCTGCCATGTGCCGTTGATGAAGGTCTGTGTCTGCAGGCGGTTGGCGTCGCTCATCTTCTCCTCGGTGAAGGTCTCCGTAGCACTCTTGAACGTGCCAACCTTCACCACCTCGCACTTCACGCCGAACTTAGCCATGAAGTCCTTGTAGAACATGGTCTGCGCTCCGATGCCGTGCCAGTCGACGATGCCCTTCGGATTGATGTACACCTTGTTTGCCACCGATGCTACGTAGTAGGCACCCTGCGTGTAGTAGTCGCCGTAAGCCACAATCCACTTGCCGCTCTTGCGGAAGTCGGCGAGGGCGTTGCGTATCTCCTGCAGCGTAGCGTAGTTGGTGATAAGTGCGCCCGCTTCTATGTATATGCCTTTTATGTCGTCGTTGGTTTTAGCTTTCTTGATTGCAGAGAGGATGTTGTTGAGTCCGGTGCTCTGCGAGTCGTCGCCTGTGAAAAGGCTGAGCGGATTGTCTGTACCCTGGTCGCTGATAGTTCCCGATAGGTTGAGCACAAACACCGAGTTCTCCTCTACGTTCTGTGCAGCACTGCTTGATGCCACCATACCGATGATGCTCATCATGGTGAGTACGCCCATCACGATAAAGAAACCGAATATGCCGACCATTGTGGCAAGCACGCTTTTGATGAAGTCTTTCATAAGTTCATTATTTAGAGTATAAAGTATTATTTGCAAATTTAGTCAAAAAACTTGAATTGTAAGCCAGTTTGAAGGAAAAACACTAACTTTGCAGTAGTTTTAAACAAAAATGACACATTGTTAGATTTTATGCAGAACGAAAACTATATACTTCCTGCCGAGTGGCACCGCCAAGCGTGTGTGCAACTCACATGGCCTCACGAGAATACCGACTGGTTTCCGTACCTTGATGACATCACCGAAACCTTCGTGCAGATAGCCAAGGCTGTGGCTCATTACGAACCGCTTGTCATCGCTGCTAAGCATCCCGATGCAGTGTGTGCAGAGCTTGAGGAGAGTCTTTCTGCCGAGGAGATGGAGAACGTGCGCATCTACGAGTGCGACAACAATGACACTTGGGCACGCGACCACGCCTTCATCACGCTCGTCCCGACAGCAGGAGGCGACGGCATTCACATAGGGGGTGCAGCAGTCTCTGCTGCACCAACCGAGCAAGCGGTGCGTGACTACGGCAAGAATGCCGTAGTCTCCTGTCGCCTGCTCGACTTCCGCTTCAACGGATGGGGCGAGAAGTTCGCTGCCGACAAGGACAACCTCATCAACCGCACGCTTTACGCTCGTGGCGTGTTCGGTGGCGAACGTGTCGACTACGACGACTTCGTGCTCGAGGGTGGTTCTATAGAGAGCGACGGACGCGGCACGGTGCTCACCACAAGCGTATGCCTTATGGCACCCAACCGTAACCAGCCCATGACACAGGCTGAGGTGGAGCAGGTGTTGAAGGAACGTCTCTGCGCTCGTAAGATAGTATGGTTCGACCACGGACAACTCATCGGCGATGACACCGACGGACATATCGACACTATCGTGCGCCTCTGTCCCGACAACACGCTGCTCTATGTGGGCTGCGACGACGAGAACGATCCGCAGTATGCCGACCTGCACGCTCTTGAGCAGCAACTGAAGGTGGCAACCGATGCCGACGGCAAACCCTATCGCCTGCTGCGTCTGCCTATGCCCGACGCGCTCTACGACGACGGCGACCGTCTGCCGGCTACCTACGCCAACTTCCTCATCATCAACGGTGCTGTCATCGTACCTACTTATGCACAGGAGGAGAACGATGCCCGTGCTCTGGCTCTTGTGGCTGAGGCTTTCCCCGGCTACGACATCATCGGCATTGACTCGCGTACCATCGTGCGTCAGCACGGATCTATCCATTGTCTCACGATGCAGTATCCTGCCGAGTGCCAGTTGGCGAAGTAAACGATTTGCGCAATGGCTATAGTAGAAATCGATTCGCTTGAATTCCCCGGTGTCGAGCTTTTCTCGAGTCTCACGGAGAAGCAGCTGCGCCACAGCTACGAAAAGGGTAGTGGTGTGTTCATCGTGGAGAGTCCGAAGGTTATCGACCGTGCGCTTATTGAGGGTTACGAGCCCTTGGCTTTGCTTTGCGAGCAGCGCCATGTAGATGGAGATGCGGCAGAGATAATCAGTCGGTGTGGTGACATACCTGTCTACACAGGCAGTCGCGAACTGCTTGCCTCGCTCACCGGCTACGTGCTTACGCGCGGCGTGCTCTGTGCTATGCGTCGCCCTGCGGAGCGAAGCGTTGAGGAGGTGTGCCGCGATGCGCGTCGTGTGGTGGTTATCGACGGCGTTGTCGATGCCACCAACGTGGGTGCCATGTTCCGCTCGGCTGCCGCTCTCGGCATCGATGCTGTGCTGATGACGCGTACTTCCTGCGATCCGCTCAACCGCCGTGCGGTGAGAGTGTCGATGGGTGCGGTGTTCTCCATTCCTTGGACGTGGATAGACGGTCCTGTCAGCGACCTGAACCGATATGGCTTCCGCACGGCAGCGATGGCTCTTACCGACAAGTCGGTGTCTATCGACGATGCTGCATTGCTCGCCGAGCCTCGTCTTGCCATCGTCATGGGCAACGAGGGCGACGGACTGCCTGCCGCTACCATCGCCGCCACCGATTATGTGGTGCGCATACCGATGGCACGCGGCATCGACTCGCTCAATGTGGCTGCTGCAGCTGCCGTGGCTTTCTGGCAGTTGAGATGAGGCTTTTTAACCGAAAATGGCTAACTTTGCAACAAAATAAATACGTAGTAAGATTATGAAACACTTGAAAATAGGATATCTTCAGCAGCACAACGTGGCTGACGTGAAGACGAATATGCAGCGTCTTGCCGACGGTGTGCGCGACCTCGCAAAGCGTGGTGCCGAACTTGTTGTGCTTCAGGAACTGCACAACTCGCTCTACTTCTGCCAGGTGGAGGATGTAGACAACTTCGACCTTGCGGAGCCTATCCCCGGTCCGTCTACCGACTTCTACGGTGCATTGGCACGCGAGTGCAACGTGGTTATCGTCACATCGCTCTTCGAGCGCCGTGCTCCGGGTCTGTATCACAACACGGCTGTCGTCATGGAGCGCGACGGCTCTATCGCTGGCAAGTATCGCAAGATGCACATCCCCGACGACCCTGCCTACTACGAGAAGTTCTACTTCACACCTGGCGACCTCGGCTTCCGCCCGATTCAGACCAGCGTGGGCAAGCTCGGCGTGCTCGTATGCTGGGATCAGTGGTACCCCGAGGCAGCGCGACTGATGGCTCTGCAGGGCGCCGAACTGCTCATCTATCCTACAGCGATAGGCTATGCTGCGTCTGACACCGAGGACGAGCAGCAGCGTCAGCGCGAGGCGTGGACAACCGTGCAGCGCGGTCATGCCGTAGCCAACGGACTCCCCGTAGTGTCGGTCAACCGCGTTGGCTTCGAGCCAGACCCGAGTAAACAGACACCGGGCATCGAGTTCTGGGGTTCGTCGATGGTTGTGGGTCCGCAGGGCGAGATGCTCTATCGCTCGGCTCCCGACGCAGAGGACAGCGTGATTGTGGAGGTTGACCTTGCGCACAGTGAGGACGTGCGCCGCTGGTGGCCCTTCCTGCGCGACCGCCGCATCGACATGTACGGCGAGATAACAAAGCGGTTTATCGACTAATAATTCTCGATTGCCGTTTTTATCTTCCATATCTTCCAGCTATGGACGTCGTGCAATCGTAATGTGTTGAAGACCAAACATAAACGGATATAAAGATGGCTGGAAGATAGTCCGCAAAACGGGCGTATCTTCCAGCCATCTTCCATCTTTTTCTCGGTATCTACCAGCCCGAGACTTTATTTTCCCATTTCTTTAAACTCGTTATACACAGCCAGACCTTTTACTGTCAGGAGGTATTTTTGACGCGGATGGCGTGGGGAGTCGGGATATTTCATTGTGACAAGTCCTCCGTTGATGGCAGGAGTAAGAGAGTATTCGATAAAGTTGGGGCGGTTTCTCAATCCTACAGCATCCATCATTTCTTTTATACCTTTTTCTTCAGTACCGATTACTATAACCAAACGCTTTACATTTTCGCTCAATGAGCTTACGGAATTGTTTGTACTTGTACGGGTACTTGTATGGGTACTTGTATGGGTACTTGTATGGGTACTTGTATGGGTATCGCAATCATCTTGGTAGCCAATCAGCATATAGCGGTTTTTCAATTCGTTTTCTTCCTCCAATATCAAATTGCGGAAAAACTTGATTAGAAAAGACTTGTTCGGCTCTATTCCTTTTAATGGATTGCGATAGTTGGCACGTACTAATGCGTTACGGAAGTACCACGAATTGTTTGCAAACAAATCATTGTTCACCTTGAATCCGATAGATCGCAGATACTTGATGACGAATACCGCCGTTGTTCTTGTGTTGCCTTCGCGGAATGGGTGGTTCTGCCAAAGCAACGTGACGAAATCAACGATATGTTCTATTATTTCATCAGTGGTTAGTCCTTTGTAATTGAACTCTTTCTCTTGCTGTATATCATACCTCAATGCCATCATGATGTCTGCTGCACGTCCATATACAACGGAGTCGTCTTGAAGCACCCATTCTTTCTTGCTAATGTCGTAAGTGCGTACCTCGCCTGCGTGTTTGAACACACCTTCAAACAGGTGTCTGTGGATATTCAGAAATTCCAATGCTGTAAACGAGAACGACTTTTCGTTCAGCAGTTTTGCAATATTGGCTGCAACTCGGTCCGCTTCTTCCTTTTCTTCATCGTCCTTGTCATGTGTGGTCTTGTTGATGTAATAAGATTTCAGCCGCTCCCTAACATCATCAATGGTGATATCGCCTTCAATATGGCGTACAGCAGTCTCTCTTAGATAGTCGGACACCTTCAGTCCATCCACATCCTGCAGACCGATTGCTGTACGCCATGCAGAAGCCTTTTCTTGTTTATGCGGCTCTGCCATACGTTCGTAGGCTTCGAAGTCGATATATAGTTGCTTGTTATTGCTCATGATTATCTATCTTTTTCGTTAGTTGCAACTGGTATTATACAGAATGCAAAGATACACATTTTTGGCGAGAAGGTGAAGAAGAAAGCTGGGAAATCGTTTCACTCCGCCTGCGGCTGTCTGCGTGTGAGATAAAGGTGGAACACGCTGACAATCAGTGGCACTACGGCAAGCTCCGTGGCGAGCTGAAAGATGCGCTGATAGTCGGCGATGGTGAGCATGAGGCTGGCTAATGAGCCAACGATGACGAACGGCGTGGCAATGAGCGTGCGCGCTATGGCGTGGCGCAAAGTGTTGTCGGGCATATTGCGCGTGAAGCGCACCACCACCTGCTTCACCATGCTAAGAGCGAAGCCCAAAGCAGCGTGACCCGCAGCCAGCGCTGCGGCTACGATGCTGAGTGGCGCTGCCGTGTTGTAGCTGAGGAATAGCAGTGCGGCACCCGGAACGGCGAGCAGCAGGGCTGAGGGCAGCAGCCAACGACATAGTCCGTGTTTCTTTATCGCCTTACCGCCGAGTGTGTAGCCTAATGCGATAGCAATGACGGCGATGGTGCCCTGTGTGAAGGCGAACTCCTGTGGCGATAAACCCAGTCCGCCATTATGTGGCTTTGCGATGAGGAAGAGTGGGGCGGTGAGAGCGAGCAACGTCTCGGGCAGGAGGAAGAGGATGAAGAATGTCAAGGCGGTGATGTCGTCCTTGCGCTTCAGCATACGACGCAAGGATATTCTGAACTCACCGCGATGCAGTCCCATTGTCGGCTTCGGCTTAGCGTAACCATGCGTGCCACCGGGTAGGAATATGGTGTGCCAAAGCCACAGGAACAGCTCCACGCCTGCCATTACGTAGAACACAAGGCTCCACGAATAGCGTATGTTGCGCGTCACAACTTCCATGTTGCCAGCTATCATCATCATCACTCCGCAGCCGAAGAGGAGAGCCATAGTCAAAAATCCGCAGGATTTTTGACTATGGAGTGTTGTGGTGTTGTGATGGTGAGGTGTTGATGAATGTAATGTCACCATGTCACCATCACACCATCTCACCATCGTATCTTGTTGAGGTGTTGGGTTTTGTTGGTGCACTTGAGACAAGTGCACCCCCTGAGAGGTATCAATATAGAAGCGGTGCAGGGCGATGTTATAGAACATTGATGAGCACACGAAGAACGGCATGAAGCACACCGTGCCTAACAGCCAACTGCTCGTATGCAGCGTAAAGGCTACTGCAGCGAGCGAGAGAGCGGAGATGAACTGTGTAGATAGTATCCACACCTTTGTGGTGCCCCAAAAGTGGGTCACTACCATCTCGAACAATGGACGCAGCAACACCGGTATTGAAAGTAGGGCGATAGCGAGTGCGGTGTCAGCGGTGTCGAGCCCCATACGGCGCAGCATTACCATGGTCAGCACAAGCATAGACACAGCCACTCCGTCGCCGAACATCAGCGACGGAAGCCACAACCAGCGAGTCTTTGTACCTCTGCGGTGTGGGCGGTAGGTTGTTTTTGGTTGCTTGTCTGTCATTATTTCTTCTTTCCGAACTCGAGGTCAATTTTCTTCTTTCCGAACTCGGGGTCAATCTTCAGGAATGCTGTCACGAGGAACGTGATCAGGCAGCACGCCATCACGAAGATGAAGAACATCTTGTAGCCCATGATGTCCTTAACGTAGCCCGACACCATGCCCGGCAGCATCAGTCCGAGGTATGAGATGCCGGTGCATATAGAATAATGTGAGGTGCGGAATTTACCCTGACTGTAGAACAGCATGTAGAGCGTCAATACGGTGAAGCCCAAGCCATAGCCGAACTGCTCCACAAAGAGGCACGACGATACGACCCACAGATTAGAGTCGAGCGTGTAGCTGAGGTATATGTACACTACGTCGGGCAGCGTAATGGCGCATACGAGCGGCCACAGCCAGCGTTTCATGCCGTCGCGACTGACGAGCACGCCACCGATGATTCCGCCTAAGAGCAGTCCGATGAGTCCCACTGTGCCCTGCGCCAAGCCGTACTCCTCGGGTGTCAGAGCCATTCCGCCTTCGGCTGTTGGGCGCATGAGGAACGTCTTAGTCATCGTGTTCAGCAGAGCTTCCGGAAAGCGGTAGAACAGCAGGAAGAGCATAACGAACACGGTCTCCTTTGCACCGAACTTGCAGAAGAAAGTGGCGAGCATCGTCTTCAGTTCGTGTGCCACTTCATTCACGCTCTTCTCCGAACTAACATCGTCGGCAGGACGCGGCATCATACGGCAGTGGTAGAGCCAGATGCCGATGAAGAGCGCCGCGAGCGCGTAGAAGATGAGTGTCCAGGTGTAGACCACCGACATATTCAGTTGATGTTCTAATATGCCGGCGAGCGATACGAGCGCACCGTTCACGAAGATGACGGCGAGTCGGTAGAACGTATTGCGCAGTCCGACGTACTTCGCCTGATTGTGCTCGTCGAGCTCTATCATATAGAAGCCGTCGGCAGAGATGTCGTGCGTGGCACTGGCGAACGCCATTGCGAAGAGGAAGAACATCGTACCCTGGAACCAGAACGACGTGGGCAGCGTGAAGGCGATGCCTGCCAGCGCACTGCCCATGAGCAGCTGCATCGTGAGCACCCACCAGCGCTTTGTCTTCAGCAGGTCGATGAACGGGCTCCATAATGGCTTCACCACCCAAGGCAGAGCCAACCAGCCCGTGTAGAGTCCTACCTCGGCATCGCTCAGTCCCATCTGCATCAGCATGACTACCGACAGGGCTGTAACGACAACGTTGGGCAGACCTTCTGCGAAATATAATGTGGGGATCCATGCCCACGGATTAGTCTTTTTCATTCTGAAAATGTTGTTTTGTTGAGGTGTTGAGATGGTGAGATTAGTAAATACATATCTCAACATAACAACACCACAACATTCTTTCACCACCTCACCATTACTTATATATCCTCTTTATCTCCGCTCCGCGGTAGTAGTGCAGCAGGATTTGGTCGTAGTTATAGCCCTTGGCACCCATTACTGCGGCACCAATCTGGCAGAGTCCTACGCCGTGTCCCCAGCCGGCACCTGTGAGGCGGAAAGTCTGTGGCACGCCGTTCTTGACATCCTCCTTGTCTACGACGAACGCACTGCTGTAGAGGTGCGTGTCGCTCAGTGTGCGACGTATCTCCAGCTCCTTGCCGATGGTGAATGTGCGCTCCGATCCCACAATCTTCAGTCGGCAGATGCGTCCGCTGCGTCCGCGCTCCATCGGCACGAGGTCGAGGATATCGCCGAACTCCATCTTCAGTTTCTCTGTGATGAGGCTCTTCAGTTCCTCCTGTGTGTATGTCACGTGCCAGCGATAGAAGTCGGTAGTCTCCTGGTCGTAGTCGTTGAGCACCTCCGAGAGGATCTTCTTGTCGTCGGTGTTGCAGAACGACTCCGGTGCGGTGCGTATCCAGCGTTCGGCGTTCTCCTCAATGGTAAGGTCGGGCAGTTCGGCTGCTGCGGTGTTGTTGCATCCGCAAGAGCTTGCGTCAGCCGTGTCGCGTACAGCCATGAGGTATGGCTTCTTCACGTTCTCCCAACAGTACTGGAATTCCTCCGTAGCACCACCGCAGCACTTGCTGAAGCGTGCGTCGCATATCTCGTCGTTGTCCATCAGTATCTGTCCGCGTGTGGCGCGAATAGCCTCCGCCACATGCTTGCTCGTAGCCTTCGTGATGCCCTGGTAGCGCTGGCAGTGGTCGTCGGCGCAAACGTCGAAGATGGTATGATCCTCGCGGTCGTACCACTTTATCAGCTCGTCGTCCTTGCGTATGAACGAGAAGAAGCCGCTGCCGCCGGCACCCGTCTGCTGTTTGTGGCGTTGCTCAATCTGCGCCAGCAGCCAACTGCGCGAGATGACGGCGTGTGCTTTGAGCAGTTCGAGGCTCGATGTGGCACTCATCTCGCTCGATATGACGCTCTCCAGATACGACTCCACGGGCAGCTCGTTGATGGCGCATACGCGGTCGGAGTCGACCACGAGGCGCAGCGTGCCGAGGAAGGTCTGCGTCTCTTGGCGTTCCCAGTGGAAGTTCACGCCGATTGTCACGTCGTGCAGAGAAAACGAGGCGTCGTTCTGCTGCGGATGGAAGGTCAGCTCGCGATACTGGTTGCCGTTCCACAGGATGCCTCCCTCGTGGAACTCAACCACCTGCTCGCCCTCAATCAGGTTACCCTTAGCCATGTACGGCTTATTGAGCGAGAACGAAATCTTCGCACCGCTCACGATGCCCACCGACACCATCGGTTGCTTGCCAGCGAAGTGGGTGTTAGCGGACGGGGCTTCGGCTGCCAGTGTGTGCAATTTCTCCACCGCCTCGTTGAAGGCAGCTTCGCTCATGCCACACTCCTGCAGTATAGCTATAGCCTCTTCTGCGGTCAGTGCCTCGAAGTCTTCGGGGCGTGGTGTGACGATGAAGCCCGCCATGTCGAGCGAGCCCGGACTGACGAGACGCTTCTCCTCGCCGTCGGCAAAGTAGCAGTCGGGGCGATGCTTCGTGCGTGGTATCACCACCACCTGATAGTCGTCGCCGTCGCGCCATGCTATAATGTTCATCATCGGTTCGGTCTCGCCGCCGTGCATCGGCAGTGCCGAATAGAGCTTGCGGAAGAGCTGTTCGCCCGTGTGTTGGTCGGTGGTGCGTATAGAGAATACGGGCACGGCGAAGTCACGCACGGCAGCCACCGCACCACGCTCGTCCTTGCTCAGCAGCACCTCACTGCCCCGGCTCAGTCGGGGCCAGTTGGTCTGCAGCGGCAGCATACCCGAGCAGATGGCCTGGAAGTGCATGTGGTCGGGAGCCGATGCGCCACACTTCGGTCCGTTGTAGAACACGGTGAGCGTGGGGTAGGCGTTGAGCAGACGGTAAATCTCGCCATAGTTCATGCCGATGCTCTGCGGACGGTGTGTGCGCAGCGGTATAGTATAGTGTTGCGGCATGATAGGGAAGGGGTTGATGAGCAGCGTGAAGTTCTTGTCCACCTGTTTCTGCATCTGCTCCTTCGGTCGGTTCTGCTCGCAGAGGAAGCACGGACGCTCAGCGATTGTCTTGCGGTCGATGTTCGCGCCCGTAGACACGATGCGTGCAGGGTTGAACTGCAGTTTCAGCGTAATCTCTCCGCACGCCAACTCGCGCGTCTTCACGTTGCGCAGGTCGTGGAAGTGCTGGCGTGCATCCTCCCATACCTCCAACTGACGGTTGAAGAAGCGTTGTAGCGAACTGTCTGCCGAAGCATCCGCAGTACCTTCGGAGAGCTGCTGACGAGCCGCAATCTCAAGTGTGCGCAGGCGATCCTTGTACAGGTTGTTGGCATTTTGTCGCTCAATGCTCAGTGCGGCATCGCTGTTTCCGTCCCAGCGGCGGCACAGGTACAGTTCGTCGAAGATTCTGCCGATGCGATACTTGCGGCTGAAGGCAAGTCCGAGGGCATAGTCCTCGCCGTACGACGTGTTCGGGAACTGTATCTGTCGCAGGATAGGCGTGAAGAAGGCGCGTGGCGCGCCGAGTCCGTTGATGCGCAGCGCGTTGTTCGGTCCGTTCTGGTCGGTCCACTCCTTGTGGTCGATAAGTCCGGGAGGAAGCGTCTCGAGCTGGAAGTTGCACATGCGATAAGAGCCCACAATCATTGCAGCCCCCTGCTTGTGAAACTCGTCGACGATGCGCTGTAATGTCTGCGGCGACGAGTAGAGGTCGTCGCTGTCGAGCTGCACGGCGAAACGTCCGCAGCGTGCGTCGTCGATAGCCACGTTCCAGCAGCCGCCGATGCCGAGGTCGGTGCGTTCCGGAACGATGTGTACGAGTCGCTTGTCCTCAGCAGCCGCAGCTTCGAGTATTGCGGAAGTGCCGTCGGTGGAGTGGTTGTCCACCACGATGACGTTATATTTGAATGTGGTCTTCTGCGCGAGAGCCGAACTGACTGCGTCGGCGATGGTTTTCGCGCGGTTGAACACGGGTATGATGACCGATGCCTCGAACGTGAAGTCTTGCTCGCTGTAGTCGGGCTTGGTGTACTTCGACGTGTCTACCGTAGCACCAATCTTGTCCAGGTGCTTTGTGGCAGCCTGTTCCATCTCTATCTGCACCTCGCGGTTGCGCGGATTGACGTAGTCGAACTGTCGCTCGCCGCTCTTGCGTGAGTCGGTCTCCACCTGTGTGTACAGATATTCGTTCAGATGGAAAATCTGCGCCTTGCGACTGATGTACAGGCGCAGGTCGTAGAAGCCAGCCCACTTGTAGTCGGTCAGTTGTTGCTTTGCTGCGTACTCGTGCAGCAGTGACGCGCGTATTAGCACGAGCTGGCCGAAGTCGAAGTCGTCGCGTATGCTACCCGTCTGATAGTCGATAGTGGGGTGTTTCTCCAGCACGCCGTCCTTCTGTATGTAGCTGTCAGCGTACACCATTCCGGCGTTGCTGTCGGTAGCCACGCGCAGCAGTCGTTCGAGAGCGTGCAGTCCGAGATTCACTGGTGTGTGCTTTAGGCTTAGCAGCACGTATTCGGCATCCGTATGCTCTTCGATGGTGAGTAGTGTCTTTGTCGAAGTGAGCCCGTCGATGGTTATCACGGTGCAGTTGCTGATGCTGTCCGTGTCGCTGCACGCGCAGATGTCGCTTGTGTCGCTCACGAGCAGGTTAATATGCTGTGTCGTCTTGCTTTGGCTCAGCGTCTGTATCGAGTCGGCAATCTCGGCTACATCGTTGCAGGGCAGAAAGCAGTCAATTTTTTCTCTCATTTGTTTATCGTGTTTGCAATTCCGCAAGAAACGCTTTCAATGTTATGATGTCTACTTTCGGAAATGATATTTGTTTCAGTATGTTGAAGTGATGGTCTTGTGTTACAATATATTTAGCATTGCCAATAATGGCGCAGTCTGTTAATTTCTTTCGTGAAGATTCTCAAAGCTTTCGAACTTTGTTTCGTTCATCTTTCCGTTAGCCCACATAGCATCTATCTCCTCCTTTGCTTTCTTTGCAAAGAAATCGGATATAGCTTGTTTCAAGTCAGCTAAAGTCTCGGGACTTTTCACCCATTGCATCATATTGAGTATATCAATCTGCGCATCGTTCAGTACTGTTGCTGCCATATTGTTTGCTTTAAAGTTATTAGTAAATGTCCTTTTATTAGATTAAGATGTGCACTTCCGCGCAAAATCTATATGCAAAAGTAATGTTTATTTTTTGAAAAACGGAGTAAATCAGGCTGAATTTATATGTTTGTTGCGAAATGATTTTGGTGTTCGGATTATTTGCAGTAATTTTATACATTGAAAACAAATCGATTACTCTAAAACAACAAATTTCGCGATGAACAAGAACATTCTTTTAGCGGGCGCCGCACTCTCTGTAGTGCCCTCGCTCGTGGCAGCAAAGGCACCGCAGAAACGTGTGCAGCCGAAGCAGCCCAACATTATATTTATATTGTGCGACGACATGGGCTACGGCGACCTCGCCTGCTACGGACAGCCCTATATCAGTACGCCCAACATCGACCGCATGGCTGAGGAGGGTATGCGCTTCACGCAGGCTTACGCCGGTTCGCCGGTGTCTGCGCCCTCGCGTGCCTCGATAATGACGGGTCAGCACTCGGGTCACGGACACGTGCGCGGCAACCGCGAATACTGGTCGAACGACCGCACTGTGATGTACGGCAACAACGTAGACTTCGCCGTGGTGGGTCAGGAACCTTACGACCCACAGCACAAGATACTGCCTGAGATGCTGAAAGACCACGGTTACACCACAGGCGTGTTCGGCAAGTGGGCTGGCGGCTACGAAGGATCGCCCTCTACGCCCGACAAGCGCGGCGTGGACGAGTTCTACGGCTACATCTGCCAGTTCCAGGCGCACCTGTATTATCCCAACTTCCTCAACCGCTACTCGCGCTCTATGGGCGACACGGCTGTGGTGCGCGAGGTGATGGAGCAGAACATACAGTACCCCATGTTCGGACGCGACTACCATAAGCGCCAGCAGTATTCGGCACGCATCATTCATGAGAAGGCACTCGAATGGATTGACCGCCAGGACGGCAAGCAGCCCTTCGTGGGCTTCCTTACATACACCCTGCCACACGCCGAACTGGCTCAGCCCTACGACAGCATCGTGGAGGGCTACGAGAAGAAGTTCTTTGTCGACAAGACGTGGGGCGGACAGGAGGGCTCACGCTACAACGCCGTGGAGCATACCCACGCCCAGTTTGCCGGAATGATAACCCGTCTCGATCAGTACGTTGGCGAGGTAATAGCAAAGCTGCGCGAGAAGGGACTCGACAAGAACACGCTCGTCATCTTCACCTCCGACAACGGACCTCACGAGGAGGGCGGCGCCGATCCCGAATTCTTCGGACGCGACGGCAAACTGCGCGGACTCAAGCGCCAATGCTACGAGGGCGGCATACGCATTCCGTTCATAGCATGGTGGCCCGGACACGTGAAGGCAGGCGAGGTGAGCGACCTGCAGTTCGCCTTCTACGACCTAATGCCTACGTTCTGCGACCTCGCCGGCGTGAAGAACTTCCGCAAACGCTACACCAACCGCAAGCTCGCGGGCGATGGCTTCGACGGACTTTCCATTGCTCCGACACTTCTCGGAGACAATTCCAAGCAGCTGCAACACGACCATCTCTACTGGGAGTTCCACGAGACCGACCAGATAGCCGTGCGTCGTGGCGACTGGAAACTGATAGTCGTAAAGGGCAAGCCACGCCTGTACAACCTCGCCACCGACCTGCACGAGGATAACGACGTGAGTGCTGCGCATCCGGACATAGTAGCCGAGCTTGTAGATGTTATACGTAAGGAGCATGTCGATAACGAGTTGTTCAAAGTGACACTGCCTTATTAACTTTTGCCGTCGTTCTTCGAACGCCGCCCGATCGGATTGCGAACGCCGCCCGATTGGATTTCGAACGCCGTCCAATCAGATTGCGTCCGCTGCCCAATCAGATTGCGTCCGCCGCCCGATGACTTTTTCATAGGTTTAGTAGGAGGCTACGGCATTCCTGCCGTAGCCATTGCAAATATTTTAATGTCAAGTTGCTAATGACTACGGCAAGAATGCCGTAGCCTCCTACGATTTGCCTCATCTTATTTTGTTCTCGTTCTGCCATTTTGGCTACAGATGTATTGCAGCGATATGACAAAAATGCAAATTTACGACAACTACTTGACTAACATCAAAAATATACGACAACTTGAAAAATAAACGAACTAATACTTGTGTGCGAACACAAATAGCACTACCTTTGCATCAGAAATAAACGACGAGGCTGCGCTGAAAGCGTGGCTGACGATTGCCGAAAGGCAAGAAAGAGAAGCGTAATTAGGGATAACAAAGTAAGAATTAAAGAAAGAAAGGGTAACATTATGGTTATTTTTAGTTTTATTTTTGCGATTTGTTGTGCAGCTCTTGCAGAGGCTGTAAAGGTAAACAACAAGATCAGTCTCAAGAAGTAACAAGTGCTGAAAGCACTGTTGCGCTGAGGAGCAAACAAATGGGAAACACAGAAAAACACAAGTAGGATAACAATTAAAAAAAAGAAAGGATTAAGATTATGATGATTTTCGGATTTATCTTCGCAATTTGTTGTGCAGCCGTTGCAGAGGCTGTAAATGTAAACAACAAGATCAACCTCACTAAATAAAAGTGAGCTTGCTCAGACAATAGTAATAAAACGAAATATAAGAAGCGGTTGCATGAGCCTTCGGGCACGTGCAACCGTTTTTTGTATCTGGATATACAATAAAACCGCCGTTTCTGCGTTATATCTATTACGATGAAACATATTCATATATATATAATAATGTGTGTGCTGGGCGTGTTCGGCTTAAGCGCATGCGACGATATCGACGATTTCACAACATCGCCGAACAACCTGCTCACGTTCTCTACCGACACGGTGCGCATTGACACCGTATTCTCTACCGTGCCGTCGTCGACGCGCGACTTCTGGGTGAGCAACCGCTCGGGAAAAGGACTGCGCTGCACGTCGGTGCGCCTCGAAGGAGGCAACCAGAACGGATTCCGCGTGAATGTAGACGGCGTATATCTGAGTCCGGAACAGGGCTATAAGGCGAACTACATAGAGGTGCGCAACAAGGACAGCATACGCGTGTTCGTGGAGGTGACTACAGCCGTGAACCACGGCGACGGACCGAAGGAGCTTAACGATCGTCTCGTGTTCGCGCTCGAGAGTGGGGTAGAGCAGAAAGTGGTGCTCAACGCATGGTCGTGGGATGCCGACTTTGTTCGCAACAAGACCATCGCGAGCGACTACACAATAGCTGCCGGAAAACCGCTCGTGGTGTATGGTCCGCTGACAGTAGAGGAAGGGGCAACACTCACCATCGCACCTGGCGCAACGCTTTATTTTCACGACGGGGCAGGCATCGATGTGAAGGGACGGCTCGTCTGCAAAGGCACCGCCGACCAGCCCGTCACACTGCGTGGCGACCGCCTCGACCGTATGTTCGACTATCTGCCATACGACCGCATGAGCGGATTGTGGAACGGCATACACTTCCTGGAGAAGTCGTACGACAACCGGATGGAGTTCACCGACTTGCACAGCGCGTTCCATGGTGTGCGTGTCGACTCGTCGGACGTGGCCCGGCAGACGCTCACCATAACCAACTCTACCATACACAACTGTCAGGGACACGCGCTGTATGTAGAAAATTCGAAGGTGACGGTAGAGAACTCGCAGCTGACGAACGCGCTCAACAACTGCTTGGGCGTGGACGGAGGCGACGTGCAGGTGAACAACTGCACGCTGGCACAGTTCTATCCGTTCGACTCAAACCGTGCCAGTGCGCTCAACTTCTCGGCTCTGAAGCACCCGCTGCAGCAGTTCGTCTGTCGCAACACGCTCATCACGGGCTACAGCGCCGACGAGATGATGGGCGGAAAGCCCGTGAAGGACGCTACGGGCGAGGATGCCGCAGAACCGAACGCTTTCAACTATAAGTTTGAGAACTGCGTGATACGCACCCCCGAGGTGACGGACGAGAAAGAACTGCCGCACTTCGTAAACGTAGTGTTCGAGGAGAAAGAGAATGCCGACTCGGTATGCACCAACCACTTTAAGAAGGTGGACGGCGACAAGCAGGACTACGACTTCCGACTCGCAAAGACATCAGTGGCTATCGACCGCGCCGACCCAGCTACGGCTACCAAAACCGACCGCAACGCCATGCCGCGCGACGAGCGACCCGATGTGGGAGCATACGAATTCAAGGAGGAAAAGACCGAAGAACCTAATCCGCAGGAATAAGTATCTTCACCATCTCACTCCATCATCACCACATCATCACCACATCATCACCACATCATCACCACATCATCACCACATCACCTCACCTCACCACCTCACCACAACAACATCTCACCACCACCTTTAAACTATGAAAGAAATAAACATCAACATTCGCGTTGAGCACTATCAGCTCGACGAACTGAACACTGCTGACCGCGAACTCGTAGAGCGTGCGTTGGAAGCCACCAACGGTGCGTACGCTCCGTACAGCAATTTTTACGTAGGAGCAGCATTGCGCCTCGCCGACGGCACCATCGTAACAGGCGCAAACCAAGAGAACGCAGCATTCCCATCAGGCACGTGCGCTGAGCGCACAGCCATCTTCGCAGCACAGGCAAACTATCCCGACCAGCCCGTTTCGACACTCGCTATCGCGGCACGCAACACAGGCGGACTGCTCGACGAGCCGGTGAGTCCATGCGGAGCCTGTCGCCAGGTGATACTCGGTGTGGAAGACCGCTACAAGAAACCCATCCGCGTGCTGCTCTACGGCAAAAAAGGCGTCTACAGCCTGCAGTCGGCTAAAGATCTGCTGCCCTTCTCGTTCGTCGACGACAGTATGAAGTAAGGCAGACAGAAGCCAGTGTCGGCACAAACGAAATAACGCAGTAACAAAATTTATATCAATGATATAGCCTTCTTTGTTCTTTTTTTAGTAATTTTGCACTCTAAATAGTATATACGCGATTTCATACGCTAAAGAAAGAACAAAGAAATAGCAAAATAAAATTATGAGCAAACAAGTAGAAAAAATCAAGGAACTGGTCGCTAAGCGCGAACAGGCTCGTCTCGGTGGCGGCGAAAAAGCTATTGAGAAGCAGCACGCACGCGGCAAATACACAGCACGCGAGCGCATCGAGATGCTCGTCGACGAAGGTTCGTTCGAGGAGTACGACATGTTTAAGAAGCATCGTTGTACTAACTTCGGTATGGAAAAGAAGCACTACTATGGCGACGGTGTCGTAGCAGGTAGCGCTACAGTAGGCGGCCGTTTGGTTTACGTATATGCTCAGGACTTCACCGTCAACGGCGGTTCGCTCTCTGAGACAATGGCACAGAAGATTTGCAAGGTGATGGACATGGCTATGACCATGGGCGCACCAGTTATTTGCATGAACGACTCGGGCGGTGCACGTATTCAGGAAGGCATCTGCGCCCTCGCTGGCTACGGCGAAATCTTCGAGCGCAACATCCTCGCTTCGGGCGTAATCCCACAGATCTCGGCTATCATGGGTCCGTGCGCAGGCGGTGCAGTTTACTCGCCGGCTCTCACCGACTTCATCATAATGAAGGAGCAGACATCATACATGTTCCTCACAGGTCCGAAGGTAGTGAAGACCGTTACGGGCGAGGACATCGACGCTGAGCACCTCGGCGGTGCATCGGTTCACGCTACGAAGAGCGGTGTGACACACTTCGCTGCAAAGACAGAGGAAGAGGCTATCGAGATGATAAAGAGCCTGCTCTCGTTCATCCCGAGCAACAACACCGAAGAGGCTCCGCGCGTAGAGTGCAACGACCCAATCAACCGTATGGAGGACTCTCTCAACGAGATTATCCCCGACGACCCGAACAAGGCTTATGATATGTACAAGGTTATCGGTGCCATCACCGACAATGGCGAGTTCTTCGAGATACAGCCTAAGTTCGCTAAGAACATCATCATCGGTTTCGCACGCTTCAACGGTCAGAGCGTTGGTATCGTAGCCAACCAGCCGGCTGCTTACGCAGGCGTTCTCGACGTTAACGCAAGTCGCAAGGCTGCACGCTTCGTGCGCTTCTGCGATGCGTTCAACATTCCTATCGTGTCGCTTGTCGACGTGCCAGGCTTCTTGCCAGGTACAGGTCAGGAGTACAACGCCGTTATTCAGCACGGTGCACAGTTGCTCTACGCTTATGGCGAGGCTACCGTTCCAAAGATTACAATCACTCTGCGCAAGAGTTACGGCGGTTCGCACATCGTTATGGGCTGCAAGCAGTTGCGTTCAGACCTCAACTTCGCATGGCCGTCTTCTGAGATTGCGGTTATGGGTGCAAGCGGTGCTGTTGCAATCCTCTGCGGCAAGGAAGCTAAAGCTAAGAAGGAAGCTGGCGAAGACGTTCAGGCGTTCCTCGCAGAAAAGGAAGACGAGTACACTGAGAAGTTCGCAAACCCGTACGAGGCAGCTTCTTACGGCTATATCGACGACGTAATCGAGCCGCGCAACACACGTTTCCGCATCTGTCGCGGTCTAGCACAGCTCGCTACAAAGCGTCAGCAGTTGCCAGCTAAGAAGCATGGTTGTATGCCGATGTAATTTGTTTTACAAGTAGACGAGTAAACAAGTAGACAAGGTTACAAGTAAACAAATATACAGGTATGGACAAGAATATATATGCTGCCATTGCCATGGCTCTATATGAGTATCAGGGCAACAACGTACACGATAAAGAACCGGGCTTCATCACCATACAGCCGCGTCAGACTATGTGGAACGCCAAGTTCTTAAGTTTAACAGCAAAACCATAAAAAAGAAATGAAAGAGTTTAAATATACAATCGACGGCAAGGAGTACAAGGTACAGATAGAAGACGTTGAGGGCAATATCGCCGACGTAACCGTAAATGGTGAGGCCTTCAAGGTAGAGATGGAGCAGGAGGCTGAGCCCGAGAAGAAGAAGGTAGTGCTTGGTCAGCCGGCTGCCGAAGCAGAGGAAGGCGAGACAGCAAGTGCTGCCAACGTGAACACAGCCAACGCGCTCAAGGCTCCGCTGCCGGGCGTAGTAACCGAAATTAAGGTTGCTGTAGGCGACGAGGTGAAGGTAGGCGACGTAGTCGTTGTGCTCGAAGCAATGAAGATGGCTAACAATCTCGAAGCTGAGAAGGACGGAAAGGTGACGGCTATCTGCGTGAAGACTGGCGAGAGCGTACTTGAGGACTCTCCGCTCGTAGTGATTGAGTAAAAATACTATATATAATAGAATAAGGTGGAATTGTTAAAGTTCCACCTTATTTTTGTATATTATTCAAAAAAAATTTGGACTTTATTATATTATTTAATACTTTTGTACTCAAAATAACTAAATAACCGACTTTATGAAGAAAATACTATTACAAATTGTATTCTTTCTATCTGCAACGATAGCAATGGCGCAAACCGATATTCAGTTCTCTATATTGAAGGCTGAGGCAGATGGTGTGTCAGCATCTGTGACCAACGCCCTCGACTTGAAGCTTCGTCAGGTGTTCGATCGCAATGGAGCTGGTGCTGCTGATCTTTATAATGTGTTTGCCATAGAGCCAACTATATCTGTAGAGAAGATTATCTCTACTAAGGATGGTGTCGTGCTTGACGTGCCTATCGCACAAGGCGAGTTAGTGCTCATTGCCAAGAACATTATCGATGGTGCCGAATATTATAGCACATCAATTGAATTGGAGGGCGAATCGCTTGGTAGCAAGGATAAGGCTATGAAGTCGATGATAAAGGGCATCAAGGTGACTGACCCTGCATATAAGCAATTCATCAATACTGCACGCAAGAAGATTGAAGAGTACTATTCTACCAATTGCGCTTTCATATTGCAGAAAGCAAAAGCACTTTACAATCAGCAGCGTTACAAAGAAGCTATTAGCTATCTCTCTGCTGCCACTGCCAATATCCCATGCTATGATCAGGCTTACGCTCTGCAGGAGCAAATTCTTGCAAAGTTGGGAACAAAGCCAGACACTGTGATTGTTGAAAAGGTGGTAGAGAAGCCGGTCGTAGTAGAAAAGGTGGTAGAGAAACCCGTTGTTGTGGAGAAAATTGTGGAGAAACCAGTGCCTGCTGAAGCTCCCGCTACTCCTAAGTGCGAGATAACAATCTCTATGAATGACCTCGAGTTCCGTATTCTCAGCTGTAAGGGTGAGCCAACACAACGCCGCATCACTATCAAAGCCGAGTATGTCAACCAGAATGTGAACATTGCGAATGGCGATATATCATTGGATGTGGTTATTGACGACAATGGTAAAGAACTTCCACGCGAGAACAAAGCTGTTATAGCAAACGGTTCATCGTATGAATGGATTAGTATGCCAGCTCGTGTCAATTTGAAGCACGACTTCTACATCGTCAATTATGATCACCCGATTGAGACCATTTCATACATGAAACTCAAAGTGCGCAATGGTTATGTAGAGATACGCAACTTGAAGGTGGATTGGTGATAAAAACGACCCAATACATTTACTGATACTAACGATAAAATTTAAACAACTTATTATGAAGAGAATATCATTGACTTTGTGTCTGCTCGTAGCCACATGCTGTATGTCATTAGCACAGACAAAAGTTGTGGAGCGTAGCGCAAAAAAAGCTCCTGAGTGGGTCAATACGGCTAACCCAAGTGCACTTGTTGTCACCGTTACCGCCAATACCATAGCAGATGCGCAGGTGAAGGCAATGGCTGAGGTTACAGAGCGCATCATCCTCTCTGTAGCAAGCAACGTAAGCGTGTCGCAGCGCAATGAGTCGAGCGAGATAGTGGAGGACGACAACGTGCAGTCGCACGATGAATTTACACGTCTCTCGAAGATCAAGTCGGCTAACTTACCTTTCCTTAAAGGTATCTCGTCGAACAAGATAGCTGGAATATACTGGCAGCGTGTCCAGGACAAGAAGACGGGCAAGAGCTACTACGAGTATTCTGTGCTCTATCCTTACTCTCGTCGCGAGCAGCGCACACTGCAGGCAGAGTTTGAGGCTCTCGACCAGGAGATGACCGCTAAGTACGAGGCTTTGGCACAGAAGATAGACAACATTGAGTCGGTAGAAGATATCAAAGCTGCTACTACTGAGCTCAACGCTCTGAAGGCCTACTTCTTCGACGATGTACGCCTTGAGCAGGTGGAAGGCTTGAAGAAGCGCTATCTTCAGCTCTACGATGCGCTCACACTCACAGGTAAGTTTGTTAAGCGTGGACAATATAGCTGTCAGGTGCTCCTGAAAGGCAGACCTGTTAAGGTGTCTACATTGCCGACAGTGAAGTCGAGCAGCGTGACTCAGCTCAACGTGCGTCCAACAACCGACGGCACATTCCTCGTTACATACGATGATAGCGAGTGTATTGAGGACGAAGAGAATACTATTGATGTAATGCTTCGTCTTGAGGGCAAACGTCTCACTTATAAGATTTCGCTCACAGAAGCCGGTAGTGGCTTTGGCAGTCAGAAGTTCTCTATCGCACCGGAGGGTAAGGTGCTGCTTACAGCAGCTATGGTAGATGCTGCAGAACGTGAAGTCACGGACGTAACAGTGCGTCTTACTGTGAACAACCGCAACGGCAATAAGTTCGCAGTGAAGAGTTTTGAGCTCAATGTGCCTGACATTGCAGTGCCACTCGTCTTCGATAACGTTGACGCAATCTACTCTACAAAGGGACTCATCCAGATAAAGATGCTGGCACAGGGCGAGTATTCGCTTCGCCAAGTAAAGAAGAACGACTTCGGATTTGTGAAGGGCACGCTCAATGTAGTAAACCCAGACACAGGGGCAATCGAACCAATAAAGGTAGCATTGCCATACTCAACCAACTGGGAGTAATGAAATAGAAAACCAATTGGGAGTAATGAAATAGAAATAGGTAACAATTAAATTTATAACAATTAAAACTTGACTATTATGAAACAGAGAATTTTTAACGTATTATTGGCTATCGCACTTATCTTCTGTGGCTCATCTGCAGCTTTCGCTCAGTCGAAATTGTTGAAGAAGGATATTAAGAAGACTTGCAAGGAGTGGAAGAAGGCAGGTTGGTCATTGCTTGCTACTGCTTCTACAATGGAGTATGCGCTTACAAAGTATCGCACATACGTAGAGGGTGATGAGGAGAATCACCTCGTTCTTACAGGTATTGCTGTAGGCAAGAACCCTAAGATTGGTCGTGAGAACGCTATGATGAACGGTATCACAAGCTACGCAAGCCGTGCTAAGGCTCAGGTAGTTGGTAAGATGAAGAGCCTTATGTCTTCAGACGCAGAAGGTATGTCTGAGGAAGAAATCGATAAGTTCGGTGCTGCTTATGAGATGGGCGTGAATACAAAGATTGCAGGTCTCGTTAAGATGCACTTCACTCTCGTTCGCGAGAAGGGCGGCTCTAAGGAGTTCCAGGTGTACATGACTATCGATGAGTCAGCTGCCAAGAAGGCTCGTGAGCTTGCTGCAAAGGAGGCAAAGAAGAAGGCTGCTCTTAACGATCTCTCACAGCAGGTTGAGGAGTTCATCGGCGACCCTGTTGAAATGGACGAGTAATATCTTGAAGATATTGTAATCAATCCGGAGAAGGGTAGATTTGTCTGCTCTTCTTCGGATTTTTTAGATAATAACCATTAAAATAAAACCCGTACAAATGAAAAGATTTATATTATTAGCTTTCTGCGCAACATGTTGTATGGGGACTCAGGCACAAGTTGTAGACGATTTCGATGACTTTGTGAATAGTGAAATAGCATCGTTTGATAAGTTTATCGATGATGCAAACAAGCAATTCATTAGTTTCTTACGCAATCCGTGGAAAGAGTTCGACTCTAAAAAGCCCGTGGAGAAGCGTGTTAAGCCTGAGCCTGTTAAGCCCGTTGTGTACGACGAGAAGAAGGATCCTGATACCACTCCCGTAGAGCTTACTATTGAAGAAATTCTCGGACAATCGACTAAAGAGAGTAAACAGCGTCCTCAGGGAAGAGTGATTGATGGAGGTGAAAAGGTGACGTTTGACAAGCCGCAAAAGAAGGTTGGCAATACTAACAAGCGACGCCAGCCAGTGGACACCGAGAGTGAAAAGCCTCAGCCCGTGGTAAAGCCTGAAACCCCAGCTCCAGTTCCAGCTCCAGTTCCAACTTCTCAGCCTGCCGCTCCAGCAACCAAGCCGTCTTGCCCGAATGCTAAGCCGACCTGTCCAAACGCTAAGCCTGCTGCTCCAGCAACTAAGCCGACTTGTCCGAACGCTAAGCCGACCTGTCCAAACGCTAAGCCTGCTGCTCCAGCAACCAAGCCGAGTTGTCCAAACGCTAAGCCTGCTGCTCCAGCAACCAAGCCGACTTGTCCAAATGCTAAGCCTGCTTGCCCGAATGCTAAGCCGACTTGCCCGAATGCTAAGCCGACTTGCCCGAATGCTAAGCCTGCTTGCCCGAACGCTAAGCCTGCTTGTCCGAATGCTCAACCGACAGCTACAACAACCAAGCCTGTTGTTGTTCCCGTAACACCTCCGGCAGTTAAGCCTTCAGCACCTACGGGTGAGCTCTTCACTGCCTCTGCAGACAAGCAGATGGTGAACTTCTGTGGACAGAAGGTGTATGTCGACAAGTCGTTGAAAGGTGTTTGTTCGATAGGCAATATGCGTGAGAACGCCATTGCTGATGCTTACGAGGCAATGTGTAAGGCCGATTATAAGGCGTTGGTAGACGATTGTCGTAAGGTGAAGAAGGAGCTCAACCTCAACGATTGGGGTATATTCCTCTTCGTTCGTGAAGCCTCTAAGACGCTCTGCACTGATGAGAACGCTGCTGTTGTGATGCAGCAATTCCTGCTCAACGAGCTTGGCTATAAGTCGAAGATGGCGCGCCGTGCCGATCGCAATCAGATGCTTCTGTTCGTTGCTGCTGATTGTCAGGTCTATGGTCATCCATACTTTACAAAGGACGGACTCAACTATTACAACCTCACAAGTAATGAGTCGTGCCAGTTCTATATGTGTCAAGAGGATTCGCCGAAGGCTAAGAGCAAACTGAACATGCAGGTTAATCATGCTCCAGCACTTAATGCTGGTATGGTGAACTCAGTACATAAGAATCGTTCGGGTTCGGTTGCTGTGTCTGTAGACGTTCCAAAATCGCTGATGGAGTTCTATGGCAGTATGCCGCAGTGCGACTATAGCGTGTATGTGAACGCCGAAGTGAACCCATCTGTTGCCAGCAAGGTGCTCTCAACACTCGCACCATTAGTAAATGGAAAGAGTGAGGCAGAGGCAGCCAATCTGCTCATCAACTTTGTGCAGACCGGCTTCCAGTACGCTACCGACCAAGAGCAGTTCGGTTATGAGAAGCCGTTCTTCGTTGAGGAACTCTTCTACTATCCGTATTGCGACTGCGAAGATCGTTCTGTACTCTATTCGTATCTGGTGCGCAATCTGCTGAAGCTCGATGTCGTATTGCTCGATTATCCTAATCATATTGCTACTGCAGTATGCTTCAACGAGAATGTATCGGGCGACTTCGTCACTGTTGGTGGAAAGAAGTATGTGGTTTGCGATCCTACTTACATCGGTGCTTCTATCGGAAAGGCGATGCCTCAGTTTAAGAATGTGGCTGCCAAGGTTCTGAAGTACTAAGTTTTTGTATATATTGAAGTCATAAAAAACGGCATATCTCAAACAAGGGATATGCCGTTTTTGGTATTACTCAACTATTCCTGCCTTTATCCAGCTATCGAGTAGTGCTTTTGCGTCGTTCTCCGCCGTAGCGTTGTCGATGTCGTATTCCTCGCATAGCAGCTCTTTGAGCGTTTCTGCGTCGAACTCTTTGTTCTTTACGCCTTCCCAAAGAAGAGCTGCACTCTCGTTCATGCTGATGATTTTTGTGAAGTCGATGTTCTCTTTGCCTTCTGCAACGATTATGTTCTCGCCGCAAATGTCCCTAAGGACGAATCCTTTCTTTATCTTCATTGTCTTTTTACTTTTTTTCTTTTAAATGCTTTGTGGGGGCGTGGTATGGGCAGCTTTGTGGGGGCGTGGTATGGGCAAGATGCCCATACCTCCTACTCCTACTTTTTACTTTTTTACTCTTTTACTCTTTTACTTTTCTATAGATGAACAGTAGGTAGCGGCGGATGGGTAGCAGACGTGTCCAGATAGCCGAATAGATGCGCCATTTTCGTCCCGATGTGTAGTCAGGAGTGCTTCGTCCCTTGCGGTAGAACGCTGTTGCTATGCCGCGAATGTCGGCGAGTGAGCATTGTTCGGTGTTTAGATTGCCGTCGCCACGCAACGTCACCTTGTCGCCGTCGATGTTCACGATGCGGTGTAGCACATACCTGCCTGGACTAACCTCTGCCAGCACTGCGTCGCCACGATGCACTGTGGTGTGCTTGCTGAGTATCGCGCAGTCGCGTCCGTCCTCAAGAAAGGGGCGCATACTGAAGCCGCGCAGCTTGAACGTGACGGTGTGTCCTTGGTTGAGTAGCTCCACGAAATGTGGTATCAGTTGCGCGTTGTTGAACTGTTTGCTTGGGATTGGCATGGTGAGGTGGTGTTTTGTTGATGCGGTGCGGATAGTGTATTAAAACTCACTTCTGCAGCCTCTTTGTCGGGCAGGCAGTGTAGTACATAGACGTATTGTGAGGTTTCGATAACCTTGATAACCGTGTCGTAGGTATTGCGGAATACCGTCTTGTCCCACTTCATTGTGGAACATGCGGGCAGTATGTATGTGAAGGCTATTGTTGGCGACAAACGTTCTATGCTGTTGCTCTTGGCGCGTGTAATCTGTGTGATGGCTCCGAGTGGTGCCTTCACGTCGCGGTAGCAAGGGGTCTTTCCGCTCCACGGACTACCGTAGATAAATGTGCGTCCGTTGATGACGCGCACGATAGGGTTGTCGTCGTTCATTAGGTCCGACCCCGGAATGTGCTTCAGCCATAGTTGTGTATGTGTGCTCTTGCCGGTGCCACTTTTTGCGATGAACGCATAGCCGTAGCCGTTGTTTCTCACGAGTGAGGCGTGTATGAGTAGTGTGTGGAAGAAGCTGCTGCGGAAGGCGTAGAGCATCATCAGCGCGTTGTTCAGTCCGAAGTGTCGCATCTGTTTGTTGCCGTTCAGTGCGCACACGCCTTCGCTGAAATCCTTGTTAGTCTGTAGCAGACAGCAGCTACGTCCTTCTATGTCCTTTAGAATGTACTGATAGCCTCCGTTGTCGAGTTGGTCGACGATGGTGTCGCCGTTGCCGGTGTCGAAGGTGTCTATGCGTTCACGATGTTCTTTCGTTATGGGGTTTAGCGTGTCGTCTACGTGTAATGTAAAAAGAAAATCGTCGTTTGAACCTTTCGTTCTGAAAGGCTCAAACGACGCTATCAATTCTGGGCTGTTTCTATCGTTTGCTGTGAACACAACCCTTATGTTATGTTCTGCGATGCAGTATTCAGATATGTTGTTCATTTATTTCTTCTTCGACTTCTTTTTCTGCAAATCTATGCGCTCGTTGTCATCCGGTACGATACATGAGTACGTAAAGTCGTGTTTTGTTATTGATTTCACGTTGTAGCGTCCCTTGGTTGTGTAGCGCTTCTTTGTAGCCATGTATTTCTTCTCTATCTGCTTACGTTTCTTGGCGAAGACGGTGACGCAGGTAGGTGTGGCGCATCCGTTGGCTTTTAGGTGCTCGCGCAACTGATAAGAGTAGTTGTTGCGACTATACAGAAAGTCGGTCTTTGCATCTACCCAAGCCGAGTCGAGCTGCTGTATATCCGTGATGTACACCGTTGAATCGTTGAACGATGTGGCTATTCCGTAGACGTAGAGTCGCTCTTGCTTCTGCAGTGCGAAGATAAGCGACGGCATGAGCAGCATTGCCAATGCCAGGATTGTGCGTATTTTCATTTCTTTCGTTGTGTTATCGTTATCTGCCAAGATAAGCCTTGAGCAGCTTGTTCTTTGTATTCTGTTTCAGTTTGCGTATCGCCTTCTCTCTGATTTGGCGTACACGTTCGCGTGTGAGTCCGTATTTGTTGCCAATCTCTTCCATTGTGCATTCGGGCTGATTGATGCCGTAGAAGGCTTCCACCACATTGCGTTCGCGTTCGTTGAGAACCGACAGGGCGAGTGCAATCTCTTCGCGCATCGATTCCATCACGAGTTCGTTATCGGTCGATGGTTCGGAGTCGTTTGGCATAAAGTCGAGCATACTTGCTCCGTCGCCTTCGGTCATCGGTGCGTCTACGCTTACCTGATGTGTATCTACCTTTAGCACGTCCTCAATCTTCTCGTGCGGCATGTCGGTCTGCTCTGCAATCTCGTCGATGCTCGGTCGGCGTTCGTTCTCCTGCTCGAACTGGTTGAGTATGCGCTTTATCTTGTTCACGCTGCCCACCTGATTGAGTGGCAATCGTACCACGCGACTCTGCTCGGCTATTGCCTGCAGGATGCTCTGTCTGATCCACCACACGGCGTAGGATATGAACTTGAAGCCACGCGTCTCGTCGAACTTCTCAGCTGCCTTCAACAGTCCGATGTTGCCCTCGTTGATGAGGTCGGGCAGCGAGAGGCCTTGGTTTTGATATTGCTTGGCAACAGAGACAACGAAACGCAGATTTGCCTTTGTCAACTTCTCAAGAGCCTTGCGGTCGCCGTTCTTTATGCGGTGTGCAAGCTCTACTTCCTCTTCTGCAGAAATCAGCTCTTCGTGGCCAATCTCTTGAAGATACTTATCGAGTGAGGCGTTCTCTCGATTGGTAATCGATTTGATGATTTTCAGTTGTCTCATTAAGTGTTGCTTTTTTTGATATTATTTTATTATTAAAAGGGTGGGTGCGCTTTGCGCGCATCATTCTGCAAATTTAGTTATTTCTATTGGTTGCAGCAAATTTTAATCTACTTATTTTTATTGCTGTTTGGTAAAACTAATAATGTAATAGTTGCTTTTTTTCATTCTGCATCGACCGACGCGGATGTCTGCACCGACCGACGCGGATGCTCGTATCGACCGACGCGGATGTCTGCATCGACCGACGCAGGTGCTCGTATCGACCGATGCGGATGTCTGCATCGACCGATGCGGATGCTAAATTGACAACAAAAAAAATAGCGAAGGGCTTTTTCTGAGTCCTCCGCTATGTACCTTAGGAGCCTACGGCATTCCTGCCGTAGGCATGTTTTTTCCTTGTAGAGCCTGCGGCAGGAATGCCGTAGGCATGTTGTTGTTTCCTTGTAGTGCCTACGACAGGAATGTCGTAGGCTCCTATTTGTTTAGTCTTCCAAAGGCACAGCGAAGTAAGCCTTCTTGCCCGTAGGATAAACGCCCTGGATATAGAGCACCGGATCCTTGCTTGTAGATGCCTCCTTTACAGCGTTCTGCAAGTCGTCTATGGTCTTCACTGCGTTGTCGTTCACGCGTTGGATGATGAAGCCCTTTGTGATGCCTGCGGTCTTCAGTCTGCCCGAGTTCACCTTCAGTACCTCCAAGCCGTAGCCGATGTTCAGCTGTTCCTTCTGTGCGTTCGTGATAGCGCGGAAGTTGCCACCGAGCACGTCGAGGTCTGCCTTCTTCACAACCTGTGTGTTGCCCTTCTCGTTCTTCAGCGTTACGGTCTTTGTAGCCTTCTTCTTGTCGCGCAGATAAGTTACAGTCACCTTGTCGCCCGGGCGCTTCTTGGCGAGCACTTCCTGCAGCTCTGCCATCTTGTTTACAGGTTTGCCGTCGATGGCAGTGATGACATCGCCTTCCTTCATGCCAGCCTCTTCAGCCGCGCTCTCTTCAGTCACCTTAGCCACGTAGATGCCCTCCATTGTGCCGAGGTCAATGTCCTCGCCCTTGTCTTTCTTAGCATCTACATAGTTCTTCACGTCCTGACCCTGTATGCCGATGAGTGCACGCTGCACAGTGCCGTACTGCTTCAAGTCTGCCACCACCTTGTTCATAATCGACGTTGGTATAGCGAAGCCGTAGCCGCTGAACGAGCCTGTCTGCGAGTAGAGCATGGCGTTGATGCCGATGAGCTCGCCGCGTGTGTTGACGAGAGCACCGCCCGAGTTGCCAGGGTTGATGGCGGCGTCGGTCTGTATGAACGACTCCACACCATTCTGATAGAGCGAGCGTGCCTTAGCGCTCACGATGCCCGCCGTCACGGTGTTCGTAAGGTTGAACGGGTTGCCTACGGCGAGCACCCATTCGCCCACCTTGATGTCGTCGCTGCTGGCGATAGTTATGGCTGGCAGGTTCTTGCCGTCAATCTTGATGAGTGCCAGGTCGGAAGCCTTGTCCGTGCCGATGATGCGTGCCGAGTATTCCTTATTGTCGTTGAGTGTCACGGTCAGCTCGTCAGCGTCTGCCACCACGTGGTTGTTCGTCACGATGTAGCCGTCGGCAGAGATGATAACGCCCGAGCCCGAGCCCTGCTGCTTCGGTGTGCGTACGCTGCGACGCTGCTTGCCACCGTTGCCTTGTGGATTGCCGAAGAAGCCGAATGGGTCAGAGAAGAAGTCGGAGAACGGGTCGTTCTCCACCTCCACGGTCTGCACCTTCGAGTTCTTTGTGCTGAGGATATGTACAACCGACGGCAGCGACTTCTCCGCAGCGTATGTCAGATCGACCGGCTGTGCTGGTACGGCTGCCGCTGCAGCTGGTGTTGCGTTCACCTTGATTAATGTTCCGGTGGAAAAGGCAAAGGCGAGGGTGCTCATTGCCACAACAAAATACTTAGAATACTTTTTCATAGTTCTGTTTATTTTCTTGTTTTGTTATTGTTTTCTAATCGTTTACGACTTACTTAACGCTGCCTGCTTGTTCTGACATATTGCCGTTCTATGCGTGCAATGTTGTGTTAAAACAACAGCGTTTCTGTTTTCGTGGTTGCAAATTTAGACGCAAAAAATGTAAATCTGACAAATTGACACGCATCTTTATCCCATTTTAACACTACAATTTAACATATTAACGGCTATTAGAAAACCAACCCTCCTTTTTTACTTTTGTTTTATTTCCGCCGCCTCCCTGCGCCTCATGTTGGAGAAGTAGCGCAGCGCCAAGTAAAGCGTAGCAATGACACCGATAGCTCCGCCAGCATAGCCTATGTATTCTATCGACAGTCGGCTCACCACCAGTCCGCCCACGTAGGCACCACTGCCTATGCCGAGGTTGAAGATGCCCGAAAAGATAGACATGCCTATCGACGTGGCATTCTCCGGCGCAAAGCGTATGGTGTTGTCCTGAAAGGCTATGTTGAACGCCGTAGCCATGGCTCCCCACAAGATGCAGACCGCGAGGGTGTACGCCATGCCCGCAGTCGCAGCCTGCAGCATCATCATGCACAAGGCGGGGCCTAACGTCACCGCCAGTATGAAGCGGCGTGGGTTAGCCATATAGTATTTTGAGAAGGCTATACTGCCAAGCATACCCGAACCGCCGAACACGATGAGTACCAGCGTCACCGTTTCGGGCGACATGGCTGCCACCTTGCCCAAGAACGGCTCAATGTAGCTGTAGCAGGTGTAATGGGCTGTGGCGAAGAGCACCGACATAATGAATACGCCTACCAGCACGCGGTTGTGTAGCAACTCGGGCAGCTGCTTGAAGGCGAACTTGCCGCGGCTCTGCAGTTTGGGAAACACCACGAGTATGAACACGAATATGAGGGCAGAGATGATGGCGATGCTCATGAACGCCATTCGCCAACCTACGTAGAGACCTATCACGCGACCCAGCGGCAGACCGACAACCATGGCTACCGACGAACCTGTGGCAATAGCACTCAGTGCTAAGGCACGCTTTCCGTCGGGCACGGTGCGCACGGCGAGTGGCGAGGCTATCGACCAGAATATAGAGTGGGCGCAAGCCACACCGATACGCGAGAGCATCAGTGTGTAATAGCCTTCGGCCAATGCCGACCCTACATGGCTCACCACGAACAACGCTATTATGGACAGCAACAACCGCTTCAGCTCCATCTTCGATGCCTTTATCATCAGTGGCAGCGACATTATCGCAACCACCCAGGCGTACACCGAGATGAGCAGTCCGGCGCGAGCCTCGCTGATATTAAGGTCGGTGGCAATGTCGGTGAGCAGACCGATAGGCATAAACTCCGAGGTGTTGAACACGAACACGGCAAAGGTAAGCCCTACAAGGGGCAACCATCTGCTGAAAGATTCTTTCTTTTGCATCCTGAAAATAAAATATAACGGGTTATCCTTTATTTATTTTATACTGCAAAGTTACGCAAATAATCAGCTAACGGTGCAGTCGTAAAACAGAAACCTCGCATAATATGACTTAAATCAAGCACACGGCGTAATCCCGAAACGTGGAACAATATGCTAAAAGTTTTTCTTTTATTCTTTAATTGTGGCATAATAGGGAAATCCATAACAATTAATAGGGATAAAACTCTTGTTATTAGTCAAAATTGTTGTAAATTCGCAACATTAACCAAAACACGTTTTTATAAATGAAGAAGTTTTTAATTGTAGCAATAGCGTTATTGACCTCGGTTCTTACCATGGAGGCACAGGGATATCAAGGCAACAACTATCGTGGCGGACGCGATTTCTCGATGTATGCCAATCGTTACGACCGCTTCGGTAGAGAGGGCGTTTACATGGGTCTGCGCCTTGGTCCGTCGTTCACCACTGTCGACTCTGACGACAAGGCACTTGATGGAGGCAGCACAAAAACCGGACTAAACTTTGGCGTGTTTACCGGTATGCAACTCTCTCCGAAAGCCCCCGTATTCCTTGAGGGTGGACTGATGTACGTAGAAAAAGGTGGTAAGAATCTCTATGAAGGCAAGAAGATAACCTATAGTCTGCGCTATTTAGAACTCCCGATCGTTGTGAAATACGGCATACAGATAAACGAGCACTTCTCGGTGCAGCCACTTGCCGGTGGCTACTTCGCGTTGGGCATTGGCGGAAAGTCGAAGAATTTTGCCGATCGTGATGCTGTTCATTCTTTCTCGAAGCACATGTTCAAGCATTTTGATGGCGGTTTGCGCTTCGGTTGCGGCGTAACCTACGACCTGTTCTATGCCGACCTCACCTACGACCTCGGTCTCGCCAATATCTGTCACGACGAGTTCGACACATCGCACAATCGCAGTCTCTCGCTCAGTTTGGGCGTTAATTTCTAATGGAGTAGACCACTCTTATTGTCTACTTTTATTCAAATAAATTACGGAAAATTGCCCTATGTGCGCAATTTTCCGTAACTTTGCATCTTGTTGGAAACAGTGTCTCGGTTCTGTCGCTGCTGCGCATAGGCGCAGGAGAGGAAAGTCCGGGCAGCACAGGGAACCCCACTTCCGAAAGTAGAAGCTGTCGGCGACGGCAGGTGTCGGTAGAAGAAAATAACCGCCACGCCTCGTGTGTGGTAAGGGTGAGAAGGTGGTGTAAGAGACCACCAGCCGGTGGGCGATCATCGGGCTGTACCATCTGGGGGCTGCAAGTTCATGTAAACCATCGTTTGAGGGCGTCCCGTCCGACCATAGTGACGGTGGAGGGTAGAATGCTGGAGACGCAGGGCGACCTGCGTAGTAGATAAATGACAGAAGGCTCGCATTGCAGCAATGCAGTGCGAGAAACAGAACCCGGCTTATAGAGACACTGTTTCCCGCTTTTTTTATATTTTCGCAAGCATGTTTTATATTTTCGCAAGCATGTATACTATGCCTTCTTACGCTGCGGCAGCAGCGACGCACCGATGCTTGCGACGAGCACTGCGAGGATGATGCAGAGCGAAGTCACAGCGTCAATCTCCACCCATTCATGTATAAGCATTTTCGCACCGATGAAGAGCAGCAGCACGCACACACCCGTTTTCAGATAGCGGAAACGGTCGGCAATAGCTGCTAAGAGGAAGAACATGGCACGCAAGCCGAGGATGGCGAATATGTTAGAGAAGAACACCACGTAAGGGTCGAGCGACACCGAGAATACCGCCGGAATACTGTCGAAAGCGAATATCAAGTCGCTGAATTCTATCACGAGCACCGTCACGAAGAGCGGTGTGAAGAGTAGTTTGCCAGCCTTGCGCACAAAGAAGTGGTCGCCCTCAAACTGCGTGTGTATGCGGCCGGTTTTAGAGAGCAGTCGCACGATAGGATTCTTCTGAACGTCCATCTCCTCCTTCTTGTTGCGGTCGAGGAACATCTTCACACCACTATATATAAGTACGCCTCCGAAAACCAGCAGCACCCAGTCGAAGCGACTGATGATTGCCGCACCGAGGAAGATGAACACGAAGCGCAGTACGATTGCACCCAGTATGCCCCAGTTGAGCACATGCTGATACTCGTTCTTGCCTACGCCGAACGCCGTGAATATCATCATCATTACGAAGAGGTTATCTACAGACAGCGTTTTCTCGATGAGGTAGCCAGATATGTAGCTGATAGTCATGTAGTGGCGATACTGCTGCAGGCTCGCCTCGAAGTCCGACGGATCGAGCTTTAGGTGCGGAGCATACGCCGATGCCACGGCTTTAAGGTCGGCAAAGCTGCTTATGCCGTGCACCATGTCGCCCTTGAACCAAAGGAAAGCCGAGAAGACGAGTGCGAGTGTTATCCAAACGGCAGTCCATGTGCCTGCCTCACGTATCGATACCTCGTGCGCTTTCTTGTCGATAACGAGCATGTCGAGCACGAGGATTGCGGCTATGAACACAATAAAGCCGCCTAAGAAAATAAATTCTGAAAGATGAAACATGTGTTACTTTTGTTTGTTTTGGGTGCAAAGTTATACCTAATAATCCGAACGTACAACATTTAAATGTGGTTTTAACGGAATTGTAACATGGATGTTGTGGTGGTGTTGTGGTGAGATGGTGAGATATGATGTTGTGGTGTTGTTGTGTTGAGATGGTGAGGTGTTGGTATAAAATCTCTTAAAACACGTTTTTTAAGCCCTCTAAGCAATGTTAATCCAAATATTTTTTGTAATTTTACACCCTTGAAGACAGCCTTAAAATCGCTTATAGCGAAAATAAAAGGCATTTGAGGCGATTTTCTGTTTGAAAACCGCTCTCTAAAATGAAGTAAGAAATAATTATTATAAAAATCAATGGACGAAAATCAAACAATTGATCTGGACAGAGTTCAGAAAATCAACATTGAGGAGGAGATGAAGAAGTCGTACATCGACTATAGTATGTCGGTGATTGTGGCTCGTGCCCTCCCTGATGTTCGCGATGGATTTAAGCCGGTACACCGCCGCATCCTCTACGGTATGCTCGGTATCGGCAACACAAGCAGCAACCCTTATAAGAAGTGTGCGCGCGTCGTTGGTGAGGTGCTCGGTAAGTACCACCCACACGGCGACTCGTCTGTCTATGGCGCTTTGGTGCGTATGGGACAGAGCTGGAACATGCGCTACATGCTTGTGGACGGACAGGGTAACTTCGGTTCGGTAGACGGCGACTCTCCTGCTGCCATGCGTTACACCGAGTGTCGCCTCTCGAAGATGGGCGAGCACATCATGGACGACCTGGAGAAGGATACCGTAGACATGGATCCCAACTTCGACGACACGCTCACCGAGCCGTCGGTTATGCCTACGAAGATACCGAACCTTCTTGTGAACGGCGGTAACGGTATCGCCGTGGGTATGGCTACCAACATGCCTACACACAACCTCTGCGAGGTTATCGACGGCTGCTGCGCATATATCGACAATCCGGATATCGACACCGACGGACTGATGCAGTACATTCAGGCTCCCGACTTCCCTACAGGCGCATATATCTATGGTTTGCAGGGCGTGCGCCAGGCTTACGAAACTGGTCGCGGACGTATCGTGATGCGTGCAAAGTCGGAGATAGAGAGTGGCGACACTCACGACAAGATTGTTGTGACCGAGATACCTTACGGTGTGAACAAAGCCGACCTCGTTGCCGGCATTGCCGACCTCGTTAAGGAAGGCAAGATTACGGGCATCTCTAACGTCAACGACGAGTCGGGCCGTCAGGGTATGCGTATCGTTGTCGACGTGAAGCGCGACGCCAACGCCAATGTAATCCTCAACAAGCTCTACAAGATGACAGCTATGCAGTCGTCGTTCTCTGTCAACAGTATCGCTCTTGTAAACGGACGCCCACGCCTGCTCACACTGAAGGAGTGCGTTAAGTATTTCGTAGAGCACCGTCACGACGTGACAATACGCCGCACAAAGTACGACCTCAAGAAGGCTCAGGAGCGTGCCCATATCCTCAAAGGCTTAATCATCGCCTGCGACAACATCGACGAGGTGGTGCGCATCATTCGCGCATCGGAGACTCCGTCTGACGCTCAGCGCAACCTTGAGAAGCGTTTCGAACTCGACGAACTGCAATCGAAAGCAATCGTTGACATGCGTCTCTCTCAGCTCACCGGCCTGCGCATCGACCAGTTGCACGCAGAGTTTGAGGAGCTGGAGCGTCAGATAGCTTACTTCGAGCAGATTCTCAGCGACCCTGAGCTCTGCAAGAAGGTGATGAAGGACGACCTGCAGGAGGTGAAGGAGAAGTACGGCGACGAGCGTCGCACAGAGATAAAGCCTTTCGAGCACGAGTTCAACGCCGAGGACTTCTATCCGAACGACCCCGTCGTAATCACCGTGTCGCACATGGGATACATCAAGCGCACACCGCTCAGCGAGTTCCGCGAGCAGTCGCGCGGTGGCGTAGGCTCGAAGGGAGCACGCACACGCGAGCAGGACTTCACCGAGTATATCTACCCGGCTACGATGCACCAAACCATGCTGTTCTTCACACGCAAGGGTCGCTGCTACTGGCTCAAGTGCTACGAGATACCAGAGGGCGACAAGAACTTCAAGGGTCGCGCCATTCAGAACATGCTCAACATCGATCCCGACGACTCTGTCAATGCTCTGCTGCGTCTGCGCGGACTGAACGACGAGGAGTTCGTGAAGTCGCACTACGTAGTCTTCGCTACGAAGAATGGTACGGTGAAGAAGACAAGCCTTGAGGCTTACTCGCGTCCGCGCACCAACGGTGTCAACGCCATCAATATCGTTGAGGGCGACGAGGTGGTAGACGTGCGCCTCACCAACGGCAAGAACGAGATTATCCTCGCCAACCGCAACGGACGTGCCGTGCGCTTCGACGAAGACTCTATACGCACAATGGGTCGTGTGTCTACTGGTGTGCGCGGTATGAAGCTCGACGAGGGCGACGACGAGGTGGTAGGTATGATTGTTGTGAACAACGCCGAAACAGAGACCGTAATGGTTGTGTCTGAGAACGGCTACGGCAAGCGCTCGCAGGTAGAAGACTACCGCAAGACAAACCGCGGCGGTAAGGGTGTGAAGACATTCTCTATCACCGAGAAGACCGGTCGCCTCGTAGCCATTAAGAACGTCACCGACGACAACGACCTCATGATTATCAACAAGAGCGGCATCGCTATACGTCTCGCCGTATCGGAGTGTCGTGTCATGGGACGCGCCACACAGGGCGTGCGCCTCATCAACCTCTCGAAGAAGAACGACGTAATCGCAAGCGTATGCAAGGTGATGAGTTCGGAGAAGGAGGCAGATGTAGAAGGCGACAAGGACGACGAAACCTCTCAACCTCTCAATCCTCCTACGGCTTAGAGAGGCTTAGAGAGGTTTAGAGAGGCTTAGTTCGGCTTATATAATTCAAAACTCAAAACTCAAAACTCAAAATTATGAAGAAATTATTTGTAGCAGCATTGCTGGCAGTAACTGCCACATCTGCATTTGCACAGGACATCAAGACTGTTCTCAAGGCAAAGGACTACGCTGAGGCACAGAGCGGTCTCAACGCTTGCCTCTCTTCTCTCAGCGACGAAGACAAGGCTAAGGGTTACAACAAGCTCGTCGATATCTCGTTCGACAAGTTCAACAAGGAGAACGCTGCATCTGTAGAGATCCAGACTCTCGAGCAGATGGGTCAGAAGAGCGACAAGACCTACGACAAGCAGGGCATGTTTGACGCTCTCCTCAACGGTCTTAACAACGCTCTCGAGTGCGACAAGTACGACCAGCTCCCTAACGCTAAGGGCAAGGTGGCTCCTAAGTTCCGCAAGAAGAACGCTAACCGCATATGGCCTAACCGCATCCAGTTCGTAATAGCAGGTCAGGACTGCCTCCAGGGCGACGACCAAACCGTAGCTTACAAGTATTTCGCAGCATACGTAGACAGCTACACAGCACCTCTCTTCGCAGACATGGACAAGTCTACACGCGACGAGTACCTCGGCAACGTAGCCCTCATCGCAGCTCGTCTGGCTTATCAGCTGAAGGATATGGACAAGGCAAATCAGTATTGCGACGTAGCCCTCAACGATACAGCTTCTTACAAGGAAGCACTCGGCTTAAAGGTAGCCTTTATGCAGCAGGAGATGAAGACCAAGGAAGACTCGCTGCGTTGTCTGAAGAACGTAGAGGCTCTCTACCTCAAGGACAAGGAAAACGAGAGCATCTTCTCAGTGCTTGCTCCGCTCTACGGTGCACTCGGTATGCAGGACAAGCAGGACGCTATCCTCGCTGAGCGCCTCGCTGTTAATCCTAACGACTTCATGGCTAACCTCGTGAAGGGTCAGGCACAGATGAACGCAAGCAAGTGGGATGAGGCAATCGCTACTCTGCAGAAGGCTGTTGCTGCTAAGGACGACGCTCTCGCCCTCACTTTCCTCGGCTTCTGCTACAACAACAAGGCTGCTCAGCTGCAGGATGCTGCACAGATGAAGAGCCTCTTCGAGCAAGCAAAGCAGTGCTTCGAGAAAGCACGCGACCTCGACCCAGGTCAGCAGCGTGCCAACTGGTCGTACATGCTCGACAATACCAACTACAACTTGGAACGTCTTAACGGCGCAAACTAATTAACTCATGCGGCATGTCCCACTGTCTATATATTATAAGGTGGGACATGCCGTGGATTGTAATCGGGATAAAATGTTCAGAAAACTATTCTTAGTCACATTGCTTGTGTTCGCCACATTAGCTTCCGCAACAGCGCAAAAGAAGGAGATGGCACAAGCCAAAGCGGCAATAAAAGCCGGCAAGGCGGCTGAAGCTGAGGCTTCGATGCGTACGCTGCTCGCCAATCCTGACAACAGGAGCAACGAGAAGATTTGGCTTGTCTTGTTCGATGCGGTAAAAAAGCAGTATGAGGATGTGAACGAACAGATGTATCTCAAGCAGTCGACCGACACCGCAAAGCTCTTCGAGGCAGCCTACCGTATGTTCGGTGTGCTCGAAGGTCTCGACTCTGTTGATGCCCAGCCCAACGAGAACGGACGTGTGCAGCTGAAGTATCGTCGCAAGAACGCCGAATACCTCGACGCCTATCGCAAGAACCTCTACACCGGAGGTTCCTTCTTTCTCAATAAGCAGAACTATCAACGTGCGTTCACGCTCTTTTCGGCTTACATCGACTGCGCCGAGCAACCACTCTTTCAGAGTTACGGCTACACCACAAAGGACAAGCGTCTGCCTTCAGCAGCATTCTACGCCCTCTATAGTGGCTATCGCGCCAACGACCCTGTCGCCACTCTGCGCTATAAAGACTTGGCAGAGGCTGACACCGCACGCCTGCAGCTCACCCTACAGTACGTAGCCGACACCTATCGTGCGCAAGGCGACACCATCGCTTATGTGTCTACGCTTGAGAAGGGCTTCGACAACAATCCGGTATCTGAGTACTTCTTCACCCACCTGTTCGACTATCGCTTCCAGCGTGGTGACACCACACAGGCACTCACGCTTTGCAACCGTTCGCTTGCCATCAACGCAAAGAGCAAAGTTGCAATGCTCGCCAAGAGCGCAGTGCTGCTCACCATGCAGCATTACGATGAGTGCGTACAGCTCTGCGATGCTATCATCGCCCTCGACGACAGCCTTGCAGATGCTTATCTCAACGCTGGTTTGGCTTACTTCAATCAGGCGGTGAAGATAGACAACGCGCCGAAACACACACGCGCCGAGCGCGCCAAAATGCTCGAATTCTATCGCAATTCGTTGAAGTACATGCAGACATACCGCAAGCTTGCCCCAACACGCAAGGATTTGTGGGCAATGCCGCTCTACACCATCTACCTCAACCTCAATATGGGTAAGGAGTTTGTGGAGATGGACGCAATTATCAAATCGCTATAACGCAAAGGTAGCTCGATGAGAGTTTTCCATTAAAAGAGGATAAACTATAGATTAATCCCCCAACAAGTGATGTTTCAAGTTGTAAACGTTCCTTGTTGAGGGATTTTTTGTATCGCTATCGTGATACGCATCGACCGACGCAGATGTCCGCATCGACCGGCGCAGATGTCCGTATCGACCGACGCAGATGTCCGCATCGACCGGCGCAGACGTCCGCATCGACCGGCGCAGATGTCCGCATCGACCGACGCGGATGAAAAAACTTGCTCTTTTACTTGCATTCGCTTGCGCAGAATTGTAATTTTGCAAGCACAATAGACAGATAATATTAACCTTAATAAAAAGAAAAACATGAGTATCAATTACGAAATTCACACAATCAGCAATTCGCAAGGCAGCGGAGCAGCACGCCACTTCGCACGTATTGTTGAAGGCTCGCCGATGTCGGCGCAGCAGTTGGAGCATCTGATACAGGACAACAGCACGCTGAAGAAAGGCGATATAGAGGCAACACTGTCGGAGTTGCGCGAACAGATGGTGCGCGAACTCTCGCAAGGACACCGCTTCTACATTCCTAATGTGGGCTATTTCTCTCTCTCCGTGAAGCTCGATGCCGATGGCAAGGCGGTGGAGAAGGTGAGTGGTAAGGACCTGCACCTGCACAACATCAACTTCCGACCAGAGGCTTCGCTCTTGCTGGAAGTGGGCAGCAAGGTGCGTTTTCGTCGTGCGCGCCTCACGTCGAAGTCGGTGGTGTACGAGGAGAAGCAGCTACTCTCGCTTCTGATGGATTACCTCGCCGCGAACCATTTCATCACCTGTCGCACGATGCAACGCCAGTTTAGGCTACGCGAAACTGCTGCACGCAAGTGGCTGAAGCGTTTCGTGGAGCAGGGCGTGATAAGGAGAGAAGGCGCACGGAATGCGCCCGTGTATATTAAGGCGTGAGGTTTGGGATGAGAATTAGTCGAACTCACGTTGTAACTAATTGTTTTTAATAAATTCAGAAATGAGTTCTTTAATTTTATTTTCGGCTTGTCGGGTTCCAACAAGAGATATTAATTGGTTGAAATCATCTATTTCATCTTTGTAAACGGAGACGTTGGAATACAAACTGGGAACAAACAAACCGGCTGACCTTAGGCTTATCGCTTAAAATCAGTCGGTTGTGTTTTATGTTATCAATCTTGTTTAGATGATAGAGTGAAAGATGTATTTCCCCTTATTGCCACCCATATCTACTTATTTGGGGTAAAATATCTATTTTTCATAGGATTTACATGAACAATTGTCGTTTTATCATAAAAATGTGTACCTTTGCAGCACTAATGAGCTGCGTTAATAAACTTAAGTATAAACTTTAAAACATATTATATCGAAAGAAGATAATTAGTACATATATCCTTGACTCGACTGAGTATCAGAACTAGCACTTCAACGTAACTTAGGTCAGCAAAATCTAGGATATTCACGCCATACGAGGGCGTGGATACAAAGATTGTTGCCTAAAGTGGGCTGTGCTAGGCCTTGATACCAATAATCCTCTCTGCGCCCTCTTTTTCTTTTTTGAAAGGGGGCTTTTATCTTCTACACGTTATTTCCATTCAAAATAATATCCATTATGGCAGTAAACGAGTTACAAGAAGTCGAGTTTCTAAGAAACAACCTAGAAGAAAGTTTGACCAAACTCATCAAAAAAGTGGGTAAGGTTAACATTGGAAAGCCAGAACAATTCCCCTTTGGCTGGAGAAAAGCCGCAAAGGGAAGAACTGTATGGAGAATTATCGAGGAGTTAATCACTCAAAACCTTGAAGTATATCATACTGAATTTGGGATATTCAAGGTAGTTCCATCTGATTCAGAAGTTTCTGTATATGATATGATGTGTGAATTTAATGGCCATGCTCCACTTTATATCAACATTAAATCATCAGTTTTAGGTGGCAAAAAAACCAAGGATGATATTTCTAAGGCTGAAGGCTTGACAAATTTCTACAATGAGTGTCCTAATCGTATTTTTATGATTGCAACCTTCCTTATAAAATTCAATCAAGACATGAGTGTAGAACTTACAAAAGCTGTTGTTATGCCTGTAGCTTGGATTCCTGATATTTATGTTAACCCAAGCAATAATGGAAACCTGCAATCATCTTATACTAAGGATTTGGATAAAGCCATAAGACGAACAAACGCGCAGTTTATAGTTGAACTAAATAAGGAAATTGCTGTTGCACTAGAGAAAAAGAAAAATAAGAAATGATAATATAGGGAAGGCTTTATACAGTCTTCCCTAAATTTTCTACAAATTTTAGAATCTTTCTCCTACTGGTTGAAGAAATCTTTGATGCATTAAATACAATAATATCAATTATTTCTATTGCTCTTGTTGCTGAAAGCATCCCTGAAATTACATCTTTGGCAACTTCGTCTAGTTGCTTCTTTTCGTTCTCAGAAAATTTTATCATAGGAATTCTAGACACATATCCAGAGGTTATCATATTTGACCTAATAAGAACACCTCTAACGAGATAAGTCACTAAACTGCTGTTTAGGTATGAAATCAGCCAAAAAATATTATCTTTACCAGGGAATATAGTTGCGTTGACTCCAGATACAGCATCTAGTGGCTTATATGCTGCGCTAAATGGTAATCCCATTGAAGAACATGCAATACCCTCATCTCTAAGAAAACCTTTATTACGAACCATAAAGTCTTTAACCTTTAAAGATTCAGACATATAATTATCTATTATATATGCATCTGGTTCTGTCTTGAACTTTCGTTTTGCTGGGTTTTTGTAAAAAGGTACCGAATAACCATCTTTCTTTTCTTTTGACAAATATTTTTCGTCATTTCCAGTCGATATACAAGTGACACATTTGTACGTGTCGCCCAAAAAAATATTATTTTTAAATAGTGTAATAATGTCAGGCTCTATATCGATAATAAACTGATTTACAGCCTTGTCTTTACCAAGCCTAATCTCTTCAAGGGTTATATTCTTAAATCGTCTATTTGCCAATATTTCTCTAAATTCCTCAATATTGTTAGGACGATTAACTATTTTAATATTACCTTGATATTGGCGACCCTTTTGTAAAATCATAATGCATGTTCTAACATCAGCACCCTGTGTCCAAAATAAATTATTAGGACACAATAACAACTCATGAATCGAGCATTGAGAAAAAATTTGCTCGCGAAGCTTTGCGTGAAGTGTAGCTGTTAAAAATGAATCAGATATAATAACCCCTATTAAACAACCATCTTTTGCAAGACTTATCATTGCAGAAAGAAACATTGAATACATGTTATATGCACCTACAGAGAACGCTGCTGTGAGTCTTTTTTTATTATCTTTTATGTAAGCCACTTCATGGCAATTATAAGGTGGGTTGGCAATCATATATTCATATTCTTGACATTCCATTGGTAGACACTGAAGTCTACTAATATAGAATTCAATAAAATCTGCACATTGAAATTGTGAATAAATATGATTCCCATAATCGATAATATCAAACGAATCAATTTCCTTTCCAGCATTATAAAAGTAAGGAAGAAGTTCTTCCTTGCCTGTGGCCGGATCTAATACTCTATTCCCGTTAGGGTTTAGTGCTAACATTTCTTCTGTAATATATTGTGCAACAAAGTCAGGAGTTGAATAATATCCAACTTCTCTTCTATCTATACCATCTTCTCCAATAAGCGTTTTAATCTTTCTTGCCATTATTCTAGTTGTTATTGATGATTAAATCATGAATAGATGCATTAAGTAGTTGGGCTATCTTGTTCAAAGTTTGAAGATCAGGTTGGGCTGCATTGGAACACCATCGACTTGTCGTAGTTACACTTACGCCAAGTTGTTCGGCTAGCTACTTGCCTGTTTTTTTCTGTTCGACAAGCACAACCTTTAATCTATTTAGTTCATCCATTGTTGCATTATTTAAGTTTAATGCAAAGGTATTAACAAAACATGTAAATTCCAAAGGCTTTTCTGATTTTTGTCATTACCCTTAGAGCTTTGGCTGCATATTGTTTCTTTACTGGGAAACCAACAATTGCTGTTCAAAGGACAATAGATAGGCAATTGACCTTGTTTTAATTCGTCGAACTCACGTTAAATATATATTTGAAAAGCAATGTGGGCATGGCTTTTCGCCATGCCCACATTGCTTTTATATATATCAGTATATATATTCAGAATTGATTTAGAGGTCATCGAAGTTCACGACTTCTTCCTTGGGATGCTTGTGCGCATTAGGTTGCTGCTCGGGCGAGCCTTCCTTTGTTGGTTCGGTAGCGGAGTGGCGTTCTATTGGTGCGCCATTCTCGTCGAGCACGATCTCTTCTTCGACGTGTATGCTGTCGGTATTGGTAGAGTCGTTCTTCTCGCGCATGTAGTAGCTCTGGCAGTTGTACATTGCGGAGGTGATGTCGTCGTCCTTCGGTTTGCCGAACTTAGTGCGATACTTTGCGAATGCCGGGTCGCCCAGCACCGACTGCAGGAAGTAGCCGCAGATGGGGAGTGCGGTGCGTGAGCCCTGTCCGAGTGCGCCGGTGCGGAAGTGGATGCAGCGGTATTCGCCACCCACCCATGCGCCTACGACGAGTTTCGGGCTGACACCCATAAACCATGCGTCGGAGTGGTTGTTTGACGTACCGGTCTTGCCACCCCAGTCGGTGTCGCGGAAGTTGCCTACGTATCCGTTGAGGCTCATTGATGTGCCGCCCGGCTCGCGTGTGCCGCCCATGAGCATTTGCTGCATGAGGAACGCGCTCTTGTACGGGATTACCTGCTCTTCGTTGAGCGGAGCCTTGTACACCTCTTTGCCGTTGCGGTCGACGATACGTGTTACGAGCACGCGCTTCACGTACTTGCCGTCGTTGGCGACGGTGCTATAGGCGTTGGCCAGCTCGAGGAGGTTGATATCGCTTGAGCCGAGTGCGAGGGATGGGGTCTCGTCGAGCGGACTCTCGATGCCCATCTTATGTGCAGTTTCGGCGATGCGCGTGATGCCCATCTCTTGTCCGAGGCGCACGGCTACAGAGTTGATGCTTCGTGCGAAGGCAGCCTTAAGAGGTATAGAGTCGCCGGTGAAGTAGCCGTTGGCGTTGGTCGGTGCCCATGTTACCTCTTTGTTCTGCGCTTTGTCGAACACTTTCATCGAGAAGTACTCGTCGCGGCGCTTGTCGCACGGCGTGAGTCCCTGGTTCATAGCTTCGGTGTAGACGAAGAGCTTGAAGGTAGAGCCAGGCTGGCGCATGGCAGTGACCTTGTCGTACTTCCACGACTTGAAGTCGATGTCGCCCACCCATGCTTTCACGGCACCTGTCTGTGGTTCCATTGCTACGAACGAGCAGTGCATGAAGTGAACCATGTAGCGTATGGAGTCCATTGTGGACATCTCGCGCTCTATAGTGCCCTGCTCGTAGTCGAAGAGCTTCACTTTGTGCGGTCGGTTGAGGTAGTACTCTATAGAGTCGGGGTTGTTCGGGAAGCGTGCAAGCAGATTCTTGTACACTGGCTGTCGTTTGGCAATGTCCTCGATGAAGCCCGGGATGACGTTGTGGCGTTCGTCCTGCCATGGTTCTTGATTGCCCCAGTGGTTATTGAAGTTGCGCTGCACCTGCTTCATCTGCTTTATGGCAGCCTCTTCGGCGTATTTCTGCATACGCGAGTCGATGGTGGTGTATATCTTCAAACCGGACGTGTAGAGGTCGTAGTCGTTGTCGTTGCACCATTTGCGTAGCTCATCGGCAACCGCCTCGCGGAAGTAGAGTGCTGTGCCGTCGTAGTTGCTCTCAACGCTATATTTGAGTTCGATATCGATTTGCGAAATCGAGTCGTACTCGGCACGTGTCAAATCGCCATGGCGTACCATGTTACTGAGCACGATGTTGCGTCGGCGCAGCGAGTTCTTCGGGTTGGCGATGGGGTTGTAGTAGGTGGTAGCCTTGAGCATTCCGACGAGTACTGCTGCCTGTTCGGCGGTGAGCTCTTTCGGTGAGCAGTTGAAGTAGGTCTTGGCTGCGGTCTTTATGCCGAAGGCGTTGCTGCCGAAGTCGACGGTGTTGGCGTACATGGTGAGTATCTCCTTCTTGCTATGCGTCATCTCGAGTTTTGTGGCTATAATCCACTCCTTCGACTTCACGATGAGCATACGCACACCGGGCAGCTTGCCGAGCAGTCCGGTGGAGTAGTTGGTACGCATACGGAACATGTTCTTGGCGAGCTGCTGCGTGATGGTGGATGCACCACGTGCGTCGTGATGTAGCACAGCGTCCTTTACGGCACCTACAAGTCCGGTGTAGTCTATGCCGTGGTGCTTGTAGAAACGCTCGTCCTCGGTGTCGATGAGTGCCTTCCAGAAAGCAGGGTTCACGTCTTCGTACTCTACTGGTGTGCGGTTTTCGTTGAAGTATTTGCCGATGAGCACACCGTCGTCGCTGTATATTTCGGAAGCCTCACTGGTTACAGCTTCCTTAATAGCACTGAAGCCTGGCGACTTACCGAAGAGCCAAAGGAAGTTGATGTCTACGGCTCCAAGGTAGAGAAAGAAGGCAACGATGCATGATGCAATGCCTATGAGTGTCTTGGTGTACCATTTGCGACCTCTGTAGAGGTTTCGATACCATGTTAAGAAGGTGCGCACCTTCTTCTGACACCAGATGAGAATGGGCTTTACTTTTTTCATCTTTGTTGTGGTTGTTTCAAGTTGCGCATGTCTGCGACATGCTGTGTGTTATTGATTATTATTTTGTTATGCAAAAGTACATATTTTGCTTAACCTACAAGGGTTGTATCTATGAAATTTATGATTTCTTTAATGTTGTCGGGGCAGAACCAATGTATGGAGGCATCGCGTTTGAACCACGTCTGTTGCTTACGACAGTAGCGCCGGCTGTTGCTTTGTATCTTGAAGATACACTCGTCGAGCGTGGTCAGTCCGTCGAGGTATTCAAACATTTCTTTGTAGCCCACGGTGTTAAGGGCGTTCTCTGTGCGCTGTGGGTATACGGCGAGTGCTTCCTGCTCAAGTCCGCTGTCAATCATGTCGAGAACGCGGGCATTGATGCGCTCGTAAAGCACGTCACGTGGGCGTGTCAGACCAATCTTCACGATGTTGAATGGGCGTTCCTTGCGCTCGCTCTTTCGGAACGATGTGTAGGTCTGGCCAGTGCAGTGGCATATCTCAAGGGCATGGACAACGCGGCGTGGGTTGTTGCGGTCGACGATGGCCCAATGCTCTGGGTCGAGCAGCTTCAGTTCGGCTACTAATCGCTCAAGTCCCTCGGCAGCTAAGCGTTGTTTCATCCAATCGCGCGTCTCGTCGTCGACGGTGGGTATGTCGTCGATGCCGTTGCATACGGCGTCGATATACATCATCGAACCACCGGTGAGGAGTGCCGTGTCGTAGCGTTTGAAGAGGTCGGAGGTGAGCAGTTGCATCACGTCGCTCTCGTACATCGATGCACTGTAGTAGTCACCGATATGGTGTGTGCCAACGAAGTGATGCTTCACACGGGCACGCTGCTCGGGGGTGGGGGCTGCGGTGCCTATCGGTATCTCTTCGAATATCTGTCGGGAGTCGGCGTTAATGATTGGTATGTTGAGGTGTTCGGCTACTTGCAGGCATAACTCTGTCTTGCCTACGCCGGTAGGACCGAGTATTACTATCAGTGTTTTCGCCATGTCTTATCGTTGTTTTAGAATGTATTGAAATGCAAAAAAGGAATTTAACGGGAGTAGGGGACTTTGCCCGAAGTTAACTTCTATTCATTTGATATGCAGTGTATTAACTTCTGTGTTACTCTTGTTAAATTCCTTTTTGTCATACCCTCATGTATTAAGGGGTGCGTGGATATGGCAGTGATGCCTACCCTCCTATGTTTGAGGTTGCGTGGGTATGGCAGGGATGCCATACCCTCCTATGTTTTATCGTATAATTCCGCGCTGTGAATTCTCTACGAAGTTGAGTATGTATTCCACTTCTTTTGTCATAGGCAGTGTCTTGCGCACTTCCTCGATGCCCTCCTTGAGTGTGCCGGTGTTATAGAGGAGGCGATAGGTGTTGTGGATGAGGTCAATCTGCTCGTTGCTAAATCCGCGGCGACGCAGACCAACGAGGTTCAGACCGCAGTACTTCAGAGGGTCGCGACCTGCGATGATGTACGGCGGAATGTCCATCGGTGAGCGCGAACCGCCCTGCACCATCACGTAGCCACCGATGTGGCAGAACTGATGAACGAGCACGCTACCAGAGAGGATTGCATTGTCGTCAACTACTACTTCGCCAGCGAGCTTCGTAGAGTTGCCGATAATCAGTCCGCTTCCGAGTTTGCAGTCGTGTCCTACGTGCATATTCTCCATAAGCAAGTTGTTGGAGCCTACAACAGTTTTGCCCTTTGATGCTGTGCCACGCGAGATTGTTACGTTCTCGCGGATAGAGTTGTTGTCACCGACGATACAGGTTGTCTTCTCGCCACGGAACTTCAAGTCTTGTGGCTTTGTAGAGATACTCGCTCCGGGGAAGAACTCGTTGTTGCTGCCGATGCGTGCTCCAACATGTATTGTAACACTATTCTGCATCACGTTATTATCGCCGATTTCTACATCACGATCGATGTAGCAGAACGGGCCGATGATATTGTTATCGCCAAGTTTTGCTTCGGGATGTACGTATGCTAAAGGACTGATTTGATTCATCTTGATTATATGTTTTAAGTTGACGAGTTGACTCTTTGCCATGTCAACTCGTCAACTTATTAATTACTTGTTCTTAACAATCTGTGCTGTGAATGTAGCCTCCGACACTACGTGGTCGCCAACGAATACGTATCCCTTCATCGATGAGATACCATGACGTAGCGGTGCCAACAGGTCGACTTTGAAGAGGAGCGTGTCGCCCGGAACTACTTTCTGGCGGAACTTCACGTCGTCAATCTTCATAAAGTAGGTAGACCAACGCTCTGGCTCTTCGAGCGTGTTGAGTACCAACAGACCGCCACACTGTGCCATTGCCTCAATCTGAAGCACACCTGGCATCACTGGCTCCTGTGGGAAGTGGCCTACGAAGAACGGCTCGTTGGCGGTGATGTTCTTCACGCCTACGATGCTTGTAGCACCGAGACTAATCACTTTGTCTACCAGCTGCATCGGATAGCGGTGCGGAAGAAGTTCGCGAATGCGGATGTTGTCCATCAGCGGTGCCTCGTTCGGGTCGTAAATAGGAGCCTGAATCTCGTGTTTACGAATTTCGCGACGCATGAGACGTGCAAACTTATTGTTGATGGTATGACCAGGGCGTGTAGCGATGATGCGTCCCTTGATAGGCTTGCCGATGAGTGCCATGTCGCCGATTACATCGAGCAACTTGTGACGTGTGCACTCGTTGTCCCATACGAGTGGCTTGTGCTGTATGTAACCTAACTCTGTAGCGTCGCGACGCTCCACGTGAATCATGTCTGCCAAGGAGTCGAGACGCTCCTGTGTGGTCTGCATCTCGTAGATAACGATAGCGTTGTCGAGGTCGCCACCCTTAATGAGGTTAGCCTTCAATAACGGCTCAATGTCGCGTACGAATACGAAGGTGCGCGCAGGAGCTATGTCTGTAGCGAACTTATCTATGCAGTCGAGTGTGGCAAACTGTGAGCTGACAAACTTTGAGTTGAACGAGCACATAGCTGTGAGCGAGAACTCCTCGTCGGGAAGGATGGTGATGCACGAACCCGTCTCTTCGTCCTTCACCTCAATCTTGTGGCGAATGATGTACCAATCCTTAGGAGCGTTCTGCTCTTCAATGCCCACCTCGTTGATTTTGTCAACATATAGTGCTGCACTACCATCAAGGATAGGGAACTCAGGACCATTCACCTGAATAAGACAGTTGTCAATGCCCATAGCATAAAGGGCTGCCATACCATGCTCGATTGTAGAGATGCGTATGTCGCCTTTACCTAAGACTGTGCCACGTTGTGTGTCTATTACGTTCTCGGCGATAGCCTGTATGATGGGCATACCATCGAGATCGATGCGCTGTATCTTATAGCCAGTGTTCTCGGGTGCGGGATTGAACGTGACGGTGAGGCTCAATCCGGTGTGCAGACCTTTGCCACACAAAGAGAAACTGCCTTTGAGTGTCTTTTGTTTTGACATTATTATATTGTTTGTTGTTTATTTTTCGTTGTTCTTGAGCAACTCCATCTCCTTCTTCAGGTCGTTCAAGTCTTTGTACATATCGGGTAGACGGCGGAATATTGCCTGCGACTTGAAGTACTGTCGCTGTGGCATTGGTGGTGTGCCGATGAGCTCTTCGTTGCCTTTCAAGCTGCCCGGTACGCCCGACTGTGCGCCGAGGAGTGTGCGGTCGCCGATTGTGATGTGTCCAGCCAAGCCCACCTGACCGCCGAACATACACCATGAACCGACCTTTGTGCTACCCGCAATGCCTACTTGTGCAGACATCACGGTGTTTTCGCCAATCTCTACGTTGTGAGCAACCTGCACAAGGTTGTCAAGTTTCACACCCTTACGGATGAAGGTTGAGCCCATAGTAGAGCGATCGACGCAAGTGTTTGCACCAATTTCTACATTGTCCTCGATTGTTACGATGCCTATTTGCGGTATCTTGTCGTAACCCTCGGCGTTAGGAGCGAAGCCGAATCCGTCTGAACCGATTACGCTACCAGCGTGAAGTGTCACATTGTTACCGAGCTTACAGCCCTGATAGATGGTGGTGTTGGGATAGATGAGGCAGCCACTGCCCATCTTTACGTTGTCGCCGATGACAGCGTGAGGATAAATCTGGCAGTTGTCACCGATAACTGCGTTGTCGCCGATACATGCGAACGGCCCTACATAGCAGTCCTTGCCGAGCTTTGCAGTCGGTGAGACGTATGCTTGTGGAGCTATGCCTGTCTTTTTAGGCTTGCTTGCTTCGTAGATTTGGAGCAGTTTGGCAATACACTCGTATGCGTTGTCAACGCGTATCAGTGTAGCCTGAACGGGATGTTCAAGCTCCACATCGTTGTTGACAATCACTACAGACGACTTCGTGTCGTAGATATAATGTGTGTATTTAGGATTAGAGAGGAAAGAAATAGCACCCTCAACACCTTCTTCAATCTTTGCGAAGGTGTTGATTTTTGCTTCTTTATTGCCTTCTATACGACCGCCAATAACGCTCGCTATCTGTTCTGCTGTAAATTCCATTTCTGTCTTTTCTATGTTATTCTTGCAAATATATAGATGATAGTTTTCTATAGATGTTGCAAATGTAAGAAAATAAATTTACATTATGCTTTTTAACAATACTTATTTATCAATTTTGTCTGAAAATACATCAGTTTTGGCGAAAAAAGCCATGTGCAAGGCTTTAAATGCCGTGTTTTTTCAGTTCTGCATCCATCTGTATCTGCAGTTCCTTTGCCTTCTCTGCTGCGACGGTGGCGAAGTCTTCGCCGTTAGAAGCGTAGATGATGCCACGTGAACTGTTGACGAGTAGTCCGCAGTCAGCGTTCATACCATACTTGCATACTTCCTCAAGCGAACCACCCTGAGCACCAACACCAGGAACGAGCAGGAAGTGGTCGGGGACAATCTTGCGGATATCCTCGAACATACGGCCTTGAGTAGCACCTACAACATACATCATGTTCTCCTTGTCACCCCACTGCTGAGATGTGCGTAGTACCTTCTCAAACAGACGCTCACCGTCCTTGTCTTCTGTGAGCTGGAAGTCGTGGCTACCCTTGTTGCTGGTCAGAGCGAGCAGGATAACCCACTTGTCCTTGTAGCCGAGAAATGGTGTTACGCTGTCTTCGCCCATGTACGGAGCCACGGTGAGCGAGTCGACATCGTACTCGTCGAAGAATGTGCGAGCATACATAGCACTTGTGTTGCCGATATCGCCACGCTTTGCGTCAGCCACGATGAAGTGGTTGGGATAGTTTTCCTTCAAGTACTTGATGGTCTTCTCAAAAGAGATGAGTCCCTTCACGCCGAACGCCTCGTAGAATGCGAGGTTAGGCTTGTACGACACGCAGTAGTCGGCGGTTGCGTCGATGATGGCCTTGTTGAAAGCGAAGATTGGATCCTCGTCGTTGAGGATATGCTGCGGCACCTTCTTCAAGTCGGTGTCAAGACCTACGCAGAGGAATGAGCGCTTTGTCTTTATCTGGTTTACTAATTCTGATCTGTTCATAGTAATTGTTTTTTATAAATTGATTTTTACAATTCATTCTCTTTCATCTTCTCCGCATTCTCTGCCACGGTGAGTGCGTCAATCATCTGCTGGATGTTTCCGCCCATGAAGCCAGGGAGGTCGTACACGGTCATGCCGATGCGATGGTCGGTGACACGGCCCTGTGGAAAGTTGTATGTACGTATCTTTGCAGAGCGGTCGCCGGTAGAGACGAGAGTCTTACGGCGGTTGGCAATGTCGTCAACGTATTTCTGGTGCTCCTTGTCATAGATGTATGTACGCAGACGTGCAAGTGCTCTCTCCTTGTTCTTTGGCTGGTCGCGGGTCTCGGTACACTCGATGAGAATTTCCTCAACCTCGCCAGTGTTAGGGTTCTTCCACATATAGCGGGCACGTACACCCGATTCTACCTTGTTCACGTTCTGTCCACCTGCGCCTGAAGAGCGGAAGGTGTCCCACTTGATTTCGCCCTCGTTGATATTTACCTCGAATGGGTCTGCCTCAGGAAGTACGGCTACGGTTGCTGCAGAGGTCTGCATACGTCCGTTCGACTCGGTAACTGGCACACGCTGTACGCGGTGAACGCCCGACTCATACTTCAGTGTGCCGTACACGTTGTCGCCACTTACTGCGAAGCAGATTTCCTTGAAGCCGCCTACAGCACCTTCGCTCTCGCTTGTGACAGCCACTGTCCAGCCCTTCGACTCGCAGTACTTCTTGTACATCATGAATATTTCGCCAGCAAAGAGACAAGCCTCGTCGCCACCCGTACCGGCACGAATCTCCATCTGTACGTTCTTTGCGTCCTCTGGATCTTTCGGTACAAGAGCTATCTTTATTTCTTCCTCGAGTTTTGGCTGGAGTTCTTCGTTTGTGGCGAGCTCCTCACGTGCCATCTCCTTCATCTCCGCATCCTGCTCGTTCATGATGATATCCTTAGCCTCGGCAATGCCGTTAAGACAATTGATATATTGCTGACGGAGTTTCATAATATCCTCAAGGTCTTTATACTCCTTTGTCAGTTTCACGTAACGCTGCTGATCGGCGATTACAGAAGGGTCGGTAATGAGGGTTGATACTTCCTCATAACGTGCCTCCAGTCCGTCGAGTTTTTCTAATATATTATTGTTTTCTGCCATTTGTCAAATTTAATGTTGAGATGGTGTTATGTTGTTATGGTGAGGTGTTGTGGTGTTGTTATGGTGAGATGTTGAGGTGTTGAGGTGTTGAGGTGTTGAGATGTTGTGGTGTTGTTATGGTGAGATATGTCAACACCTCAACATCTCACCACATCACCATCTTATCTCACCATCTCAACATTTCAACATAACAACTTCTTACTAATATTCGAACTCTCCGTATTCAGACTTGATGAGGAGCGAGCGTTCGCCCTCTTCGATGCGTCCTACAATCTGTGCGTCGATGTTGAAGCTCTTGCTGATAGCAATAACCTGCTCTGCAACCTCCGGACGCACATAGATCTCCATGCGGTGCCCCATGTTGAACACCTTGTACATCTCCTTCCAGTCGGTGTGGCTCTGCTCCTGAATGAGGCGGAACAGCGGTGGGATAGGGAACATGTTGTCCTTGATTACGCGACAATTCTCGCCAACGAAGTGCAGCACCTTGGTTTGTGCACCGCCAGTGCAGTGAACCATGCCATGTATTTCTGGACGCAACTCGTCGAGCAGACGCTTGATGACAGGAGCGTATGTACGTGTCGGCGAGAGAACGAGCTGTCCGGCTGTGACCGGTGCACCCTCTACTTTGTCGTCAAGACGGCAGCCGCCGCTATATACGAGTTCCTCTGGTACAGCGTGGTCGTAGCTTTCCGGATACTTCTCGGCGAGATACTTCGAGAACACGTCGTGGCGAGCGCTGGTGAGTCCGTTAGAACCCATACCGCCGTTGTATTGCTTCTCGTATGTAGCCTGACCAAATGAAGCCAAACCTACGATTACGTCGCCAGGGCGGATGTTTGCGTTGTCAATGACATCGCTGCGTTTCATGCGGCAAGTAACGGTAGAGTCAACGATGATAGTGCGCACAAGGTCGCCAACGTCGGCTGTCTCACCGCCTGTAGCGTAAACGCCTACACCCATTTTGCGCAAGTCCTCGAGGAGTTCGTCGGTGCCGTTTATTACAGCAGAGATAACCTCACCCGGGATAACCATTTTGTTGCGTCCGATAGTGCTTGAAACGAGAATGTTGTCCACTGCGCCCACGCAGAGCAGGTCGTCGGTGTTCATAACGATAGCGTCCTGAGCCACGCCCTTCCATACGCTGAGGTCGCCAGTCTCTTTCCAGTACATGTAGGCGAGCGACGACTTTGTGCCAGCACCGTCGGCGTGCATGATATTGCAGTATTCGGGGTCACCACCGAGGATGTCGGGGATAATTTTGCAGAATGCCTGCGGATAGAGACCCTTGTCGATGTTCTTGATGGCGTTGTGTACGTCTTCTTTAGCTGCGCTTACGCCGCGCATCATGTATCTGTTAGATGTGTCCATATTGTGAGTTTTGAATTTTTATTTCTGAGTTTTGATTTATTGTCTACGGTGATTTATTGCTTATGACAACCCTATTTTTAGAGCTATTCATTGCAATGCCAGAAGTCCCAGCTTGCGAATGCCTGCAGCAACAGCATCTCCAATCCGTTCTTGGTATTGGCACCGTAGCGTGCGCCTTTCTTCATAAAAAGCGTTTCGTCCGGATTGTAGATGAGGTCGTAAAGTATGGTGTGGCAATCCATTGCCTCGTAAGGCAAGTTGGGACAGGTGTCTGCCTTCGGGTACATGCCTAATGGTGTGCAGTTGACGATGACGTTGTACTCCTTAATCAGTTCTGGTGTCACCTCCTCGTATGTTATGCAGCCAGGCTTCTTCGTACGACTCACAAATAGTGTCTCAAGTCCGAGCGATTTGAGACCGTAGTTGATGGCGAGCGAAGCACCGCCAGTGCCGAGTATGAGTGCCTTCTTATGGTAAGGTTCGAGCATTGTCTCGATGCTACGTGTGAAGCCGATTACGTCACTGTTAAATCCCTTCAGTATAACGTTTTTATTCTTGTGTGTCACACGTATGACGTTGACCGCACCGATAGCGCGTGCTTCGGGGCTAAGGTCGTCGAGGTAGGGTATTACCTGCTGCTTGTAGGGAATAGTAACGTTGAGTCCGCACAGTTCTGGGTTTGATGCGAGTATCTCTTTCAAGTCCTCTATCTGCGGTATCTCATAGTTGATGTAACGAGCGTTGATACCCTCGTTGGTAAACTTCTCGTTGAAGTAGCTGATGGAGAAGGAATGTCCCAGTGGGAAACCGATTAAACCGTACTTGTCCATAGTGTGAATATTGAGATGTTGATGGGGTGAGATGTTGATGGGGTGAGGTGTTGATGGGGTGAGGTGTTGATGGGGTGAGGTGTTGACGGGGTGTTGACACTTTACTTTGTTGCGAGATAGAGCGTGCAGATGCCGAGTGTCATTCGCTTGAACGAAGCTTTGGCGAAGCCTGCCGCTTTCAGTATCTCCACCATTCGCTCACCTTGTGGGAACGCCTCGATGGTAGCCGTGAGGTAAGAGTAAGCCATACTGTCGCCAGAGATGAGTCGTCCGTATACTGGTAGCACTGTGTGCGAGTAGATCTTGAATAACTGTTTCATTGGAAAGCTAACGGGTGATGTCAGCTCCACGATGCAGAGGTGTCCGCCTGGCTTCAGCACTCGGCACATCTCGCGCAGTCCTTGATCGAGGTTCTGGAAGTTGCGTATGCCGAAAGCCGCAGTCACAGCGTCGAATGTGTTGCCTTCGAACGAGAGTGCCATGCAGTCTTCCTTGGCGAACGATATCACGTTGTTGAGCTTTAGTGTATTCACCTTCTGCCTACCCACGTTCATCATTCCCTCGCTGATATCGGTGCCCGTTACCTTCGTCGGCTTCAGTATCTGTGCCGCCTGTATGGCGAAGTCGCCCGTGCCCGTAGCTATGTCAAGAATGCTTTGTGGTTTGTAAGCTTTCAGTCGGTTGAGAGCTTTCTTGCGCCACAACTTGTCAATGTTCCACGACAGGCGGTGGTTGAGCTTGTCATACGAGTGTGCGATGTTGTCGAACATCAGTTCCACCTGCGCCCCCTTTTCTTCTTTGTCGTTGTAGGGCTTTATCTTTTCCTGTCCGTAAACCATTGTTGTTGTTCGTTATATTTCACCTATCGCTACATTTTGCGAAGCGATGTCTTGGTGTATATGATAATATGTATGTATATATAATAATGTAGGGTGTAGAATATCAGATGTCGGTGAACCAAGTCTCCAACATCCAATATTCTGCACCCATTATGTATTGCTACTTACGTGTAGCGAGGTAGTCGGCTACGTTCTTTTCGATGCGCGCTGCGATGTCACCCTCTTCAACGGTCTTGTCGAACTTCTCGCCAGTGATGTGCTCGTAGAGTTCGATATAACGTTCGCTTACGCTCTCTGCATATTCGTCTGTGATTTCGGGCATTGTCTGTCCGGGTTCGTTCATAAAGTCATGCTCGATGAGCCACTGGCGTACAAACTCCTTCGAGAGCTGCTTCTGTGGCAATCCCTTCTCAAACTTCTCCTCGTAGCCGTCAGCATAGAAGTAGCGTGAAGAGTCGGGAGTGTGAATCTCGTCAATGAGATATACCTTACCATCGCGCTTGCCGAACTCGTACTTAGTGTCAACGAGGATAAGACCGCGCTGTGCAGCCATCTCCTGTCCGCGCTGGAAGATACGACGTGTGTAGTCTTCCATTACAGCGTAGTCCTCAGCACTTACGATGCCCTGAGCGATGATTCCCTCTTTAGATATATTGAGGTCGTGACCCTCATCGGCTTTTGTTGTCGGAGTGATGATAGGTTCTGGGAATCTCTGGTTTTCCTTCATACCCTCTGGCAGCTTAACGCCGCAAAGCTCGCGGCATCCCTCTTTGTATGCGCGCCAAGCTGAGCCTGTAAGGATAGAGCGGATGATCATTTCAACTCGGAAACCCTCGCATTTCAAACCAACAGTAACCATTGGGTCTGGTGTAGCGAGTTTCCAGTTGGGGCAGATGTCTGTTGTAGCATCAAGGAACTTGGCTGCAATCTGGTTCAGAACCTGTCCTTTGAACGGAATACCCTTTGGTAGGATTACGTCAAACGCAGAGATTCTGTCGGTTGCTACCATTACGATCACGTCGTCGTTGATGTCATACACGTCGCGAACTTTTCCGTGATACACGTTTTTCTGACCTTCGAAATGAAAATCGGTCTTTGTAAGTGCTTTCATAACTATTTTAAATTTTGAGTTTTGTCGTGAGCCTCATTTTGAGTTTTGTCGTGAGCGTCGTATGCATTCACGATGCGTGTCACAAGCTTATGTCTTACGATGTCTTTCTGTCCGAGTTTTACGAAGCCGATGCCTTCCACGTCCTTCAGTATGTCGAGTGCTTCGGTGAGTCCGCTCTTCTGTCCGCGTGGCAGGTCTATCTGTGTCATATCGCCAGTGATAATCATCTTTGTGTTCCATCCCATACGGGTGAGAAACATTCTTATCTGTGCCGGTGTAGTGTTCTGCGCCTCGTCGAGTATCACTACGGCATCGCTAAGCGTGCGGCCTCGCATGAAGGCGAGCGGAGCAATCTGTATGATATTCTTCTCCATCATGTCCTGCAGCTTCACTGCCGGGAGCATGTCTTCCAGAGCGTCGTATAGCGGTTGCAGATACGGGTCGATTTTGTCCTTCATGTCGCCAGGTAGAAAGCCGAGTTTCTCGCCAGCTTCTACAGCTGGACGCGAGAGTATAATCTTGCGTATAGTTTTCTCCTTCAGTGCGCGTACCGCGAGGGCTATGCTTAGGTAGGTCTTACCGGTTCCGGCAGGACCTGTAGCGAATATCATGTCGTTCTTCTCGTAAGCATCCACGAGCTGTTGCTGGTTCTCGCTTTTGCACTTAATCGGTTTGCCCGATATGTTGTAGACGATAACGCCCTTCACGCTGTCGGCTTTTGTCTGCTTGCCCTTGACGATGTCGAGGATGTCCTCATCGTTGATGTTGTTGAACTTCAGCACATGACGGCGTATTTTCTCCACGTTTTCTTCGAAGGCTGCCATCTCTTCCTCGTCACCGAGCACGCGTATCACGTTGTCGCGTGCCACTATGCGCAGCTTGGGATAGAGCGATTTTATTATCTGCAGATGCCCATTGCCAACACCGTAGAACACTACGGGGTCGATATCCTCTAATATGATATGTCTTTCTATCAAAATATTTAGTGTACGATTTTGGATGCAAAGTTAATGAAAATAGGAGATAATACAAAATAATCAACAATAAAAACAAGAGCACATGTTTTGTATTTTCCTCGATTTTGTCTAAATTTGCAGTCATTATGATGAATATTTCTTCTAAAAGATACTTACAGGGTTTTGGCGTGACGGTTGTTTTGCTTGCCATGTTGCGCTGCGCCTACCCCGAAGTGGCATCTTCGCCAGCAGGCAATGTCGCAGTAGCAGATAGTTCTGTCGTTGCTGATAGCATGACGGTAGCTGATAGCGCAAAAGCAGTCTTGGCTTCGTCGACAACCGCAATCTCAAAGAAAGATGTGGCGAGTGTGCCGGCATTATCTCCCAAGCCGTTGGGTCGTCCCTCGCGCTTCTTCGCTGCCGATGGCACTCCAGTGAAGAACCGCATATACAGTGTGCCTCACTTTGGCAACACTTTCCCAGATCAGAATGATGTGCAGCTTGCAGCAGCGGCTCGTCATGGTGTGAAGGCAGTCATCGATCGTGCTGATGCCGAGCGGCGTAAGTCGGAGTTAGTGTATGTGGGCAGCAATCCGTTCTATCACATTGACGACCGTATGCGTAGCAGCATACCTTATCTTGTGCCACGTGCTGCGATATTGTTGCAGGACATTGGCAAAAGTTTCTTCGACAGTTTGCAGACTAAGCAGATACCGCTACACAAGGTTATTGTGACATCGGTGTTGCGCAGCAAGGCTGATGTGCAGAAGTTGCGTCGACGCAACTCTAACGCCACTGAGAACTCGTGCCACCTCTACGGCACAACGTTCGACATCTGCTACAATCGTTATCACACAGTAGAAGACCCTGACGGACCGCGCCGCCGACAGGTGCGCAACGACACGCTGAAGTGGGTGCTCTCTGAGGTGTTGCGCGATATGCGCGAGCAGAAGCGTTGTCTCGTTAAGTACGAGGTTAAGCAGGGATGCTTCCACATTACGGTGAATTGAGATGTTGAGGCGTTGAGATGTTGAGGTGTTGAGATGTTGACATTTGTGTAGGAGGGTATGGCATCCTGCCATACCCACGCAGCCTCAAGGTATCACGCAGCCACAAGGTATCACGCAGCCACAAGGTGTAATGATATCGCAGTTCACAAGATGCATAGCCCTTTCCTCTCATGCTATTTTATAAAAACTTGAAACGATGGAAATAGAACCGGTAGCTTTTTTCCGTTCGCCCTTTGCCACTAAGTTCGGCATACCCAAGCAGAGCGGACTTGCCGACACGCTGCGCGGAACGATAGAGTTCGTACCGAAGTACCGCAACGCCGATGCTCTGCGCGGCATGGAGGACTTCGACTATCTGTGGCTCGTGTGGGAGTTCTCTGCCAACAGGCACGAGGCTACAAGCCCCGTTGTGCGTCCGCCCCGTCTTGGCGGCAACACTAAGATAGGGGTCTTTGCTACTCGTTCGCCTTTCCGCCCCAACCGCTTAGGACTCTCTTCCGTGCGCATCGACCGCATTGACTACGATGCTGCCGACGGACCGCTCATCCATGTTCTTGGTGCCGATCTCATGAACGGCACACCTATCTATGACATAAAGCCTTACGTCACTTATGCCGACTCGCATCCCGATGCTCGCAGCGGTTTTGTCGATACCACTGCCACGCGCCGTCTGCACGTCGTCTTTCCCGACCATTTAGCTAAAGAGTTTACAGCCGAAGAGCTTGCGTCGCTCAAGAAAGTGCTCGCGCTCGACCCTCGTCCGCAGTATCACGACAACCCCACGAAGGTGTACGGCATGGAGTTCGCCAACCGCGACGTGCGCTTCCGCGTTGAGGGCGATAGGCTTGAGGTAGTGGAGATAGGGTAGTTGTTGAACGTTCATAAAAGTTTAATTAACTTGTGTATGTCGTTGATTTTTGTTAAATTTGCCGTTAGATATAATTGCAATCAGGCTGATTAAGCAGCAAATTAAAAAGAACTTTAACAATGACAACAGAAAGTACCCCTTCAATAATACATTCTAATTTCTTCACGAACAAGAATGGCAATACCCTCATGAAAGAGTTTGAGGGCATTTTGCAGCATAATCAATACATCAAGAATCTTGATGCAGTAGTTGGATTTTTGAGAGCATCAGGTTATTTCTCTTTGCGTCCGTTTTTGGACAACATAAATCGAGTTAGAATCCTCATCGGAATAGATGTGGACAAATACATTGCGCAAGCAGCAAACCAAGGAAGAATTTTCTTTGGTGCGGAAGAAGAAGTAAGAGAAGAGTGTTTGCGAAAAATCCGTAGAGACATAGAATCTTCCAATTACAAGAAAGAAGTAGAAGATGGAATGTTCCAAATGATTCAAGACTTAATAGATGGCAAACTTGAACTTCGTGCGCATCCATCTAAAAAGATTCATGCAAAATTATACATTCTTTATCCTGACGATTTCAACCAATATTCGCAGGGAGTTGCCATTACAGGATCCAGCAATTTGTCTGGTAATGGACTTGGTATATCAGAAGATAAGCAGTATGAGTTTAATGTAAAACTTGATAGATATGATGATGTTAAGTTTGCAAAGGATGAATTCGAGCAATTGTGGAAAGAAGCAGAAGGCTGCGCTATTACAGCAGAAGATGTAAAAGCCTCTGTTGACAGAACATATCTGAAAGGAGATGTAAAGCCTTATGACCTTTACATCAAGATGCTTATGGAATATTTTTCTGACCGTGTTTTAGCGACAGATGACAATAATCCATTTGACATGCCTGAGGGTTATACTAAGTATGACTATCAGATGGATGCGGTAGTTGAAGGCTATCAAAAGTTGATTAGATATGATGGTTTCTTCCTTGCTGACGTTGTGGGTTTAGGAAAGACCGTTATTGCAACAATGATTGCCAAGAAATTCTTGATAGAGAATGGACGTGACAAGACAAAGATACTTGTTGTATATCCACCAGCAGTAGAACAAAACTGGAAGGCTACATTTAAAGATTTTGGCATAGACAAATACGCCAAATTCGTTACTAATGGTAGCTTGTCAAAAGTACTTGATGAAGAGAACTACAATTATTGGAATGCAGATGAATACGACTTGATATTAGTGGACGAGGCGCACAAGTTTCGTTCACACACCACATCTGCATTTGAACAGTTGCAGGAAATATGTAAGATGCCACGTATTGAGCAAGGCAATATACCAGGCTACAAGAAAAAAGTGATGCTTATTTCTGCAACACCAATGAATAATACACCTGCTGATATTTATAACGAGATACAGCTTTTCCAAGACCCACGCCGTTGTACTATTGATGGTGTGGCAAACTTGACAGCATTCTTTTCTCCATTGATTAAGGAATTCCAGCAGTTGAGAAAAGATCCTAATTTTGATGTTACGCAATTCAAAAAACTGGCAGAACATGTACGAGATCGTGTTATAAAGCCATTGACTGTACGCCGCACAAGAACAGATATTGAAAGCGTGGCACGCTACAACAAAGACGTGAACGGATTTCCAAAGGTTGAACGACCTAATGCGAGCAGTTATGAACTAAACGAGCATCTTGCCGACTTGTTTGAAAGTGCCATGCAGACTCTCGACAAGGAGTTGACTTATGCTCGTTATCAAGCCATTGCATATTTGAACCCAGAAGTGTCTAATGGTTTGTATGACAATGCAGAGCTTATAAGCCGTAGTTTGGCTGGCATTCGCAAGAATGGTCTTGTCAAGCGACTGGAAAGCAGTTTTTATGCGTTCCAAGTCTCACTTAGCAATTTCCGTCAAGCCAACCAAAATATGCTTGATATGTTCAATCGAGACAAGGTGTTTATTGCTCCAGACCTTGACATCAACAACCTGCTGGAGTCGGGATATACTGACGAGGAAATTGAAGAAAAGCTCAATGCCAAAGCTGAGGACAACCCCAAGAATTCTGTATTTAAGGCAGAAGACTTTGAACCAGAATTTATAGAGATGCTGCAAAGCGACCAAGACACATTGGAAAGAATGTGCAAGGCATGGGAAAAGATAACTGACGCAGACGATTCTAAGTTCGCAAAATTCAATGAATTGCTCAAGCATGAATTGTTCAAAGAAGACCGTAATTCCGAACAAAAACTTGTCGTTTTCTCTGAGTCTGTTGACACAGTAAAATATCTTGAACGGCGCATAAATCGCAAAGATGTATTAGTGATCTCGGCTGATAATCGTAGTAAGCTGTTCAAAACGATCCGAGAAAACTTTGATGCAAACTATAAAACAAAGCTCAACGATTACAATATAATCCTCACTACGGACGTTTTAGCAGAGGGCGTTAACTTGCATCGTGCCAATGTCATAGTCAACTATGACACACCATGGAACAGTACACGTCTGATGCAACGTATAGGTCGTGTTAATCGTATTGGTTCTGCGTCTAAGCACATATATAATTATGTGTTTTATCCTTCTCGTGAGGGTAACAGGGAGATAAACCTCAACCAGATAGCACTGAGTAAGATACAAACATTCCACTCAACTTTTGGCGAGGACAATCAAATTTACTCACAACAGGAAATCCTTGACCGCGACTTGACCAAGTTGTTTGACGAGGGAATGAAGAGGCAAAAGGAAGAAGCAAATCAAGAGTTGCCTTTCTATGAGGAACTTCGAACTCTATACAAGACAAATCGCAGAGAGTATAACCGAATTGAAAAATTGTCGTTGCGAAGTCGTACTGGTAGAGAGAAGCGCACGGTAGAAGGTGTAACCTTGTCTGGCGACACACTTGTTTTCCTCAAGACGAATTTCAGAAAAGTGTTCTTCCTTGTTTCGGAAACAGCCAAGGAACTATCTGTGCTTGATGCGTTGAAATACTTTAAGGCATCTACAGAAGAGCTGCCTGTAGAGCGCATAGAACAACATCACAAACATATCAACATGGCTTTGCAGAAATTCCGTGCCATGCGAGATGAGGAAATGCGAGCACAAGAGACTTCGCAAGACACTCAGGCCACACTTGGTGCGCAAGTAAGTACTGCGGTAAGTCTGTTGAATAACTTTATCCGTGAAATAGATGACAATGAACTGTATCTGAAAGTTGTTCAGCTCAAAACTTTGGCAGAGCGTGGTGTTATAACCTACATACCAAAGCGTTTGCAACGTATTCAGAAAGACTTGAGACGCACAAGCGGAAAGTCGCGAATGACCCATGATGAAGCATTAGCTGAAATCATAGAAATGGCTAAGAAATATTCCGCTTACTACATGGCGCAAGAGTCACAGTTGAATGAACAAGAAACCAACGCTGAGATAATATTATCAGAATCGTTCAAATAACAATACAATATGAACTATAAAGAAATAATAGAGTCAAAATATAATCGTGAGGCATGGCAGCAACTGCTTCATGACATATTTCTCAACAATGTCAGCTTTTGGCGGAGCCCAAAGGAAGTGAAAGCGAATAGCCGATTGGCAAAAAGCGCACTCAACCTGGGAAAAATTTCTCTTTCTGATGGTGAGGCCCTTGCCATATATGAGGTGGAACTTTCAGACAAAGTAGATATTGAGAGAAACAGAGCAGGCATACGTGATATGCTCACAAAAGACTGGCGTGACATGGGTTACGCTGGCGCATTTTTGTTCTGCTATCGAAAGAATGAAAGTGTCCTGCGCTTCTCTTATGTCAGCGAGACATGGGGATTTAATCGAAATGGGGTATACGAAAAACTATCCACTAACACCAAACGTTATACATATCTTCTTGGTGAGGGACGTGGATGCCGTACTGCAATAGAGCAATTTGGAGTGTTGAAGAATAGCAAATTAGCTCTAAGCGATGTTACGGCAGCGTTCTCCGTTGAGGCTCTTACCAAGCAATTCTACAAAGACTTGTATGAGTGGTATCAATGGGCTGTAGATCCTACATCTGGAGTATATTTCCCGAACAACACATCTACCGAGGCAGATGACAGAGAGGACATTGAGACTAAGATCATACGCTTGATAACCCGAATTATGTTTGTTTGGTTTATCAAGCAGAAAGAACTTGTGCCTAATAAAATCTTTGACGTTGATTTCCTTGAAACCATATTGAAGGATTTTGATCCTAATAGTGCCGTAGTTGGAAACTACTACAATGCCATTCTCCAGAACCTATTCTTCGGCACTCTAAACCGTGCAATAGAAGATGAGCAGGGTAATAAACGTAAGTTCGCCACCAACGTCAAGAAAGACATTAAGACGCTCTATCGCTATGCGGAAATGTTCACAATCAGTGAAGATGAAGTGATAAAGTTGTTCTCTGAAGTGCCATTCCTTAATGGCGGTCTTTTCGAGTGTCTTGACAAAACAAAGACTATCGATGGCGTAGAACAGTCATACAACTATGATGGTTTCAGCCGTAACGACAAGAAATTTGCCGATGGTCGTTACCGCAATCGTGCAGTTGTGCCAAACATCCTGTTCTTTGAACCAGAAAAAGGTCTTATATCCATCCTTAGCCGATATAATTTTACCATAGAGGAAAATTCTCCAGAGGAGCAGCAAGTGGCTCTCGACCCAGAATTGCTTGGCAAGGTGTTTGAGAACCTTTTGGGTGCGTACAATCCTGAAACAAAAGAAACGGCTCGTAACCAAAGCGGTTCTTTCTATACGCCTCGCGAGATTGTGAACTATATGGTGGACGAAAGCCTTATTTCATACTTGGGCAATACGGCATTTGTGCGTTCACTCTTCTCTCCTGAGTTCGTGTATGACAAGACAAAAGAGGCTGATTATAAAACCATTGCAGAAAAACTAAAGTCAATCAAGATACTCGACCCTGCTTGTGGATCGGGAGCGTTCCCTATGGGATTGCTTAACAGAATGATAGATATTCTTTGCCATATAACTCCAGACGAGAATATCTATGAAATGAAGTTGGCCATCATTGAAAACTGCATATATGGCAGTGATATTCAAAGTATCGCAGCGCAGATAACAAAACTTCGCTTCTTCATCTCTCTTATTTGCAATTGTGAGAAAGATGCTACTAAGCCAAACTTTGGCATTCCTACATTGCCAAACCTTGAAACGAAGTTTGTGGCAGCCAATTCACTAATAGCAAAGAAAAAACAGGAATCGCATAACTTGTTTGAGAACCCAGAAATCGAGCCAACGAAGAAAGAACTGACAGAAATACGTCATGAGCATTTTTCTGCCAAAACCGCTTATCGCAAAAGTACATTGCGAGAGAAAGACAAACAATTACGTGAGAAATTGGCTAAGTTATTGGAGCAAGACAACGACTTTGCTCCAGAGGATGCAAAGCAACTTGCTGCATGGAATCCATACGACCAAAATGCAGTTGCAGAGTTCTTCGACCCTGCATGGATGTTCGGAGTGAATGACGGCTTTGACATTGTCATCGGCAATCCTCCATACATCCAGTTGCAGAACAATGGTGGCGAGTTGGCTCAACTTTATGCTCCATGCAATTATAAGACATATGCTCGTACAGGTGATATTTATTGCCTTTTCTACGAACGTGGCTATCAGTTGCTTAAGCCCAATGGACATCTTTGTTATATCACATCCAACAAATGGATGCGTGCTGGATATGGTGAGAAGACGCGTGAATTCTTTGCCAATAATACGAACCCTATGCTACTCATTGACTTTGCCGGAGTCAAAATCTTTGAGAGCGCAACTGTTGATACTAATATTCTGCTCTTTGCTAAGGCAGCAAACGAGCACAAGACACTATGTGCTGTAACCAACAAGCAGAACAAAGATAGCGTGAAGAATTTGAGCGTTTTCGTGCAGCAAAGTGGGTCGGTGTGCGAGTTCTCCAACTCTGATTC
>OIZF01000058.1_pt1 | contig 73519 bp, 61 predicted proteins | sample 1588471 | NCBI WGS metagenome assembly OIZF01 (sample SAMN03283279) | human gut metagenome | biome: human-associated habitat; material: feces | host: Homo sapiens | place: Peru | collected 2012
TGTCGTCAGCTCGTGTCGTGAGATGTTGGGTTAAGTCCCGCAACGAGCGCAACCCTCGTCCTTAGTTGCTAACAGTTCGGCTGAGCACTCTAAGGAGACTGCCTTCGTAAGGAGGAGGAAGGTGGGGACGATGTCAAGTCATCATGGCCCTTATGCCTAGGGCGACACACGTGCTACAATGGCATATACAATGAGACGCAATACCGCGAGGTGGAGCAAATCTATAAAATATGTCCCAGTTCGGATTGTTCTCTGCAACTCGAGAGCATGAAGCCGGAATCGCTAGTAATCGCAAATCAGCCATGTTGCGGTGAATACGTTCCCGGGTCTTGTACTCACCGCCCGTCACACCATGGGAGTTGATTTCACTCGAAGTGGAAATACTAAACTAGTTATCCCCCACAGTGGAATCAGCGACTGGGGTGAAGTCGTAACAAGGTAACCGTAGGAGAACCTGCGGTTGGATCACCTCCTTTCTAGAGTACAAAGTGATAAGTCTCACAACTATCACTCAAATTTAGCTCAATTTATCCTTGTTTAGATTTCAAAGATTGACGCAACTGAGAGCAGATGACAGATTACAGAAAACAGATGGGCTGTGTTCCGTGTTCTGTAATCAGTTCTCCGTAAATGGGGAATTAGCTCAGCTGGGAGAGCGCCTGTTTTGCACGCAGGAGGTCAGCGGTTCGATCCCGCTATTCTCCACCATATAGATTACAAAGAATTGAGTGCTGATACAAAATGATTTCAAATCGCTTTTTGTAGCCCGTGTTTTGTAGTTTTATGGGACTATAGCTCAGCTGGTTAGAGTGCACCCCTGATAAGGGTGAGGTCGGAGGTTCAAGTCCCCCTAGTCCCACCACTTGATAAAGTCAATCCTTTAAGATTTGAAATCGTAAAAATTTAAGCTAAGAGAATTTAAATTTGCGAATTTTAAAGCGCAAAAGCGTGAAAATTTGTTAAATTTAAGCCGAATTTTTTTATCTTAGGTTTTTAAAGCCTAATAAATTTAGCCCAAAAGCTGAATTTAGCGTTCTTTGAATTATCATTGTTAAGAGTCACAAGCAAGTTTTAAAAACAATTTTACTGAACTTGTTAAAAGATGAAATTTAAGGCATTTTAGCTTTATGCTAGAAGAGTTTCAACACACGGCTTTGCTTTTGCAAGGCGTTGAATGCTTTCCGTCTTGAATGCTAAGAATTTTATCATAAATTTTAACAAGGAAGTGATGCGTTTTAGAATCAAAACACATTAATATGGCTAGGCTTTTTAAAAGCCAACATTGTGTTATTTGTTTTGCAAAAAACAGATTTTAAAAGGTATAAGCTACGAAGAGCGAATGGTGGATGCCTTGGGTAATAGAGGCGATGAAGGACGCACTAGACTGCGATAAGCTACGGGGAGCTGTCAAGAAGTTTTGAGCCGTAGATTTCCGAATGGGGCAACCCAGCGTGTAGAGATACACGCTACCATAATGGAGCGAACGAGGGGAATTGAAACATCTTAGTACCCTCAGGAAAAGAAATCAAAAGAGATTGCGCTAGTAGCGGCGAGCGAAAGCGCAAGAGGGCAAACCTAGTGCTTGCACTAGGGGTTGTAGGACTGCATCGTGCAATAAATGAGGTTAGCAGAATGTTCTGGAAAGGACAATCCAAGAGGGTGATAATCCCGTATGCGAAAACCGAATTTTAGCTAGCAGTATCCTGAGTAGGGCGGAACACGAGAAATTTTGTCTGAAGCTGGGGAGACCACTCTCCAACCCTAAATACTACTATTACACCGATAGTGCACAAGTACCGTGAGGGAAAGGTGAAAAGAACGGCGGTGAGCCGAGTGAAATAGAACCTGAAACCATTTGCTTACAATCATTCAGAGCACCATAGCGCAAGCTGGTGTGATGGACTGCCTTTTGCATAATGAGCCTGCGAGTTGTGGTGTCTGGCAAGGTTAAGGAAACCCGAAGCCGTAGCGAAAGCAAGTCTGAATAGGGCGATTAAGTCAGATGCTGCAGACCCGAAACGAAGTGATCTATCCACGAGCAGGTTGAAGCTAGTGTAAGAGCTAGTGGAGGACCGAACAGACGGCTGTTGAAAAAGCTCCTGATGACTTGTGGATAGGGGTGAAAGGCCAATCAAACTTCGTGATAGCTGGTTCTCTCCGAAATATATTTAGGTATAGCGTTGTGAAGTAATTAAAGGGGGTAGAGCACTGAATGGGCTAGGGCATACACCAATGTACCAAACCCTATCAAACTCCGAATACCTTTAATGGTATCACAGCAGTCAGGCGGCGAGTGATAAAATCCGTCGTCAAGAGGGAAACAACCCAGACTACCAGTTAAGGTCCCAAAATCTCATTTAAGTGGAAAACGATGTGAAGTTACTTAAACAACCAGGAGGTTGGCTTAGAAGCAGCCATCCTTTAAAGAAAGCGTAATAGCTCACTGGTCTAGTGATTTTGCGCGGAAAATATAACGGGGCTAAAATGAGTACCGAAGCTGTAGGCTTGGCTTTGCCAAGCGGTAGGAGAGCGTTCTATTTGCGTTGAAGCTATATCGGCAAGAAGTGGTGGAGCGAATAGAAGTGAGCATGCAGGCATGAGTAGCGATAAAAGGGGTGAGAATCCCCTTCGCCGAAAACCCAAGGTTTCCTACGCGATGCTCGTCATCGTAGGGTTAGTCGGGTCCTAAGCAAAGTCCGAAAGGGGTATGCGATGGAAAATAGGTTAATATTCCTATACCAACATTGATGTGCGATGGAAGGACGCTTAGAGCTAGGGGGGCTAGCGGATGGTAGTGCTAGTCTAAGGTTGTAGGTGCTTACACAGGCAAATCCGTGTAAGAACACACCGAGAGCTGAAAGGCTTTTTGAAGTCTTCGGATGGATAGAAGAACCCCTGATGCTGTCGAGCCAAGAAAAGTTTCTAAGTTTAGTCAATGTTGCCCGTACCGTAAACCGACACAGGTGGGTGGGATGAGTATTCTAAGGCGCGTGGAAGAACTCTCTTTAAGGAACTCTGCAAAATAGCACCGTATCTTCGGTATAAGGTGTGGTTCGCTTTGTATTAGGCTTTACGCCGAAAGCAAAGAAACTTACAACAAAGAGTCCCTCCCGACTGTTTACCAAAAACACAGCACTCTGCTAACTCGTAAGAGGATGTATAGGGTGTGACGCCTGCCCGGTGCTCGAAGGTTAATTGATGGGGTTAGCATTAGCGAAGCTCTTGATCGAAGCCCGAGTAAACGGCGGCCGTAACTATAACGGTCCTAAGGTAGCGAAATTCCTTGTCGGTTAAATACCGACCTGCATGAATGGCGTAACGAGATGGGAGCTGTCTCAAAGAGGGATCCAGTGAAATTGTAGTGGAGGTGAAAATTCCTCCTACCCGCGGCAAGACGGCGAGACCCCGTGGACCTTTACTACAGCTTGACACTGCTATTTGGATAAGAATGTGCAGGATAGGTGGGAGGCTTTGAGTATATGACGCCAGTTGTATAGGAGCCATTGTTGAGATACCACTCTTTCTTATTTGGGTAGCTAACCAGCTTGAGTTATCCTCAAGTGGGACAATGTCTGGTGGGTAGTTTGACTGGGGCGGTCGCCTCCCAAATAATAACGGAGGCTTACAAAGGTTGGCTCAGAACGGTTGGAAATCGTTCGTAGAGTATAAAGGTATAAGCCAGCTTAACTGCAAGACGGACAAGTCGAGCAGAGACGAAAGTCGGTCTTAGTGATCCGGTGGTTCTGTGTGGAAGGGCCATCGCTCAAAGGATAAAAGGTACCCCGGGGATAACAGGCTGATCTCCCCCAAGAGCTCACATCGACGGGGAGGTTTGGCACCTCGATGTCGGCTCATCGCATCCTGGGGCTGTAGTCGGTCCCAAGGGTTGGGCTGTTCGCCCATTAAAGCGGTACGCGAGCTGGGTTCAGAACGTCGTGAGACAGTTCGGTCCCTATCTGCCGTGGGCGTAAGAAGATTGAAGAGATTTGACCCTAGTACGAGAGGACCGGGTTGAACAAACCACTGGTGTAGCTGTTGTTCTGCCAAGAGCATCGCAGCGTAGCTAAGTTTGGAAAGGATAAACGCTGAAAGCATCTAAGCGTGAAGCCAACTCTAAGATGAATCTTCTCTAAGCTCTGTGCTAGACTAGCACTTTGATAGGCTGGGTGTGTAAGTGGTGAAAGCCATTTAGCTGACCAGCACTAATAGAGCGTTTGGCTTATTTTAAGCATCACTTCCTTGTTAAGATTTATGTTGCAAAGCACAGACTACGAAAATTGTGGTTTGTTGTGATTGCGAGCTTGACTTTGTCAAGTTGTGGCAAGTAAATCTTAAATTTAAGGGCAAAATTGCTTTAAAATTTGCGAAACTCTTAACAAAATTTAACCGCAAGACATTGTTATTTAAAGGCTTTTTGTCCTTTTAAGAGCGATGATAAGGGCTGAATTTTAATGCAAAATGAAGTTTTGCCCCTTGAAATTCCGCAATCCACACTTTGTGTTTTTCATTTAAAAGCAAGCTTTTAAATAACAATGTCCGTGATTATACAGATGTGGAAACGCCTTGCTCCATCTCGAACCAAGAAGCTAAGCACATCGTGGGTGATGATACTACGCCTTACTGGCAGGGGGAAAGTAGCTCGTTGCGGACTTTGTTTTTTCTTTTTCTTAAAATTCAAAATGTTAAACATTATAAAGATTTAAGCAGTAAAGTTGCTTAAATTTACAAAAAGCAAAAATTCACTCAAAGATAGAATTCACAAGGTTTTGGATATATTCGCTAGCGTTAAATTCAAGCAAGTCCTCCATTTGCTCGCCAACGCCTACATAAAGTATAGGAAGTTCTAGCTCTTTGGCTATGCTAAATAGCGCGCCGCCCTTTGCTGTGCCGTCTAGCTTTGTGATGATGACGCCATCAAGCCTTACAAGCTCGTTAAAAGCCTTTGCCTGCAAAATCCCAGCCACGCCCTGCGTGCCATCAAGCACTAAAATTTTGCGGTGCGGTGCGCCCGCCAACGCTTTGCCACAAATTCGCACGATTTTATCAAGTTCTGCGCTTAAATTCTTTTGGTTTTGCAAACGCCCAGCCGTGTCGATGATGACGCGTTCATAGTCCTTTGCTACGGCTTTGCTGATGGTGTCAAAAGCCACAGCCGATGGGTCGTGTCCTTGCTCGCTCATTACGATTTGAACGCCGATTTTTTCCGCCCAAAGCCTTAACTGCTCGATAGCTCCCGCACGAAAGGTATCGCAAGCTGCAAGTATGACTTTATCGCCCCTTTTTTTGTATAAATTCGCTAGCTTTGCTATGCTTGTGGTTTTGCCCGCTCCATTTACGCCTAAAATCAGCTCCACAAAGGGCTTTGCGTTAGCACTTTGGGCATTATCATACAAAAAATACGCCTCCATTACGCGCTTTAAGTCCTCTTTTTTCACCTCATCGCTTGGGGGCAAGTAGTATAAAATTTCCTCCACGATTCCATAGCTCACATCGGCTTCTAAAAGCATAGTTTCAAGCAAATCTTTGGAGATTTTTTCGCCTGTTTTTAAGGAATTCATTGAATTTAAGGTTTTTGACAAGCCTTTTTTCAAAAATTCAAGCATTACATAATCGCCTTTTGTATGTCAATGTCAAGCATTTCTTGCGGGATAACGCCTAAGTAGTGGTTGATGAGCCTGCCATCGCTTGCGTAAAGTATCATCACGGGCAAGGCGCTGACTCCGCCTATGCTTTTAGCCAGCAAGTAGTTGCCCTCGCCAAGTGCTATGGGGTAGTTTATTTTGTGCGTTTGCAAAAAGCTATCAAAAGAAATTTTGTCCTTTTCTTCAAGCAAAACGCCGATGATGACAAAGTTGTCTTTATACTTTTCTTGTAGCTTGTTTAAGTGCGGTGTCATCGCGTTGCACGGCTTGCACCAAGTGGTAAAAAACACAAACAAAACCGCCTTTTGCTCGGTGTCAAATTCAAGCTTTTGCTTGTCCGCCTTGATAAAAAGCTCTTTGGCGTTGTTAAGCACAAGCGAAAAGTTGAGTTTCTCGCCTTGCTGCAAGCTCGAATGCCTTGTAGCGTTGTAATCTTCATCTTTTTTGCTATCACAAGCAGCAAAAAAACACAAAAAAAAGACTAAAAAAGCACGCAAAATCATCAAATTTCCTTAACTTTTAACTAAAAAAGGCTAAAATTATAACACATTTTTTACAAATGGTGTTTAAATGGAAACAAAAGAAAGCTTTCGCAAAAGACAAAAAACGCTCTTAAAAAGGCACGCTCGCCACTGCTTGACGCCTAATTTTAGGCTTTTTAAAGAGTTAGAAAGTATCATCGCGCATTTTGGGGCAAAAAAAATTTTGCTCTTTTTGCCACTGCCTTATGAGCCTGATTTAACGCGCTTTCGTAACAAATTTGCAAAAAAATGCAAAATTTTTGTTCCATTTATGCAAGATGAAAACTTAAAAATGGTAAAATTACGAAACCCTTTTTTAAAAGGGCGTTTTGGGATTTATGAACCGCTGAATTCGCCTTATGAATGCAGGATTGACCTTGCTGTCGTGCCTGTGCTTGGCGTGGATAAGCAGCTGCGAAGAATCGGGCACGGATTTGGCTTTTATGATAAATTTTTTCAAAATTTGGGCTACAAGCCCTTGCTTATCTTTGTGAGTGCTTTAAAGGCACTTTGCGAGCAAAATTTAGGGCAAAAGCACGACATACAAGCTGATTTCTACATAAATCCCTACCAAAAATTTTATAAGAAAGTGTGGAAAAATGGTCGAAATTTTAATCGCATTTATCGCCGTTCTTATCGGCGGTGGGATAGGATATATAGTCGCTAAAAAGATAAACGATGCCAAATACGACATTTTTATCGAACAAGCCAAAGCAAAGGCAAAAGCCATCGAGTATGAAGCCGAGCTTGTCTTAAAAGACGCTAAAAATTCAGTGCTGAATGCTGAATTTGAAGCTAAAAAACGCTTTGAAGACAAGAGCCACAAGGTGCAAAAAGAGTATTCTCAAAAGATGGACGAGCTTTCACGAGCAGAGCAAAGACTCAAAGACACGCAAAACCAGCTTATCATCGAGCAAAGAGATGTCCAAAGCCTATACGATGAGAGTGTGAAACTCAAAAACACCTACGAACAAAGGCTCAAAGACACCGTGCGTGTGCTAGAACACCAAGCAGGGCTTACTCAAAGCGAGGCAAGGCAAATCATCTTAAAAAAAGTCGAGGAAAGCTCACGCAGCGAAATCGCTCACATAGTGCGAAAGTATGAAGAAGAAGCTAAAAGCGAAGCAAAACGCAAGGCAAATTTCATCATCGCGCAGGCTACTTCGCGCTTTGCTGGAGATTTTGCGGCTGAACGGCTCATCAATGTCGTCAATATCAAAAACGATGAGTTGAAAGGGCGCATTATCGGCAAGGAAGGGCGCAATGTCAAAGCCCTAGAAATGACGCTTGGCGTGGATATCATCATCGATGACACGCCGGGGGCTATCATCGTAAGCTGCTTTAACCTTTATCGCCGCGCCATAGCTACCAAAGTCATCGAGCTTTTAGTCGAAGATGGGCGCATACAGCCCGCACGCATCGAGGAAATCCACGACAAAGTTTGCAAAGAATTTGAAAACAGCATACTTGAAGAAGGACAAACCATCGTTATGGACTTGGGGCTTAGCAAAATGCACCCCGAGATAGTAAAGCTCATCGGCAAGCTCAAATACCGCGCCAGCTACGGACAAAACGCCCTAGCGCACTCTTTGGAAGTAGCGCACCTTGCGGGCATCATCGCGGCTGAATGCGGCGGGGACGAGACGCTTGCAAGACGGGCAGGACTTTTGCACGACATAGGCAAGGCTTTGACGCACGATTTTGAAGGCTCACATGTGGATTTGGGCGGCGAGCTTTGCAAACGCTACAAAGAACACTCAGTCGTTATCAACGCTATCTACGCTCACCACGGCAACGAAGAAGCCACAAGTGTCGAAAGTGCCGCTGTTTGCGCTGCTGACACTTTAAGCGCGGCTCGTCCGGGCGCACGCCGAGAAGTGCTAGAAGCCTTTTTAAAGCGTGTCAATGAGCTTGAAGACATAGCCAAAAGCAAAGAGGGCATCAAAAACGCTTACGCCATAAATTCAGGGCGTGAAATTCGTGTCATCGCAAACGCAAATCTCATCAACGATGATGAAGCCGTGCTTTTAGCCAAAGAAATCGCTGAGGAAATCGAAGAAAAGGTGCAGTATCCGGGCGAAATCAAAGTCAATGTCATACGAGAGCTGCGAGCTAGTGCTATGGCGAAGTAGGCAAGCGTGCAAGATACCATAAATGCTCTTTTGGAGTGGGGCTATGTGCTTTTGTTTATCTATTCGCTGGGCGGCGGAATGATAGGCATACTTGCTGCTGGCGTTTTGAGCGCGACAAGCGAGCTAAACCTTTATGCGTGCATACTTATAGCCTTTGTCGCAAATGTCATCGGCTCTATGCTTTTGTTTGTGATGGGAAGGTATTATAAAAAAGACTTAATGCCCTACTTTCGCAAACACCGCCGCAAGCTCGCCCTAGCGCAGATGAAAATCAAACAACACGGCACTTTTCTCATAATCTTTCAAAAATTCATCTACGGGCTAAAAACCTTTATCCCCATAGCTGCGGGCTTTGCGCGCTATGATTTGGCTAAATTTACGCTGATTAACACGCTAGCCACAGCACTTTGGGCTGTTTTGCTCGGCTACATAGGCTTTGCCTTTGGCTCGCTGATTGCGCCCATAGTCGATAAAATCGGCACTTATCCTTATCTCGTGCCACTCTTTTTGCTCGCCCTCATCGGCACACTTTGGCTTTATCTTGCTAAATTTTCCAAAAAATCAAAAATCACACGCTGAATTTAAGGGCTTAAATTTAATGCAAGCGTTGATAAAATGACAAAATGTTTGGGGATTTGGGTTAGATTTGGCATTGACAAATTCATCTTTTTGCGGTATAATGTCGGCGTTTAAAATATAAATTTAGGAGATTTGAGATGACTTGGTTTATTTTAATTGCTTTTTTCACTATCTTTGCCGTTGTGCTAGGCAAGCTTGTTTATGAAACTAGCAGTGGCAAATACCCCAAATTTAACAATAAAAATGATGAAGCAGCGAATAATATGTTTTTCTTTTACCAAAGGTGGTTGAGCGACTGATTCATAATCAAATAAATTGCGTTAAACTCGAATCTTTGTAGTTTTGACTTACTTTCTTTGCATCTATACTCTGTTTGCCTTTTAAATCTATCCCATCAGGCAAATTAGTGATTTTTTTTTGCATTATTTAGACGAATTCCTACTTGTTCGTGGTTGAGATTAGCTTGTAGCAATACATTAGCACCTTTAACATCATTTACATCAAATTTTTCCCCACTCGTTGTCCCACCAGCACCAAATTCTTTTTGAAGTGATTGAAGTACAGCAGGATTATTTTGAGCCATATCACTTATCATACTTTTAGCATTTGTAAATTTTACCCAAAATCTCACGCTTTAAAATAAAATTTTAAAATACTCATAAAAAATATATAAAAATTTTCTTAAATTTAATTTTATTTTAAGCAAATTTATTTTATAATCTCGGCGAAATTTATCTCAAAGGAGGAAAAATGACTGAGATGAATCCCACAAATACGAGCTTTATAATGCTCTGCTCTTTGCTGGTGCTGCTGATGACGCCTGCACTAGCTATGTTTTACGCTGGTTTGGTGCGTAGCAAAAATATGCTCAACACCATTATGAACTGCTTTATCGTCTTTGGCGTGATAAGTTTGCAGTGGATTTTGCTGGGCTTTACGCTCTCTTTTGGCGAGGACACGGGCGCTGGTGTGGTAGGTAGTTTGGCGAATTTTGCGCTAGCTGGCGTGAGTGGCTATAATGCTTCTGGCGTGCCAAATGTGCTTTTTGTCGCCTTTCAAATGATGTTTGCGCTCATAGCCTCCGCCATCATCACGGGTTCGCTTGTCGGGCGCATAAAACTTGGCGTGCTGGTGGTGTTTCTCATCTTTTGGAGCACGCTTGTGTATGATGTGCTGGCGCATATGGTTTGGAGTGAAAATGGCTTTTTACTTGGGCGCGGGAGCTTTGATTTTGCTGGCGGTGGCGTGGTGCATATCAGCTCTGGCATAGCTGGGCTGGTGGGCGCGCTGATGGTTGGTGCAAGGCGCGACAAGCCTGAAAACGCCACAAACAACGCAAATTCCATACCCTACGCCTTTTTGGGCGCGATATTGCTCTTTATGGGCTGGCTGGGCTTTAACGCTGGCAGTGCGGGCGGTGTCGATGACATAGCGGTAAATGCCTTTATAGTTACCATACTTTCGGCATCCACAGGCTTTTTAGTGTGGATTTTAGCCGAGTGGCTCATACACAAAAAGCCAACCGTGCTTGGCGGTTTGAGTGGCTTAGTGGCGGGACTTGTCGGCATAACGCCAGCTTGCGGCTATGTGAGCATAGCATCTAGCATTATCATCGGTGCTGTGGCTGCCCTGCTGTGCTACTTTGGGCTGAGTTTCATCAAATACAAACTACGGCTTGATGATACTTTGGACGCCTTTTCACTGCACGGCATAGGCGGCGTTTGGGGCGGTATCGCCACAGGGCTTTTTGCAAGCGGTGCGGTAAATCCTGCTGTCGTGGCTGATGGCGCACTTGGAGAGGGCTTGTTTATCGGCGGTTCGTGGCATTTGCTTTTAGAGCAAGTCTTTGCCATAGTCCTTTGTATCACGCTTTCAGCTGTGGTAAGCTTTGTGATATTTAAGCTTATATCGCTTTTTACGAGCTTGCGCGTGGAAGAAGAAGTTGAATTTGAAGGGCTTGACAAGAAAATTCACGGCGAAAGCGCGTATAGCGTTTAGCTTTTGTGAATTTTTGCGTGAATTTTCCTAAAAATTCACAATTTTAAGCTAAAATTTACCCAAGCTATAAGTCTTTTTTGGCTTATAGCTTGAAAAATATATAAAATTTTTCTTAAATACATAAAAATAATAAGAGTTTTAAATTTACATTGCAAATGTATCTTAAATTTGCCTTTTGGCAAACAAAGATATTTTGAGTAAATTTCATCATTTTTAGCAAAATGAAACATATTTTGAGTAAAATTCACGCAAAGGGTGTGAAATTTAAGAAAAATTTATCAAAATTCACACCAAAAGGAGCGAAAATGTTTGAAAAAATTTTTGAAAAAGCCTTGATGAAATGTCGTATCGTTACGGTTTTGCCTGTGATATTTGGGCTTTTTGGTGCTTTTGTGTTGTTTTTCATCGCAAGCTATGACATTATCAAAGTCATCATTCACACTTTTGATTATTTCATCTTGCCAAACTCTGCCATCGATTTGCACGAGGACATAGTCGGGCAAATCATCGGTGCCGTGGATTTATACTTGATGGCGCTTGTGCTTTTTATCTTTTCTTTTGGGATTTATGAGCTTTTTGTGAGCGAAATCGAGGAGCTTAAAACGCTCAAACAATCCAAAGTCCTTGAAGTGCATAGCCTAGATCAGCTTAAAGATAAGCTTGCAAAGGTTATTATAATGGTGCTTGTGGTGAATTTTTTTCAGCGCGTTTTACAGATGAAACTTGTTACGATGGTAGATATGTCGTATCTTGCAGGCTCAATTTTAGCACTATGCGTGGGACTTTACTTTTTGCACAAGGGGAGTCATTGAGGGGGATTTTGAGTAGTATGAGTTTTTACTCGATGATGGCTTAAAGCAGTTTTGTATAGCCTTTGAGGAAATTTTAAGCGCAGTGTGAATTTGTGCGTTTTGTGGTATAATGTTGCTAAAATTCGCCAAAATTTAAGGGGAGAAAATGAGGAATTTATTTGCATTGTTTTGCAGTGTCCTTGTCTTTTGTGCTTGCGCATCGCAAACTCAAAGCACACAAAAGGCAGATAAAGATGAGTTAAATTTAGCCAAACTCAAAGCCGAGTGCGAGAAAAATAATGCGAAGAGTTGCTATGAGTTGGGGGATTTTTTTGTCGAAGAGAGTGGAAGGTATGAAAGTGAAAAGGATAAGTTATTTGATGATAGATTATTAAATTTAGCAAAGACATATCTTTTAAAATCTTGTGATTTAAAATACGGCGATGGGTGTTATTCTTATGCTATGGCACTTGGATTTAGTGGTTTAAATGAGTTAAATTCAGCAGAAAAAGAAAATGAAAAACTTGCTATGAAAAAATTAAGTAAATACTTACCGACATTTGTTAAATATAATCAAAAAGCTTGTGATTTGGATTCAGCTAATGGTTGTAATGAGTTAGGGCTTGCTTATCAAAACGGCGATGGCGTAAAACAAGATAAACAACTTGGCTTTACTTATCGCAAAAAGGCTTGTGAGTTAGCACAACCAAATAAATTTGAACATAGTAAGGTTGCACTTGGGTGTATGAAAATAGGCACAATGTATTATAATGGTGAAAGTGTAGCAAAAAATAAAGAAATGGCTTTAAAATACTTTTTAAAAGGTTGTGAAGTATCTCCACACAATGCTTGCAGTGATTATATTAAAAGGTTTGATGAAGGCTATAATGGTGAGCTTATCAAAGTGCCACAAGATTATGAATTCGCTTTTCAGCTTGCTGAAAAGGGTTGTAAAATGAATGATGGTGATAGTTGCAATTATTTAGGCATTTTATATGGCAATGGTAAAGGCACAACGCAAGATTTAAAAAAGGCATTTTGGACTTTTTATAAATTGTGTCATCAAAATGAAATTTATGGCACGATAGGGGCGCAAGAAATAGGTTGTTACAATCTCGGATTATCTTATGCACAAGGGAAAGGCGTAGAACAAAGCTATAAATTAGCTTTTGAAGCTTTTCAAAAATCGTGTCCTAGCACTGATAAAGAAGTTATTGGCAAAGAATTAAGTGGTAAAATTCTGTTTAGAAGCGGATATAGTGCAGGTTGTGCTATGGTAGGTCAGTTTTATTACGAAGCGCAAGGCGTTCGGCAGGATTACCGCAAGGCTATGGAGTATTTTGGTAAGGCTTGCGATATGGGCGAACAAAGCGGTTGCGACAATCACAAAATGATGAAATCAAACCCCTATGCGTATGGGCTTAAACCCGATGATTTCAAATAAATATAAAATTTGCTTAAATTTAGCAAACTTTAAGCAAAAATTCACTATAATTGCCCTTTTGTTTAACGACAAAGCAAATTCTACACAAAGGACGAAAAATGCTCGAAGGCATAGTTAGAGAGAGTATCGGACACAAGGCGGCAAAAGCCTTGAAAAGAGATGGTTATCTAATCGCCAACATTTACGGCAAGGGGTTAGAAAACATCAACGCGGCTTTTAAAGTCAATGATTTCATCAAAGAAGTGCGCAAAAAAACAGGGCTTATCTTTGATGTCAAAGTGGGCGGCAAAACCCACAGCGTAGTGGTTGTGGATTATCAAAAAGACCCCGTAACGAGCGATTTAAAGCATGTGGATTTAAAAGTCGCTCAAAAGGGCGTTGTGAGCAAATTTATGGTGCCTGTAAAGGTGAGCGGCTCGGCTGTGGGCGTGAAAAACAAAGGCGTTTTAATCCAAAGCAAACGCCGTCTTAAAGTCAAATGCGCGCCCGAAAATCTACCAAATTTCTTTGAACTTGATGTCAGCAGGCTCGATGTGGGCGATGCGCTTATGGTGCGTGATATAGCCGTGCCGCAAGGGGTAAGCATTTTAGAAGCTGACAGAGTCGCTGTTGTGGGCGTAGAAAAGGCACGATGACACTTGTAGTAGGGCTTGGCAATGTGGGGCGTGAGTATGAACTCACCCGCCACAACGCAGGCTTTATGCTGGTGGATTTGCTTTTGCAAGACTTGCCACATAGCGATATTTCCAAGCCTAGCTTTAAGGGAAGCCTTTACAAAAGCGAGCTGGGCTTGTTTTTAAAGCCATCAACCTTTATGAATTCATCTGGTGAGAGCGTTTTGGCTGTGCGAAATTATTTTAAATGCGACAGACTCATCGTTATCCACGATGATATAGACTTAAATTTAGGCGTGTTGCGCTTTAAAATGGGCGGTGGCAACGGCGGACACAACGGACTTAAAAGCATAGACGCACTTTGCGGGGCTGAGTATGAACGCGTGCGCGTAGGCATCGGCAAAAGAGAGCCTGTGCTGTCTTTTGTGCTTGGTAAATTTAGCACCGATGAGCTTGCAAGCCTTACGCCTGTTTTAGAACAAGCAAAGGCTGGACTTTTGGCACTTTTAAAGGGGCAGGATATAACGCAGGTGGCAAGCGCTTTTAATCTAAAAGGACAAGCGCAAGATAAGGCAAACAAATGACAAAAACGCTTTTTGACAACACCCAAATTCAAGCCCTTTTAAACTCTTTACACAAGGCAAACGCACAATGAAGCTGAATTCCGTCTTTTTTCGTTTCATCTCAGCCATTTATTTAAAAAGCTTTTTCATCATTTTTTTTGCGCTGGTTGGCTTTTTTGTGGGCGTGGATTTACTCATCAATTTCAAAGACTTGCCAAATTCAGCAAATCTCATCTTGCTTTATGTGCTGTTTCTTGCTTGTATGGCGGTGAGCTATGTGCTGCCGCTTTCTCTTGTCTTTGCGCTGGTGCTTTGCCTTGCAAATATGGTGCGAAGCAACGAGCTAGTGAGCTTTTACGCCCTTGGGCTTAGCAAAAAGCAAGTCATCGCTTATCCTTTTTTTTGGTCGCTCTTTTTTTGTGCGTTGTTTGTGGGGCTGAATTTCACGCCCTTTGCTTATGCTGAGGATTATCAAACCTCCATTTTGCGAAACGCTGGTATGTCGGGGCAAAGCAAGGATATTTTCTTAAAATACGATGATAAATTCATCTACATTCAAAGGCTTGAAAGCCTTGATGAAAAGGTAGAGTCGATGAAAATTTTTGAGCTTGAAAACTTTGCCCTAAAAGAGCTTTTTAATGTCCAAAGTGCCGTATTTAAGGATAATGAGTGGATTTTAGAAAGTGGGGAGCGTATCAAAATCCCGCAGAATTTAGAGCTTTTTGGGCAAGGGCTTGGCGTGCAAAGGCTTGAAAATGAAAGCGCGCTCAAAGGCTTTAAGCCTCGTATCATCGAAAGCGTGGCAAATCAAAGCAGCTACTCCATAGCCGATGCGCTTTTGAGCCTTTTTGCCTTTGGCAAGGAAAATGTCAATACCACGCCCATTCGCACGCAACTTTATGGGCTGCTTTTCACGCCCTTTTTCGCGCCTTTTTTGTCTCTCATTTTATTTGTGTTTTTCCCAAGTATAGGGCGTTTTTTCAATCTCGCCTTTTTGAGCTTTGTCTTTTTTCTTTGTGCGCTTAGCTTTTGGGGGCTGCTTTATCTTGCGGCAAAGCTCACGCAAAATGGGCTTTTTAGCCCTGAACTCGGCATTATCGCGCCTATTTTCGCGCTTATTTTTGTAAGTTTGCTGCTTTTTTACAGAAAAACGCGAAAGATTTAAAATAAGCGTTGAAAGCCTAAATTTAAGAGACTTTGTGAGAAAAAAGCCTTTCGTTAAGATAAATTTGCCATTTAATGCTATAATTTCACAAAAATAAAAATTTTAAGGTTTTTAAATGGGCTTTAAAGGGCTTTTTTTCGGTGCTTTGCTCGCATTTTGCACGACAAGCGTGGCGTCAAATTTAAACGAACTCATTGATTTGAGTCTTAAAAATGAAGAGTATTTGATGCGTGAGCTTGCCGCTTTTAAGGCGCAAAATGAGCGCAAAAGCGTGGCGCGGGCGTATTTGCCAGAGCTTTCTTTGCAAGGCGGGTATTTGAGTAATGGCTTTGATAACTTTCTTACAAGCCCCAAAAATAGCCTTTTTGCGAAGTTGAGTTTGAATTTTTTACTCTATGATGGAGGCAAAAGAGAGGCGAATTTACAAGCCTTAAAAGCGGGCGAAAAGCTCGCAAATTTAGCCAAAGAGCAAAGCAAAAATTATCTTGCACTCAGCGCAACCACGCTTTATCTTAACTACCAAAGCCTGCAAAGCCTGATAAAAGCAAGCGAGCAAAAAGAACTCTCGCTCAAAAACACGCTCATTCGCCTTGAAGAGTTTTACAAGGCTGGGCTTGCGGCAAAGGACGCCCTTGAAAGCGTGCGGGCGAAATTCCACCTAACTAGCCTTGAACTGCACAAAAATCGCTTGAAACTTATGGAGGTTGAAAAGGGTTTGCAAGAGTTAAGCCAGCAAAATTTCACCCCACAAGGCGAGGCAAGGCTTAAAGACTTGGGCTTTGAGAGCGGAAAGAGCTTGGAGATTTTAATCGCAAAAGAGCAAGCAAAAATCGCTAAAAACAAACTTGAAAGCGCAAGAGCTAGCTATTTGCCGCGCATTTTTTTGCGAGACAATTTTGGCTTTTACCGCAACAACTACGCATTAGAAATCCCGCCCACACTTGCGATGATGGGCTTAAATTTAGATGAGTATTTCAAAAAAAATGCAAAAAATAACGAATTTTTCATCGGTTTTGAGTGGAAAATTTTTGACTTTTTTTCGACAAAGGCAAAGGTAGAAAGTGAGCGTTTGGAGTATCAAATTCAGGCTTTAAACGCAAATTATGTCGAGCGAAAAAACAAACTTGAAATCAATTTTTTGCAAAAAGAGTTGAAAGTTTTGCGCGAGCAAATAGAGGCTTTAAGCCTTGCAAATGAAGCCGCAAGCCTTGCTTTTGAGAGCGTGGATAAAAAATATGTCGCGGGGCTAAACTCTTATAATGATTATTTGCAGGCTTTGGAGAGCAAATTTAAGGCGCAAAGCGATTTGGAGCTTGCTAAAAATGAATTTGAAATCACAAAAGCCCGCTACTACTTTGTTTCGGGCATTGACATAAAAGAAAGGATAATGCAATGAAAAGAATTTTTGTCCTTGTGATGAGCCTTTTTACGGGGCTTTTGGCGGAGGAAATTTACGCTAGCTTTGATGTTTTTGCGATAAATCAAAGCAAACTTGCCTTTGAAGTAGGCGGCATAGTCAAAGAAATCAAAGTAAGCGTGTCAAAGCAAGTAAAAAAGGGCGATATCTTAATCACGCTCAACAACACAAGCGAGCAAATCGGGCTTAAAAACGCTAAAAACGAGTTAGGCTTAGCGCAGATAGCCTACAACAACGCTAAAAGCAAAATGGATAAATTCAAGCAAGTGCAAAATGTCATCGACAAACAGAGCTTTGAGGACATTGAAGCGGGCTTTAAGCAAGCAGAACTCAACCTTGCCAAAGCTAAAATCAACATAGAGCGCTTTGAAGACGCCCTTGAAAAGAAAATTTTGCGCGCGCCTTATGATGGTATCATCTCAGCAAAGTATATTGATTTAGCGCAAGGCGTTGCACCCGTGCAGCAAGTGGTGATGGAGATGTTTTCATACCCTGATGTCAAACTTGTCATAAGTTTTGATGAGAAATTCAAAGACAAGGTTAAAGTGGGGCAAACCTACCGCTACAAGATAAATGGCGAGCAAAAAGAAGCGAAAATCGCCCTTGTTTATCCAAGCATAGACATAAAAACGCGCAAAATTTTTGCTGAAATTTACACCACAAATTTAACGCCGGGGCTTTTTGGCGAGGGTGTGATAATCACGCCATAAGCGAGTGTAAAAAGCCTTTGCGTGGCGTGAAAATTTAGCTTAACGGAGCTTGTGAGCAAGGAAAATGACAGCACGACTTCAAATCTAGCCCAAGATAAAATCGCCGAGCTTGAAAAAGCCCTTTGGATGCTTGACAATGCGCTTGAAAGTGCGTGCGAGAAAAAGTAATTTGCACTTTAAATTTTAGGGTAGGCATTGCTTTACCCTAAAATTCGCGCATTTTATGGGGTAAATTTAGTTTGATTTAAAAACCAAATCCACAACTTAAATTAAACTACGCTTAAACCAAGTGGCTCGCTTTTTTTAAAAAACTCCATTTAAGTGCATTTACGAAATATAAGCGTTTAAAACAGAGCCAGAAAAACAGCGTATTTCATACCAAATCCTTTTTTGAAAAGACAAAATACCCCAAGCTCAAACACAAAGCCCCTAAAAGTAAAGGATAAATCACAGCAAAAGTTAAAAGTGCAAATTCGCTAAATTTCTCCAAGATAAAATACGCCGCAGGGGCGATGACACTTAAATTCGGGTCAAAAAGTGCCATTGCACCTATGCGAAAAGTTTGCAAAGGATTTGCCAAAGCCACGCCATAGATGACATTTTCGCTAACTCCACTTTTCATCATTAAGCCTATTAGAGTTAAATCCATAAACGCAAGCAAAAATATCCACAACAAAAAGGCAAAGCCAAGTGCGAATTCGCTGTTTTTAATAAGGGCTGAAATGCAAAAACCAAAAGCTAAAAACACGAAAGCAAGGCTCAACAAAAGCAAATTTATCATCAAAAATACGCTTAAATTTAAACTTGCTCCCTTAAAAAACGCTAAAATTAAAGCTAAAAGCAAGGATAGTAGCATAGGCACGATTATCACAAAAGCTCTACCTAACACCTTACCAAAAAAATACTCTTTTAAGGATATGCTAAAACTCAACAAATACTCCAAATTTCCCATTTCTCTGTCCTTGCTTATGCTTCTTGTGGTGGCAATAAGGATAAAAATCGGTAAAATAACAATGCAAATTTGGATAAAAAGCAAAAGCATTCTACTCAACCCAGAAAAACCAGCCACACGAGAATCAACCACACCTGTAATGAGAAAAAAAGCAATAAGCGCACCAAATATCAGCATATAGAGCATAAACCATTTTGAGCGTAAGGACTCTTTGATATCGTATTTGGCGATGAGAATGAGATTAGTCATTGTTGCGCTCCTGTGTGATTTTACCCAAATCCATCTCAATGATTTTATCCGTTAAAGTTCGCACCTCATCAACGCGGTGTGAGATAAAGATAACCGCCTTATTTTGTGCTTTTTGGGTAAGCAAATTTAAAAATTGCGCTCTTGCTTTCGGGTCTAAATTTGCTGTTGGCTCATCAAAAAGCAAAAGTTTGCTTTGTTTTGCCAAGGCTATGGCGATTAAGAGTTTTTGTTTCATTCCGCCTGAAAGTGCAGTGAAAAGCTTTCTTTGCTCTTTTTCATACTCAAATTCCAAACTCATCAAAGTTTCTTTGATGTCTTGCACGCTAAAATTTCCTAACTTTGTTGCATATTCGCAAAGCTCGCTTATTTGAAGTTTAAGAGGTGGAGCAGATTGCGGAACAAAAGATAAATCTGATAAAGCCTTTTTGCGCTCTTTAAAAGGATTTGTGCCATTTATCAAAACACTACCTTCGTCGCAAATAAGCTGAGCTAAAATCACCTTCATCAATGTGCTTTTACCGCACCATTTTGTCCCATTATAAGCACCTTTTCACCATTTTTAATATGTAAATTTATATCATTTAAAATAAGTTCTTTGCCAAATGACTTGCTGATATGCTCTAATCTTACCATACTTATCCTTTTAAAGCAATTTTTTAAGCGTGTTTTCAAAGCTTAGTGCGTCCGTGTGGCACACATCAATACACCTACCGCACCGCGTGCAATCCCCGCTTACAACGCTAAATTTACTCTGCGCTTCATCGCTGTTTTTGCTTTTATCCTTTGTGATTTGCAAAACCTTTGGCACTAAACACACATTTAAGCAAGTGCCGCAGTTATCGCATTTGCTTTTATCCCACGCTACTTTTATCGCACAAAAGCGCGAAGTTAAGGCATAAATCGTGCCTATGGGACAAAGGGCGCGACACCAAAAACGCCTTGCATAAAAAATTTCAACCAAAAATATAAACACCACCCACCAAATAGCTGCGCTGTATCCGTAGATGATAAACCTTGAAAAAATCCCCACAACATTAAAAATTTCAAAAACTAAGTAGCCACTTGTGAAAGAAAGCACAAAAAAACACAGCAAAAACACATAGCGCAAATTTGGGTTAAATTCTCTTTGCCTCACAATGCCTTTTTTCACAAGCAAGGTATTAAGCCTTTCTGCAAATTCGCTCAAAAAATTATACGGACAAACCCACGCGCAAAATGCTCGCCCCGCAAATAGCGCATAAAAAGCAAGTATAGTAAAAGTGCCGATAAGTAAATTCACAGGCAAAGCGTGGTGCGCTAAAATCACACTTGCTGTTACAAATGGGTCGCTTAAATGAAAGCCAAGTAGCCTTGAACCAGTAATGTCGCCCTCTAAAATTTGAATATCCACCCAAAAAGAAAGCACAAAAAGCAAATGAATACCTATCATACATACATAGCGATAAAAACGAATGCTTGGGCGTTTTTTGCCGTTTTTATTCACACCTATAAAAGAACTTAAAAAGCTCGTATAGGCTAAGGTTTGATTATGCTCGTATTTATTCATCGTCTTTAAACTCGGAAATTTCGCTTGCTAAATTTTCCAAATCACTTTCTTGCAAGTTCATTAAAAGCCCGTGCATAAGTGTATTTGGAATTTTGTTTTCTTTGAAGGCGTGCAATTTTTCTAAAAGATATTGTTTGCTTTTACCCGCTATATGTGGAGCTATGTCGCCTTTGCCGTCTTTAAAATGGCAAGGGGCGCAATTTACAAGGTAAAGTTTGCTTAAATTTTTCGGAGCTTTACGCAAACTTTTTTCAAGCACCTTTATCTTTTTTAAATCCTCATTTGAAACAATGTTTGCATTGATATCTACGACACTTCCATCATTCAAGGCTAAATCTGCCGTTTTGTTCGTCTCTATACTCAAATTTGTGTGTTGTGGAGTTTTGTTATTTATCAAAAAAATGAAAGCTATTACAGCTAAAATTCCACACACTAACGCTATAATCTTATCTACACTCATTTTTCACCCCTAAATTGCGCGTTAAATTCACTAATTTCTTTGGCAAAAGCCCTTATTTCATCATCGCTCATTTGCGACACAAGCTCGCTCATCAGCACATTTTTTTTGCTTTTATCTTTATAAGCCCTTATCATAGCGTAAATTTCATCGCTTGTTTTACTTAAAAGCGATGGTCCTATAATGCCGTTAGCATAATCATCGTGGCAAGATGAGCATTTTAAGATGAAATTTTTACTCAAATGTCCTTTTAACAGAGCTTTGTTTATGCTTTGTAAAGGCGTTTTTGCCAAAGCCACAGCACCCAAAGCCCTTGTGGTTGAATTTTGCTCGTTGTTTGGGCTAAAATTGATATGTTTGTTGCCGTATATATCAAAACTCACCCAAAGCTCGTCTTTTAAGGTGTTGCCATCACCTTTTTTTATATTTATGCTTGGAGTGCTTAAATTTTCCTCGTTTTGGATTTGGTTTTCTTTCTTTTCACAGGCTGTAAAAAGCAAGCACAAAACCAAAACATACACAAATTTACTCATTTTTTTCCTTTGTTTTAAATTTTTGGCGGTGTTTTGCGTGTGGGACAACTTCTATTACCCTAGCAAAGCACACTTCCTCACAAACACCACAACCCACACACTCATCTTTAACTAAAACAATTTGCCTTTGCTCCTGCCTTTCAAATACCAAAGCACCATTTACAGGGCAAGAATTCACGCAAAGCGCACAAGTTTTACCTAAATTTGCACTCAAAATGTCCTTTACTTCTTGTTCTCTTTCGTTATAGCTTTTACGGGCGAGCAAATGCTGTATATGACTTGTTTCAACGCTTTGTGCTTTAAAAGCTAGGCATTGTCCTAAATTTTTTACCACAGCTACACCCATACATACATCTTTGATTTCACTTGTATTATGGCTTAAAGCACCGCTAGGACAAGCTAAAACACAAGGAAACAAATCACAAAGATAACAGCCTCTTTTGCTTGCGTTAATATAAGCTGTGCCTAAATTTACTCCATCATCAAAACCCAAAAGCTCTATGCTATGATAAGGGCAAACTTGCCCGCATTTAATGCACAAGGATTCAAAATTTTCCACAGCACCCGGCGGGCGTAAATGCACTTTTGGCTCTACTTTACCAAGCATAAAGCCACTTGTGCCAGCTAATGCCAAGCTTGCCAAAGAAAAAAGAGTGAAATTTCGTCTTGTCATTTCAAAGCTTTCATTCGAGGTTTTGTATCACTAATGATAAGTGTTGGTTTTGAAAAAGGCACAAGTTTTGCTAAAAAATTCAGCCCACTCATTACCGCTGTGCCGTAAAAAAAGCGCAAATTTGGATAGTAATGCCAAAGCGTATCCAAATAAGCATAATGTTGATAAGCTAAATCCCCAAAGCCGTCTTTGTCTCTGTCAAAGCCCTCATACTCATCAAAAAAATTACCACTAAATTCATTTAAGCTCATATTTGACTCTGGTGTGTCGTTTATGGCTACTTCTATATTGCCGATGAAATCGTTATTTTCAAATATGCTTTTATGTAAGGTGGCGTGAAAATGAATGCCTGTTACATTATAAAGAATTTTGTTGTTTTCATAGACATTTACGCTGTTTGGTTGAAATGGGCTTTGGTCTATGTATAAACCGCGTCCATTGTGTGAAAGTGTGTTATTTTTTAGGATAAAATCGCTCGTATCTTTCATACCTATGCCTACACCAAAAGCACCGCTTGAATTTGAAACGACATTGTGTTCTACAAGTGAGCCTTGCGAAAACATAAAAAAGATACCAACTGAATTGTGCTTAAAGGTGTTATTTTGCACTAAATTTTTGCCTGCATACATAAAATGCAAGCTATAACGACTTGTTTCACCTAAATTTTCTTTGATGACATTGTTGCTTGAATACCATACTACCATATCTCTGCTTTTATAGATATGATTTTGCGATATTAAATTGCCGTGTGAATACCAAAGCCTTATTGCATCTCCGCGAAGTCCTAAATCCACATCTTTTGAGCTGATTTTGTTTTTAGAAATTTGAGCATTGTGGCATTCTTTAAAGTTGATACCAAAAAGGGCATTTTGTATGTCGTTGTTAATGATTTGAATGTTATTTGCCTTGTCGCACGAAATAGCTGAATGCAAATCGCCGTGTGAATCCCCGCTGTTTTGAATGCTTAAATTTAAGAGTTTGACATTTGAACTTGTTATGGTGATGACATTGCCAGCACCATCGCCTTTTATAACAGCGCGTTTGTCTTTGCCGTCTATGGTAAGGGCTTTGTTAATAATGATATTACCCTCATAAATACCTGAACCAAGCTCGATAATATCGCCATTTTCAGCTTTATCAATGGCATCTTGCAAGCTGTTTGCGTGTAAAAATGCTGCCAAAAAAAGCAAAAGATTCAATTTATAAAAATAAGGGCTTAAATTCACTACCTTGCCTTTGTCTTTAAAAATTTGTTTTTTGACAAAATAGCCAAAATGCAAAGCGTGCTCATTATAAGCATCGCCCAAAAGCCTATGGTTGGGTAAGAATGTGTGCTAAACTGCGCCACTTTTCCATCTCCCAAAGCCGTTGGCATAAAGGGTTTGATTTTAAATGCGCCCCAATCTTGCATATTGTGTCCATACCAATAAAGCCAACCCACAAAGGCACTCATAAACAAAATAGGCGCGATAATAGTCGGCACTAAAAGAAGCGCGTTGAATTTGCCATTGTAATATAAATACAAAAGCATCAAAAGAGTGGCTACAAGAAGATAATAAGGCGCGATAGCCCGCTCAACATTGCCACCATACTCCATAGGATACATACCTATGTAGTGATTGAGCGTATTCATCTCGCTCACATCGCCGCTGTATCCATCTATATGAAAATACACAGGAATGCCGTTTGGAAAGGCTGCCTTTGGGTAATTTGGTGCTTCTAATGACACATACCACACAGGCAAAGACGGCACTCCGATTTCAGCCCTTGCTTGTATGAGCTTTTTTAAGTCGTTTTTTACGCTTTCATCTAAAAGATGATTTTTATACTGAATTCTTGTATAAATGTTATAAATTGGATATACATAGCTTGGCAAATCCAAATTTGCCTTAATGCGTTCATTCATTCCGTGAAAGCAAAGCGTTGGTATAGTAAAGCCCAAAGTCATTATTAACAAAGCGATGATGGTGTAAATTTGATATTTTTGCATTATCCACCTTTATGAATAGTCATCAAAAGTAAAATTTGACAAAATCCTCTCCACAAGGGAGAGGATTTATGTTATTGAAGCCCAGCGTTTTCATCTATCCATTTAAGATACTCGATAATGTCCTTAATCTCACTATCGCTCATATGTTGGTTGGGCATCCGCAGATTGAAATAATTTATCATCTCTGCAACATAAGGTTCATTATACTTTGTCGCAGGATTTTTGATAAATTCAAATACCCATTTTTCAGGGTTTTCGTGGCGTAAAAGCGTGCCTGTTAAGTCAGGTCCGCTACTTACTTGTCCTATAACATGGCAACCATTGCAACCTCCACGCAAATACGCTTGTTCGCCGCGTGAAGCTGCTCTACTCATTGGTGTAGAAAGCTCTTTGGCGAGATTGTTTTTAGCACGAAGTCCAACATCGGCGGTTTTTACCATATATTGCCACACTTGATACTCCCACAAAATAGCCCCATTCGTGTCGCCTTTTTTATAAGCCTCATCAGCCTTTGCCTTGACATCTTTAATTTTTGAGTATTGGTCTAATGCGTCAGTAACCAAAGCCTTGACTTTTGGATATTTTTCATAGTGTTTTTCTTTTAAAAAATTCACTACATTGCCTATAACCTCATCAGTAGCTTTGTTTGTGGCGATGACTTTTTGATATTCAGCTTCAAGTTGTTCTTTGGTAAATTTTTGCAAATAAGTCTTGCGGGCTGATTCATACTTTTTGTTTGGGTCCTTTACACGCAAATAACCCATCATTTCAAGGTGTAAGGCTGAACAAAATTCAGTGCAGTAGTAAGGATATACACCTTCTATATCAGCAGTGAAATTTACACTTACCGTTTTGCCTGGCTCAACGCTGGCGTGGACATTGTATAAATCAATGGCAAAGCCGTGTGTTTCATCTTGGGCGCGTTCAAGGTTGGTAAGATATATGGTTACATTGTCCCCTTTTTGCACTTCAATATGCTCAGGATTGATGTGGCTACGCACCAAAGTCGCATATACGGTTACATTTTTGCCATTTCGCACTATCCTTTCTTGTCCAGCCAAAGTCATACCTACACTTTGCGTATCAGCTCTTGAATTTGTCCCCATTTTGTAAGTAGCGAGTGGTTTGAGTTTTTTCGCGCTTATGGAGACCACATCGTGTGGCTCGCCAAGGGGTATGGGCATATCATAAGTTAGCTCCATTTTTGCTCCACTTATGTCGATGAGCTGGTGATTTTGTGGGTGTAAGGGACCTACGGGATTAAATCTATCTATGGAAAGCTTATCAAGTGCGATAGCGTATTTACCGATAGGTTTTGCACTTTTGCCCTCCATAGTATCTAAATGCCCGATATTATAATGCACATTGACCCTATCAAGCACTTTTAAATTCTTATAATCCCACTTGACAACTTGTGAATCCACATACAAAGAGGTATAAACCACTCCGTCCTTGCTGTCAAAGCTCGTATGCAATGGTCCAAGTCCTAGCTCAACTTGTCCGTGTAAAACCTTTTTTATATCCAAGATAGGAATTCCATAAGGATCTTTGCCAGCAAAGTCTTTTTTACTAATCAAATCCTTAATTTTCCTAAAATCATACACACTTGTGTGCGTATCAAGCTTGCCGCCCACTATGATATAACGACCATTTGGACTAACATCCACGCCGTGAGGGCTTTTTGGCTCAGGGATTAAAAACAAGGCATTGTTTGCCACAGCTACTTCTATGGGGATAACCTTATGCCCATTGATGATTTTGTAGTTCTTTTTATCCTTGACAAGTTTTTCTAAAATTTGCCAATTATAAAGGTGTAAAAAATCCGTGTCATTGCGACTCATACCTGCTTCAAATGGCGGTAAGCCCTTTTCTATGCCACCTGTATACATTTCAGAGTTGAAGCTGTTTGTAAAGCCCCAACCCATACTCTCGCCCTTGCCTGCATCGCTTAAATCTTGCATATAAGGCGGAAGTTCCAGTGAAAAGGACTTGCCCTCATCTATCCTACCCTTGCCGTAGTCAAATTTCCAAAAGGTAACAGCCCCTCGGTAAGTCGCCTCATAATCTTCTATCGGATGATAATTATTATCGAGCGGAGCGGCGTATTGACTAGCCTCAATGACATACTCAGAATTTGGTGTTACAAAGCTTCCACCGTGTTCGCTTTTGATGATGGGATTTACCACAATTTGCTTTGTTTCAAAGCTTTTCAAGTCAATCACAGCCACGCGTGGATTTGCCTTATCATTGATAAAAAGGTAATCCCCCACATACTCGCCGTTTTTTTCCGTGAAATTTGGGTGGTGCGTGTCGCCCCAAGTGATATTTTTCCCACGAATCGCGCCTTGTTTAAGCACCTTTTTGCTCTCTTCATCATAGCCATAGCCTTGCCACGGTTCAGGCGTGAAAACGCCGATATACTTGTAAATCCTCATCGAAGGAACGCCATAAACGATAACTTGTCCGCTTTGACCTCCTGATGAAAACACCACAAACTCGTCTTTACGACCACTTGGTTGGTAGGTCTTTACTGCTGCTAGGACATCTTTTTCGCTCAAATTTCGAGCTTTCATTATGTCTTGCAGCTCACTTGCCCCTGCACTTAAAGCAAAAATTGCTAAAAGCGCAACTTTAACGCCTACACAGCGTAGAAATAGCTTTTGCATAGCTTCTCCTTTTAAGTTGAAATGTTTTAGTTAGGATTATTATACGACATATTTTCTTAAAATAAAATAAATTTACGAAATTATGTCGTAATTTTTATTAAAGAAAAGCTTTTTTACAATGTCAAAAACACTTTATTAGGATAGAAATTTGAAATACACACAGCAAGACAAGGCGAGGATTTTACGGCTCACAACGCGCACCTTGCAACGATGGCGCAGCACCAAACCCGAGCTTTACGCCATCATCGAGGCGGGCTTTAAGCTCAAAGAACGGCTTGATGATGAGGAATTTTTTACCGCGGAGATTAAGAATTTGATTAAGGATATTGACAAAAAGCCTGTTTTTTAGGGTTTTGTGAATTTGTAAAATTTGGGCGGATTATTGTGGCGAAAATTTGGTGTTGGGCGGGCAAGATATAGAATTTGCCCGCTAAAAAGGCTATTTAAGCGCCTTTTTTATGCTCTCAACGACTTTTGCAAAGCCTGCTGCATCGTTCATCGCTAAATCCGCTAGCACCTTTCTGTCTAGCTCGATTTTGGCTTTTTTAAGCCCGTTGATGAAACGAGAGTAGCTAATGTCGTTTAGACGGCACGCTGCGTTGATACGCACTATCCAAAGTCGCCTAAAATCACGCTTCTTGCGGCGTCTGTCGCGGTAAGCATAGACAAGCGAGCGTTCTAACTGCTCTTTTGCCTTGCGAAAGTGTTTGTGTCTCGCACTGTAAAAGCCGCGCGCGAGTTTGAGAATTTTTTTGTGTCGGCGGCGGCGGACGACACCTGTTTTGACTCTTGCCATAAATTTTCCTTACTTGTAAGGGCTTGTTTTTGCCTTGCAACTTGCTTGCAAAGCTAAAAGCACTTCGTTATCTGCGATTTGTTTAAAGCATTTTGCCTTAACAAAACGCAACGAGTCATCAAGCCTTTGCCCTTTTCTCACTTGTTTGCCTGCGCTCAAACAGCTAAATTTTAGCCATTTGCCTAAAAAATTTAAACTCAAACAAGGATTAAGGGGAGTTAGACGGCTTAAAGCAAATAAAACTTGCCATTTTGCCGACATAAAACGACTCAAAGCCACGCAAAGTGGCTTAAAATCGCACCTTAAATTCCTAGCATCTTCTCAACCGCTTTAACATTGGTTGGATGCACATACTTTGCCGTGCGCAAATCACGCATTCTCTTGGCTGGCTTTTTTGTCAAAATGTGGCTGCGAAACGCCGAGCCTCTTTTGATTTTGTTTTTGCCTACCTTAAAGCGTTTGACTGCGCTTTTGACACTCTTCATCTTTGGCATTTGCACTTCCTTTGAAATTTCAAAAGGACAATTTTAGCGAAATTTTCTTTCAAAAAAGCTGAATTTGAGTAAAAATTTGCAAATTTTTTTGAAAATTCGCGCAAAATACTTTTTTCATAGGCTTTTCGCAAAGTTTTAAGCCTCAAAGTCCTTTGTTATAGCCTTTGCGCACTCTATGCCGTCTTTTATCGCCCACACGACAAGGCTTTGTCCCATTCTTGCATCTCCACAAGCATAAATTTGCGCCCCCAAACCTTTATAAGATGAATTTTCGCCCTTGCAAGATAAAGCAACTTCACCCTTGCAAGATGATTTACCCACACAAGCCTTTGACAAAGAGCGTTTTGCAAGATAATTTTTCGTTAAAATGTTGTGTTTTTCGTCAAATTCCACGCCAAAATTCGCCCCCACTTCGTTTTCACAGCCCTCAAAGCCCATCGCTAAAAGCACCAAGTCCGCTTTATACTCTTTCTCACTGCCTTTAATCTCCACATTTATAGGCTTTGAGTCCTTAAATTCTCGCTTTAAGTCGCTAGCGATGACGCCTACAAGCTTACCATTTTGCTCCACAAAGCCTTTTGTGAGCTTTTGATACTGCCTTATGTCCTTGCCATACGCACAAATGGCTTCTTCAAGCCCATAGTCCGTGCTAAAAATGTCCGCTTTTAATGGCCAAGGGTTGTTTTCCGCCCGATTTAAAGGGCGTTTGGGGCTTCGCTCAAAGCGCGTTATGCTCTTTGCGCCCTGCCTGATAGCCACCGCCACGCAATCCACGCTCGTGTCTCCGCTGCCGATGACAAGGACATTTTTGCCCTTTGCCAGCTCGCCGCCCTTGCCTTTTTCAAGCAAATGCCTTGTGTTTGCCCTTAAAAAATCCACCGCGAACATTATATTTTGGTTATCTCGCCCTTTGAGCTTTAAGTCTATGGGCTTGCTCGCGCCCACAGCAAGCACCACAGCGTCAAATTCTTTGATGAGTTTGTCCGCCTTTGCTTTGCTGTCAATGTTTTGATTTATCTTAAACTCCACTCCGCTTTGCGCTAAAAGTTTCACACGCCGTTCAATCACGCTTTTTTCAAGCTTCATATCAGGTATGCCAAACATCAAAAGCCCGCCCACTCGCTCATCGCGCTCAAACACGCTCACCTTAAATCCGCGCAAATTCAAAGCCCAAGCGCAAGCAAGCGCGGCTGGTCCGCTGCCTACGATAGCCACTTTTTTGCCGTTTTGTTTTTTCGCCTTTTCGCTCTTAACAAAGCCCGATTTAAAGGCGTTTTCGATGATGGCAAATTCGTTTGCCTTTATGCTTACGCTGCCTGAATTTATGGCGCAAACACAGCTGTCTTCGCAAGGTGCTGGGCAAACTCGCCCTGTGAATTCGGGAAAAGGGTTTGTCAAGGATAAGCGCTCATAGGCTTCTTGCCAGCTGCCTTTGTATAGGGCGTCATTGAATTCAGGGATTAGGTTTTTGAGCGGACAGCCGATTTCTTTGCCAGCACTAATGATGCCCACTTGACAAAACGGCACACCGCAGTTCATACAACGACTTGCTTGAATTTGCACACTTTGCTCGCTTGGCAAGCTCACAAACTCCTTGTAGTCCTTTATGCGCTCCTTTGGCGCTCTTTTGGCTAAATTTTCGCGTTTAAAATCCAAAAATCCTCTCGGGTTACCCATTTTTACTCCTCTTTGTTGATATTTTTTGATTTAAGGTATTTTTCTAGCTCATCGCCCAAAATCTTGTCATATTTGGCTTTGGCTATCCTCTCTAGGTCGTTTGTTTGTATATCTTTATTGATATTTGTGATAAATTCTTTAAAATCCTTATTTTTTCTTATAAGCATATCAAGCGTGTCAATGTCTAGCTCCTTGCTTTTAGCCTCAAATTTAATCTCATCACTTTTAAGCTCTATCACGCCTATGCCAAAGCTCGCATTAAGCCTTGCTAACTCGTTTTGCACCTCATCATCATCTTTTATCTCATAAGCAACCAAATACCCCTCGTTCGCCCAGCTTGAATTTGAAACAGCTTGAAAATAGCACTCTTTAAGATTAGCGTTGTTGATGAATTTTTTTAGCTCAAAAGAGTAAATTTTATAGCTTGGATTGCTTAAATTTTGGAGCAAATCAAGGGTGTTTTTGTCAAAATCCTCAAAAGGAAAATGAATACCTACAATGTCAGGGTGTATCCACTCATTTAAGCCTTTGTTAGTGTTTTTGCTCGTGTTGGCGTTGATGGTTTTGCAGTAAAGATTAAATCTTTCATCATTTGCCACGAAATTCACAAGCAAGGGGTGCAAATCGCCCTCACAAAAGCCTTTTTCTTTGCTTTTAATCTCTTTTTCTTGGCTTTCTTGGATTTTTTGTTCTAACTCGCTTTCCTTGCCGATGAGTTCATTTTTGCGTGCTTTGAGCCAAAATTTTGTTGGGCGTTTGCTGACAATGCAAAATTTAGAATCGCTTTTATCTCTTATATTAACATAAATTTGAGCTAACAAACTCATCTCAGGCGTTTTGCCTTCACTGCCAACTTTTTTGTCAAGCCCTAAATTTTTAGCACTTTCCCACATTTGCTTGTAATCAAGCGGATATTTTGCTTGCCTTAACACCTCTTCGGCTAACTCTAAAAAAGTCATCTTTAATCCTTGTCTTTTAGCTTTTTTGCCCTAGCAAAATTTAAATTTTTCATCATTTTTCCTTGTTTTTAAACCTTTTCAGCTCGTCTTTTCTTGATTTGAGCCAAAAGGTAACGGGTTGGCGGCTAGAAATAAAAAACCTGCTCTTGCTTTTTTCATTTTGCATATTAAGATAAAGCTGTGAAACAAGGATTATCTGCGGTGCTTTGCCCCTTGTGCCTTTGTTTTTCGCGCCGATTTGTTTATCTAGCCCCATAGCCAGCACGCTTTCCCACATTTCTTTATAAGTCAGCGGGTGAATGGCTCTTTCTAAAACCCGCTCAGCTGCTTGTAAAAAAGTCATCTTTGCTCCTTTGCCTTAAATTCTAGCTAAAATTCCTAAATTTTGGCTCATTTAGCCTTTGTGATTTTCAAAAATGCCGCAAGTTCGGGGTCCTTTTCGTCCTTGCATCGTTTAAGCTCGTCAAGCATTTTCGCATAATCCCTTGGCATTACCTTGAAAAAGTCCTTTTTGTCGAAATTTTCAAGTATATCTTTGGCGCGTTTTGAGCCTGTGAGCGCGATATGCTCGTTTATGAGCGTTTTAAGCTCGCTTTCATCAGCTTTTTCAAGCTCTTTTATATCCACAAACTCCATATTTACGCGCGCCTTGTTGTGCGTGCCATACACAAAAGCCACGCCACCGCTCATTCCAGCGGCGAAATTTGCGCCTATGTCGCCAAGCACCACGACAAGTCCGCCCGTCATATACTCGCATCCGTGCACGCCTGTGCCTAGCACTACGGCTTTTGCGCCTGAATTTCGCACGCAAAATCTTTCCCCAGCGATGCCGTCCAAATAAACAGCCCCAGCCGTTGCCCCATACAAGCAAGCATTGCCAGCGATTATGTTTTCCTCAGCGATTATGTCGCTGTTTTCGGGCAACCTAGCGATGATTTTGCCGCCGCTTAAACCCTTGCCAAGATAATCATTGCTATCGCCGATGATTTCAAGCCTTATGCCATAGTTTAAAAACGCCCCAAAGCTGTTGCCCGCACTTCCTATGGCGGTGATTTGTATGCTGTCTTCTTTAAGCCCCTTTGCGCCATAAATTCGCGTAAGCTCAGATGAAAGCATAGTCGCAAAGGTGCGCGATGAGTTGCTTACTTCAAGGGCAAGTTTGATTTTTTGCCCCTTTTGCATAGCTTCCTTGCAAAGTGGCAAAAGCACGCGGTAATCAAGCGTTTTTTCAAGTTTGTTTGGCGCATAGTCCTTAAAATGCACGGCGGTTTGGTTGTAAGTGGGCAAGGATTTTAAAATCTTATCCAAATTCACCTTTGCCGCCTTGCCTTGTAAATTCGCCTTTTGTTTGAGTTTATCAACGCGCCCTATCATCTCATCGACACTTTTAAAACCGAGTTTTGCCATATATTCGCGCAGTTCCTCAGCAACAAAAAGCATAAAATTTTCCACAAATTCAGGCTTTCCTGTGAAACGCCCGCGAAGTTCGCCATCTTGCGTGGCTATGCCAAAGGGGCAGGTGTTAAGGTGGCAAACCCTCATCATCGTGCAGCCGATAACGATTAAAGGGGCGGTAGCAAAGCCAAATTCCTCAGCTCCTAAAAGCGCGGCTATGGCTAAATCCCGCCCGCTCATCAACTTGCCGTCAGTTTCAAGGCGAACCCTGTCGCGCAATTTGTTTAAAATCAGCGTTTGGTGCGTTTCAGCTAGCCCTAACTCCCAAGGCATACCAGCATTCGCTATGCTTGTGCGTGGGCTTGCGCCTGTGCCGCCATCATAGCCACTTACTAAAATGCAATTTGCCCCAGCCTTTGCAACCCCAGCAGCGACCGTGCCAACGCCTGATTCGCTTACAAGTTTCACTGAAATTCGCGCCTTGTTGTTCGCGTTTTTCAAATCATAAATGAGTTGAGCTAAATCCTCTATCGAGTAAATGTCGTGGTGCGGTGGGGGCGAAATGAGCGCAACGCCTGCTGTGGAGTGCCTTGCGCGAGCTATCCAAGGATACACCTTAAAGCCCGGTAGCTGTCCGCCCTCGCCCGGCTTTGCGCCCTGGGCTACTTTGATTTGCAGTTCTTTTGCGTTGATGAGATAGTTTATGCTCACGCCAAAGCGTCCGCTTGCTACTTGCTTGATGGCTGAATTTTTGTCAAGTCCCTTTGAGTCTTTGAAAAATCTTTCCTCATTTTCGCCGCCCTCGCCGCAGTTGCTTTTTGCGCCTAAGCGGTTCATCGCTATGGCTAGGCACTCGTGGGCTTCTTTGGAGATAGAACCATAGCTCATCGCCCCTGTTTTAAAGCGTTTTACTATGCTCTGTGCGCTTTCAACTTGCTCTATGCTAATGGCTTCGCTGGTGTCAAAGTCCATTAAGTCGCGTAAATTCACGCTTTTGCTATCAACAAGCGCGCTATACTTTTTAAATTCAGCATAGTCCTTGTTGCGACAAGCTTGTTGTAAGTGAAAAATCACAAGCGGGTCGATTAAATGCTCTTCCTTGCCCGAGCGAAAGCCGTGAATGCCTTTGCTATCAAGCACGCTGTTGGTGTCATCAAAGGCGTTTTTGTGAATTTGGATTAACTCAGCAAAAATGTCCTCAATGTCAATGCCTGAAACCTTTGAACTAAGGGCTGTGAAGTATTTATCCAAAAGTTTTGAGCTAAGCCCCACGCACTCAAAAAGCTTTGAACCGCGGTAACTTTGCAGGGTAGAAACGCCCATTTTGGACGAAATTTTTACTATGCCAGCACTTGCAGCCTTGATGAAATTTGCCACGCCCTCATCATAACTTAAATTCAAGTCCTTTTTTTGCACCATTTGCCAAATGCTTTCATAAACCAAATAAGGATTTATCGCCGTTGCGCCAAAGCCGAGCAAGCAAGCAAAATGATGAATTTCACGCGGTTCGCCGCTTTCTATGATGATACTTGCGTGAGTTCGCAGGGATTTTTTCACCAAATAGCTGTGAAGCCCTGACACAGCGAGCAAAGACGGGATATAAGTGTGTTTTTCGCTTATGCCTCTGTCGTTTAAGATGATGATACAAGCGCCTTTGTGGATTTGTTGCTCCACGCTTTCAAAAAGCTCATCAAGGGCGGTTTCAAGGCTCTTTTTCTCATACTCAAAAAGCAGTGAAAATTCAGCCACTTGAAAATCCTTGTCCTTTAAATGCTTGATTTTAAAAAGCTCTTCGTTTGAAATGATAGGCAAAGAAAGGCGCACGCGCTTGCAGTTAAATTCGTTTGGTTTGAGCAAATTGCCCTCACGCCCCAAATAAGTGCGTGTAGAAGTAACGATTTCTTCTCTAATCGCGTCCAAAGGCGGGTTTGTAACTTGTGCGAAAAGTTGCTTGAAATAATTAAAAAGCGGTTCGCATTTATCAGAAAGCACGGCAAGCGGGGTATCAACGCCCATTGCGGCTAGGCTTTCCTTGCCCGTCTTTGCCATAGCCTCAATGCCAAATTTAAGCTCATCATAACTCCAATTAAACGCCTTTTGCAGCCTTGTTATCTCATCTTTTTGCAAAAATTTATGCGTGTAGCTTTTTAGGGGCAAATTCTCAATGCGGACTAAATTTTCAATCCACTTTTCATAAGGCTTTGCGCTCGCATAATACTCTTTAAGCTCGCTATCTTGTATGAGTTTGCCACGCGAAGTATCCACAAGCAAGAGTTTGCCCGGCTCCAAACGCCGCTTTGCTTTAATGTTTGTTTCGTCAATTTTAAGCGCGCCCGTTTCGCTTGAAAGGATAAGAAAATCATCTTTTGTAAGGTAGTAGCGAGACGGACGAAAGCCGTTTCTATCAAGGCTTGCGCCCATTATCACCCCGTCAGTAAAAACGATAGCCGCAGGTCCGTCCCAAGGCTCCATCAAGGTAGAAAGATACTCGTAAAAGGCGCGTTTTTTGGGTGGCATATTTTTGTTTTTGTGCCAAGGCTCTGGTATCATCATCATAAAGGCTTCTTCTAGGCTTCGCCCATTCATCGCTAAAAATTCCAAAGTGTTGTCAAACATAGCAGAATCGCTACTTTCTTTTGCGATGATAGGAAAAAGCTCTTTTATGTCGCTAAAATACTCACTTTCAAAAAGCCCCTCCCGCGCACGAATGTTGCCTATGTTGCCTTGAATCGTGTTTATCTCGCCATTATGCACCATAAAGCGATTTGGGTGCGCCCGCTCCCAGCTTGGAAAGGTGTTTGTGCTGAAACGAGAATGCACGAGCGCGATGGCTGATTTTAAATTTATGTCCTTAAAATCCAAGTAAAAATCGCTCAGCTGAGTGGATAAAAGCATACCCTTATACACAATGGTGCGCGATGAAAAGCTACAAACATAGAATTTAGGCACATTTAGAGCCATTTTTTCTATGTGGCGGCGCGCAGCATAAAGCAAGCGTTCAAATTCTATGCCACGAGCGGCGTTTTTGGGGCGTTTTACAAAGGCTTGCAAAAAATAAGGCATAGCCTTGTAGGCTGTCACGCCTATGTCGCTGGGATTTACAGGCACTTGACGAAATCCTAAAAATTCAAGCCCCTTTTCTTTAAGCCCTTGCAAAAAGAGCCTTTTAGAAAGCTCTTTGGCATCGGCATTTGGGGACAAAAACATAAAAGCCACGCCGTAATCGCCTTTTTGTGGTAGCTTAAAGCCAAGTTCTTGCGTGGCGAAAAAATCGTGCGGGATTTGCACGAGTATGCCTGCTCCATCGCCTGAATTTTCCTCACTTCCAGCACCGCCGCGGTGTTCTAGCTGTATCAAAATGTCAAGCGCGTCTTTGATAACCTTGTGAGATGGCACGCCTTTTATGTTTGCCACCGCAGCGATACCGCAAGCATCGTGTTCAAACCTGCTTTCATAAAGCGGAAAATCCGCTGTGTTGGGCTGAAAATGGGGCGAATTTGTTTCGTCAAATTTGGTATTTTTGTGGGCGTAATTTGGGCTTTGAAATTGAACGCTTTTGCTTAAATTTTGATGATTTTGGCTTGAAAATTCAGCTTGTTTGGCTGAATTTGCTTTGTTTTTGGGCGAAATTTTAGCATTTTGAGCTGAATTTAACTCACTTTGCGTAAGAAATTCGGCATTTTTTGCTAAACTATGCCCGCTAAATTTAATTTTTTCAAAGCTTGGGCGTGAATTTAATAAAGAATTTTGGCTAAATTTGGCATTTTGAGCAGAATTTAGCTCACTTTGCGTAATAAATTTAGCATTTTTTGCTGAATTTCTCGCATTTTGCTTTGAATTTACCCTGCCTTGTGTCAAGCTGCTTGGCTTTTGAAAAGACGACATTTGAACCCCTTTGTTTTTTAATAAAAGAAATTATAGCATAAAATTTTATCTTAAAAATAAATTAAGTGAAATTTTTTTATAATCAATTAGTAATTTTATCAAAAACGCTGAATTTATAGGACTTTTTTGGGCTTTTGTTTTTTAAAATTAAAGGCAAATTAGGGCTTTTTGCTATAAACACTTTCTTAAACAGCGCAAAATTCAAACAAAAAGGGCAAAAATTTACAAAAAAAGAATTTTTTAGCTTTTTGTTAATTAAAACAAGCTACCATAGGCATTTGTTTTAACAAAAGACACTTGATATAGGCGTTATCACAAAAGCGTTTGTAGGCAAGTGCTGCACTCTCGGTGCAGCATCAGCCATACTGGCGAATTCAGCAAAAAGATAGCTACGGGTGTGATGCGTTTGCTGAATTTTGCTGTTTATTTTAACAAATTTCACTTTTGTTTTTGAAAAATTTAAGCCTTTTATGCTAAAATTTCGCCTAATCTTTGACAAAGGAAAACGATGAAAGTAGGCGTTTTTGACAGCGGTGTGGGCGGGCTAAGTGTGCTAAAAAGCCTACTCAATGCAAGGCTTTTTGATGAGATAGTGTATTTTGGGGACACGGCGCGCGTGCCTTATGGAGTAAAGGACAAGGAGACGATAGTGCGCTTTTCGCTCGAAGCGCTGGACTTTTTCAAGCCCTTTTGCATCGATATGCTCATCATCGCGTGCAACACGGTGAGTGCGTATGCGCTCAAAGCCCTTCGCGCAAACTCGAATATACCGATTTTGGGCGTCATTGATGCGGGTGTGCTTGCGGTAAATAAGGCGTTAGCGGACAAAGACAGCCAAATTCTCGTCATCGCTACCAAAGCCACTATCAACTCAAAACGCTACCAAAAAAGGCTGGCAAATGCGGGCTTTAAGCACATAGAGGCTTTGGCAACAGGGCTTTTCGTGCCTATGGTCGAGGAGGGGATTTTCGAGGGTGAGTTGGTGCAAAGTGCGTTCAGGCATTATTTTAGCGCACTTTGCAAAAAGCCCGATGCACTCATACTCGGCTGCACGCACTTTCCGCTTTTAAGCAAGGCTTTGCAGGGCTATTTTGGCGCACAAACAAAGCTCATACACTCAGGCGATGCCATAGTTTCGCAGCTTCAAAGCGAATTTAAACTTGCAAGCAAAAAGCACAAAAGCAAGGTGAGTTTTTACGCCACAAGCGACATAAAAGCACTCAAAAACACGGCAAAAATTTGGCTTGGGGAGTGAAAACACGCTGATTTGCGAGCTTGCGATGACAGCTAAGGTGCGAAAATAGCCCTTTAACGAAAATATCATTTTATTTTTTAAATTTTCTAAATTTAACGATATTATGTAGCAATTTTAGCACGCAAAATGGACAAAAATTTGTCTTGTTTTGGTTGAAAAATTTTTTATAAAATTATGCTGATTTATGGTTTAAATGATAAAAAAAGGCGTTTTGCAAAAAGAATTTTGATGAAAAAATTTGCATTTTTATTTTAAATTTATCTTTTTGCCTTGCGAAAAAGCAAATTTACAAGGCTTCTTTGAGCTTTGCAAGCACTTTTACCATAGCCAAAGTGTCAAGTTTGCAGTAGGCTAAAAGCGCGTTTTGATAAGCCTTGCGCTCATTTTCGTTCATCTTTTTGAGTTTAGGGTAAATGTCCATCGCCTCGCCGCCGTTGTGAATCAACTCTAAATTATGATAAGCTTGCTCCATTTGTGGCACAAGTGCTGGCAAAACGGCTTTTATCGAGTAGCTGCCTTTCATTTTGTAGTGGTAAAAATCCTTGTTTTTAAAAGGCGTCATCAAATCCTTTAAATTCGCGCAAAAATTCTCTAAATTTGGCTTAAATTCGGGCAAAAATTCAGCTAAATGTTTCATTACGCTTCTTTCAAAACTCGCATTGTAAGCTAAAATGCAAGCATCTTGGGGAATGTCCTTGACAAGGGCTTGCGCTAGGGCAGGTCTTGAATCACCCTCACAGCTTGCTAAAAACTCTTTGTGAGCGAGCTTGCCGTTACCAAAATCAATGTGCAAGGAGTATTGAAACGGCACTTGCATATAGGGGCGTTGGGTATCAAAATGTGGCACAGGCTCGCTAAAAGTCTCAAAATCCAAATGATAAATAGGACAACTCAAAGTGTCTAAAAACGCCTTTATAGCGGCTTTGTTGATATGCACTTCGCGTTTTAGGGCGCATTGTATTTGCAAATTTTGATGAGCGTTAAAGGCACTAAAATCCTTGATATCACTAAACTTCGCAACGCCCTTGTGATAAAGCTCAAAAGGGTTAAAAGCCTTGCGCCCAGCAAGCTCAAAAATAGAATTTTCACCCAGCGCATTTTGCCAGCAAACTTCCTTAAAATCACAGACATAAGGATAATCACAATGCTCGTCTATACGGACATTTGGCGGGTTTTCTTTATCATCTAAAACGCGCTTAAATTTTTGCAAATTTTGCTCTATTTCATTTTGTTTTAAACGCACTTTTTCGAGCAAATCTACCTTGCAAAAAAGCGCATTTATGTCAAGTGCGCCAGCTCTTTCATAAGCAGAATTTATATGCACTAAATTTGCCCCAGCAACGCTATATCCAGCCTTTGAGATGACAAAATACTGCACGGCTAAATCATCAATGTAAATGTCTTTCACACGAGTGGCACTTTTTACTTCATTAAGCACAAGCCCTTGTGGCGTAACTTGCAAGATATCTACCATCACTAAAACGCCATTAAAAGAAAAGGTTGCCTCAGCAAGTGCGGGGTTTGAGTTTTTGCTTTTTGGGTTTGATTTATCTAAATTTAGTGGGCTAAAATGCTTGTGATTTGTGGCGTTTAACTTTGAATTTAAGCCAGCGCAATTTGTTTGCATTTGCCCCATAGCCTTGTCGATAAATGCTTTTGTTTGGGCGATTTTTTCGTTAAAAGTGCTGTTTTCAAAGCTGATTTTGTCCGCACAATCAAAAAGCTGCAAGGCAAGCTCGCCCACTTCATCGCCTGCTTCAAATCTCGCCGTTTGAGTTTGTGGCGGAGTTTGTTGGAGCTGGCTTTTGTATTTGAGTAGCCAAAGGGATTTCACACACTGCAAACCCCTTATATACTGCGATTTAGACAAATACACGCTTTTCCTTTACAGCACTACGCTTTCATTTGACACGCAAAGGGCTTTTTGAGAGCGGATTTGGTTTAAGAAAATTTTTAAGCCCTGTTTAATTTAGAATTTCTTTTAATTTTTTAATCAACAACGCCTTTCTAGCCTCGTAAAAATCATCAAAATTTTCAAGCGATAAATCTATATCAGGGATTAAATGTTTATTCAAAAAGCCTCCTCTATCATTTTTACAATTTTCTTGCACCCACTGCTCTAATGATTTATCTTGTTTTGATTTATTTTCATTTGCATCAAGCATTTGTAAATTTGGCAAAGAATCATACACTTCAAAAGCCCGATAATTGTAGTTCGCATCTTTTTTATGTTTTGCCTCACCGTTTTTTTTGTATTCCTTATATAAATTTTCAGCGTGCAAATGGTCTTTGTGAAAATTATTATTTTTATAATCCAAATTTGGATATAAAAACGATAGGATAGCAAATGCCTCCGCACTATTTTTTCTACGCCATATTATCTCATTTTCTAAAAATTCATCATCAATAATTTGATTATATTTTGCTTCTTTTTCGATTTTTTCGAGCGGGAATATATCTATATTTTCATCAATATACATTTCATCACCTTGTTTAAAATCTTTAACAAATGCTTTCCGCATATTTGTTAGCACTGTATCTCCACTACCACCAAATGGTCTTAAAATTAAAGCTCGTAAAAGCCATTTTTTTACCAAATCTCTGTTATCTTTTTGAGAAACAGAATTTACAATTTTATCTGTTAAATTTTTATGATAGACAAAATACAAAATGGGTAAGACTGCATTATTTGATGATAAAGTTTTTGCTTCTAATCCAAAACTTTTTAATAGTTTAAAAGTTTCAACGAAACAATCCCTAATGCTTTCCCATTTGGTTTCAATAAATTTAATAAAATTTTTATCAAAGCTGTTGATTTGAAACTTGACACTATTGTGAAAGAGATATAAAAATCCTTTCAATATCAAATCCTTGCTAATACTGAAATCTTGGTTAATTCTATCAACCAAATTATTTATTTCTGTCCTTGCGTCAAGTTTTTCCCAATTTGCAATAGCAATACTAAACAAAATATCAGAATAATCCAAAGGTTCACCATTTGAATTTACACGAATAAAAATATTTACCGCTTTATCTGGTTTTTGCTCTGTTTCAAGGTAGAAATTGATTTTAGATTCGTCTTTTGTATTAAAAATAAGCGTATGAAAATCACACAATCTTTTGCGCTCATCATCTGTAAAATTGTTCTTTTGAGAAAAATTTATTATTTCATTTATATCGCCTATGCTATAAATTGCACTACATTTAAACCACTTCTGTTCTTGTTTTTGCCTATCTTTATTCTCGTATTTTTCTATATATATGTCTTGTTCTTTGGTTTCTTTTTTGTCTAACCACAAAAATTCATACTCTACATTTGGATTTTCAGGCTCTTTGCTTTGGGTAAGATTAAAATACAAACTAGAAATATAAAACCACCTATCATCATTTTCACTTTGCCATTTTGTTTTCCTTATACCCTCATCATAATGCCCAAATAATGCTATATATAAAGAAGTCAAGCGTTGTTGTCCGTCTAGTATAGCTTTAAAATCTTTGTGTTGTTTGGTATCTACTAACTCGTTATGCGTGTTGTGTTTTTCTCTATAAAATTTTAAAAATCGATAAAATTTCCAAGCCGTCTTACTCTCATCTCTAACTTCCCAAAAAAGCATTGAGCTTATAGGATAACCCCTCATCAAAGAGTCAAAAAGTTCCTCAATTTGCCATCCTTCCCAAACATATTCTCTTTGAAAGGCTGGCAACAAATACTCGTCATTTTTTATTCTTTGCATTGCCTCGTTAATGGTTATTGCTGGTTGAAATCCTGCCATTTCAGCTCCTTTTAAAAAAATTTATATTCCATAATTTTACTTAATTTTGGTTAATGCTTGGCAAACGCTAATTTTTAAACAAAAATTTGAAGACTTTAAAAAAATGTGTTTTTGGCACCTTGTCCGCCATTGCAAGTAAATTTTTAATGTCGAGTTTTGCTCGTGGCTAGTGGTGCTAAAAGCATAAATAAAAGACTAAAAATTTTAAATTTTTATCATTTTAAATCCTCTTTAAAACCCATCAAAAAGCATTTTATAAACTTTTAATTTAATTTACAAAAATGTTTCCAAAAAGTTTCCGTCTCTTTTTATACTGCGCCTTGAATTTTTACGACAAAGGAGAAAAAATGAGAAAAAATTCACTTCAATCGCTCGTTTTTGCGGGAGTTTTGGCAGGTTTTGTCGCCACAAATGCCCTTGCAAAAGAGCTTACAATCGCAGGCTCATCGACCGTGTATCCATTTACTAGCTTTGTGGCTGAGGAATACGCGAGTATCAAAAAGAGCAAAACGCCCATAGTCGAGAGTCTTGGCACGGGCGGCGGATTTAAGGTGTTTTGCGAAGGCAAAACCGACATTTCAAACGCTTCGCGCCCGATGAAAACGAGCGAATTTGACATTTGTCAAAAAAACGGCGTTAAGGACATCGTGGGCGTGATGATAGGCTATGATGGCATAGTTTTAGCGCAAAACAAAGCCAACGCGCCGCTTAATATCACGCTTGCTCAGCTTTTTTTAGCCTTAGCAAAGGAAGTGCCACAAAATGGCAAACTCGTGCCAAATCCCTACACAAAGTGGAGTGAGATTGACAAAAGCTTGCCAGAGCGCAAGATAGCGGTGTATGGACCCCCGTCAAGCTCTGGCACACGCGACACTATCGAAGAGCTTGTGCTGAGCAAGGTGTCCCAAAATTTCAAAGAATACGGCGCGCAACAAGGCAAATACAAGAGCATTCGCCAAGATAACGCCTATATACCAAGCGGTGAGAACGATAATCTCATCGTAAGCAAGCTCACAGCGGACAAACAAGCCTTTGGGCTTTTTGGATACGGCTTTTTAGCGAGCAACAAGGACAAGATAAACGCCGCAAACATTGACGGAGTGGCAGCTAGCGAGCAAACTATCGCCGCTAATGACTACAAACTTGCGCGAAGCCTTTTCATCTACCTGAACGCGAAAAACCCACAAACGCTGGACTTTGCCACGCTTTATTTGAGTGATGATTTAGCAAGCGGCGGCGGAGAGCTTGAAAAAATAGGGCTTGTGCCTTTAAATAGCAAGGATTTAAAGGCTATGCAGGCGCACATTAAAAAGGCAAATCGCCTAAACAGCACGCTTGTCAAAGCTGGCAAGGTGTTTTAGGGCTTGTTTTGGGCGCTTAGCCAAGTTACCGTGCTTTGATAAACCTTGCCGTTTATCTTGCACGGTTTGGGCGAAAAAGGCGGATAAAACAAATTTAACGCACCAAAAGTTTGCGATGACAGGCAAAGGCACTTTGTAATGACAAAAACCACATTAAACTCACCACGCTTGCAAAGCAAATGCTGTTTTCTATACATTGACTTTATATGCAAAAATTTTCCCAAATTTATCTCAAAAAACTAAAAAATTCCAAAATCACGCCCAAAAAAATCAAAAATACAAATTCCCAAAAATTCAAGCAAAGCCCTAAATTCTGTCATACTGAGCGTAGCGAAGTATCCACAAATTTGAAGTGCAAATTGCACCTTTAAAGCGTATCTTAAATTTCTATGGATTTTTCGCTTTGCGCTAACGCACTTTACTCAAAATGATAAAATCCGCCTTGTCATACTTATGAATTCTGCTATATTGACTTAGTCCTTGTCATACTGAGCGCAGCGAAGTATCCACACAAATTATAGAGAATAGGCTGCTGAATGTAAAATTTATGGATATTTCGCTAACGCTCAAAATGACAAGAGTGAGCCGTCATTGTGCTACAAACGCTTTTTATCCGTCATTGCGAGCTGTTTTCGCAAAAATGGCGTGGCAATCCAAAAAGTAAAAATAACGCTAAATTTATGGCTTGCCACGCAAGGCTTACGCCTTACTCACAATGACAATTTCTCCAAAATTCCCCCAAACAAGCCAAACCCAAAAAATTCCCCTAAATTTCAGTGGCTTGCCGCGCTGTTTTTATCGGCTTTTCGATGACAAACAAAAGGCATTATAGCATTTTACCCACACCATCAAACACCATAAATCCCTACAAATCAGCTCTTCACCACGATATAAAGCTCTTCGTTGATATGCAGGGCGCGTTTTGAGAGATTGCGCGAGCCACGAAAGGCGTTGTAGCGTTGCTCTTTGACAAAAACCTTGCCAAGCGTGGCGAGCTTTTTAGCGAATTTTTCCTTCTTCACAAAGCCCTCGCAGTTGTATGAAAGCAAGATAAATTTAGCTTTTGTCGCACGCACAAGCTCAAAAAGCGCATCTTGTGCTTTGTGGGGCTTGTTGAAATCGCTTCTGTTCCACTCTTTTGGTATGCCTGAAACCTTTGAAATGTCCTTTGGCTCGGTGTAGTTTGCGATTAAATTCAACATAAAGTAGTTTGAGCCGTAAGGGTGCTGGTTATAAGGCGGGTCAAAGTAAGCTATATCCACGCTATCAAGCTCTTTTGCAAGAGAGTTTGCGTCTTTTTGCCACACTTCAAAGGGGCAAGAAAAGTTTGAAAACACGGGCATTTTGAGCTTAATCTCCCCTAAAATTCGGCTCAATGCGTTTTGTCCGTTGCCGCCAAACTTGCCAACGCCTGATTTGTCCTTGTAAAAGCCCTTGAAAACCCCGCTCGTGTTTGAATGCACGCTGGCTTCGTAGATTAAAGGGGCGATGAAAAAGTGCTGAAATTCGGGCGGAATTTCGCTTTTTATCCTCGCTCGCATCGTGTCTAAATACGCCGCATTTCGCGCTGTGAAAAAGACTCTGTCATCTTTGGTGATGGCGTTTTCGTCCTTTGGGGCGTAAAGTGTGCTTAAAAAGCCCTTTTGCAGCTCGTTTTCGCTGAGCTTCAAACGCTCATAAAGCTCGCAAAGCCCTTGAAATTTAGCTTTATCGACATTTGCAAGGTAGCATTTGCTGATGATATAGGCATAATCCTCCAAATCATTTGCCACGATAAAGCTCGCAAAGCCCTTTGCAAAGCGACTCACAACGCCAGAGCCGCTAAACATATCCAAAAAGCTCACCTTATCCTTTTTAAGCTCGCTTTTTGCATACTCTACCCCGCTTGCGATAAAGCCAAGCAAGGCGCGCTTGTTGCCAAGATAAGTGATGATTTGCTCTTTCAAAAAGGCGGGATTTTCTTGCAAATTTGTCATTTTTACCCTCTAAAATATATAATATCGCAATGAAGTTTCAGCTATTTCTTTCATTACCTTAAACATTTCATCGACTTTCCATTTTTCTTCCCTAAAATACATACTCACGGGTGAAAAATAATTATGGTCGCTGTTGCCGTCAGTTTTAAAAATATAAGTTTTATTGAGATAATAAAATTCGTTTAAAACATTGAGTTTTGCTAGCACCGTCCTTTCATTTGGTGCGAAATCACAACCCCAACCAAAACAAACAAAAGGAGTGATTTTTTCGTGATTAAGCATAGCCTTAATACCTGTTAAATTCTTGCCAAGTCTTTCTATGGCATTGCCTGTGGCTTGCTTACCTTTGCCTTCTCTTACCCTTTCGTCATTTGTGCCTTGTCTTTTGGCTTCTGTTACAAGTAAAACTTTTTTGAATTTTTCATCATCTTTTTTTCTTAAAAATAAAATTCCACCATCTGGCTTTATCGAATTTGTTGTAAAATCCATATCAAATTGCGCTCTGATTTTTGACTGTTTGATATTTTCAATCATAAAGGAGATTTCAAGGGTTTTGCCTATTTCAAAGTAATAATTTCCTTGCGTGAAATTATCGACCCCTCCCCCCTGCAAATCTTTTTTCAAGGTAGTTTTTGGTCTTTTTCATAGCTTCGTTAATGTTTAAATCATCATTTTTTGAAAGCCTATTTTTAGGTTGGTGTTGGTTTAAATTCGCCCTTAAAACTTGTCTTGGCACAGTTTTTCCTTTCGCCTTTTCGTGTAATGATATCTTGTTAAAATTAACCTTAAGTTATTTTACTCTCTTAACACAAAAATAGCCCTTTCTCGTCTTAAAAATTCGGTGATATCAATACATTCTATTTCTAGTTGTTCGCATACATTTGGAATTTTTATTCGTTTTGGTGCAATGGTTTGCATTCTTGCCTCTTGTGTAACAATGGTGTATTGTTCTTGCAAAGCCAAAGCAATGAGAAAATAATCAGCTTTTTGTGAAAAATTAGCAATGGCTTGTTGGTCGTATCTCATTTCTTGTAATGACATTGTCGTTGCGCTGTAAGATTCTGGCGTTATATTTTCAATCTGCAAGAAAAATCCCTTGTTTTTCAACCTTTCTTTAAAATTTACAAGTTCCTCATTATCAGGCGTAAATTCATCATAAACCTGCGTTATGGATTTTACATTTTCCAAATCTGAAACCTTGTCTAAAAATTCCCAAAATCCCGGGCAAATATCAATAGCATAGTGTCTATTAGATGATTCTATAAAGATATTTGTATCGATTAAATACTTTCTCATTAGTCAATCCCCAAATTTTGAGCCAAATTTTTGAAAGTTTTCACACTCTTTATGTCAAGCAAATCCATTGCGTCTTTATAGGTTTCATAGCCATTAAGCGTATCAACAATGACACTTTTGGCAAAGTTTTTACTATTGGATGCCGTGATATTTGAGTAATAATTGCCACCTGTATTTTTTCTATCCACTGGAATTTTAGCTAAATACGCTTCTTTAAATTCGTGGTATTTTTGATGGTCTATCAACTTATGAAGTAAGGCTTTTGTAGCTATGGCTAGCGGACTTGCTATATCATCAAAATATGATGAAATTTGCCTTATATTGTTGTCCAAGCTATTATTTTTGTTCCATTGTGGTTTAAATTCTTGCCAAGGCATAAGAATTTCGCCAACTATTTCATTGCACTGATATTCTTCGTTTTTCACATTAAAATCATAAGAGCTTACTCCACTATGTTTAAACAAAATATGAGCTAATTCGTGGAGTATAGTAAAGATTTTTCCATTATCGCTCGTATCTTTTGAATTTATAAAAATGAGCGGAGCGTATTCATCATAAATGGCGTATCCTCTGCATTCTTTAATGTTTATAGCTTTGCGTGTTTGATTTTGAGACACTCCACTTTGTTGAACAATGATATTATGAGATTCTAACGCAAGTTTTATATGGGCTAGCCTTTCATTTTTTTGCATTCTTTTAACATTATCAAAATCACTTAAATTTTTAATCTCTTGTTTAATATCATCATTTGAATTTATCCGTTTGTCTTTAAGAAATTTATCATAACCATTTCTTATAAGATAAGCCTTAAACCATTCTTGTTTTTTCTTGCTTGAACCTATGCAGCTTTGAAGATTGGTCGAAAAATCCCTACTTTCAGCCCTAAAATCTGGCAATTCATTTTCTATTTGTGGTAAATTCGGCAAAAAAAGATAAGCGAAAGGTACATTAACTGTATGGGCGAGTTTTATGAGTTTGTCTGTCGCAATTTCAAAGCTTTGAGATGACTTATTAAGAAAATCTTCAAATTCTTTTATCTTGGCTTTACTTTTAAATGCTTTGGCAATATCATCTTGAGACAGTTGCAATCTCTGTAAAACACCGATATGCCGACTATACAACACCATATTTGCGCCTTTTGTTTATCTTTCAATGCTATATCGTATTTTCTTTCATTTCTTTTTATATTTTAAATCAAATTATTTAGACATTTTAGCAAACTTTTTTAAACTAAATTTAAAAGTTTCGCTTTCGCGTGTCGTTTTCATCAAGCTATGATAGCTAAATTTGATAAATCGCCACTCAAAATCGCTCGAATTTACTCAAATTTACCCATATTTACGCAAAAAATTCAAAAATCGCGCCCCAAAAAAGCCACATTTAACAAAGCTTGTTATAATTTTCGTGTAATTTTTACTTTTGTGTCATTTGCAGGAATTTACGCCCTTTGAGCGTGGGTTTTTCATCATTTTGCGCTCAAAGTTTAAATTTAAAGCAAAACAAACATTGCCTTAAATTCATCAAATTTAAGCGTAAAATTCACGCTCAATGCGAAAATTTCGCACCAAAAGCGACACAGCAAGGCTAAAAAGCAAGAAAACACAGCAAAGACAAAAGAACAAAAGGCGAAAAATTAAAAACAAAAGTGCAAAAAAGCAAATTTTAAAGCAAAAAACAACAAAAAGGACTATCAAATGGCGACTTACAATTTTGATTTTTACTCCACGCTCGTGTGTATGGTAGCTGTGCTGCTTTTGGGGCGTTTCATCATCGCAAGATTAAAGGTTTTGCAAGATTACAACATACCAGAGCCTGTTATCGGCGGGCTTATCGCCGCTTTAATCATACTTGGCATTTACAAGTATTTGCATATCGAGTTTAAATTCGACAGCTCCCTAAAAGACCCGCTAATGCTTGCTTTTTTCACTTCTGTGGGGCTGAGTGCGGATTTTGCGAGCTTAAAAAAGGGCGGCAAAATGCTGTGGATTTTTCTCTTTTTCGTGTCGATTTTGCTCATCTTACAAAATGTCATCGGCTTGTCGCTGGCTTATGCGATGAATGTCAATGCGCTTGTTGGCTTGCTGGGCGGTTCTATCACGATGAGCGGCGGACACGGCACGGGCGCAGCTTGGGCGGCTGAGTTCATCAAAGCCCCTTACAATTTCACCGCAGCTACCGAAGTGGCGATGGCTTGCGCTACCTTTGGGCTGGTGATGGGCGGACTCATCGGCGGTCCTGTGGCTCGCTATCTTGTCAAGCATTACAAGCTCAAAACGCCGGGCAAGGACTTTAAGGACGAAGAAAGCGCCTTTGAAAAGCCCCAAAAAGAGCGGCTCATCACGCCTACAAGCTTTGTGGAGTCCCTAGCGCTCATCGTCATTTGCTTGCTGGTAGGCACTTTGCTGAAAGATTACGAGCGGGCGCATTTTCAAGCCATAAATTTGCCGACCTTTGTGTATTGCCTTTTCATCGGAGTGATTTTGCGAAACGCTTTAAGCGCGCTTAATATCCACAAGGTTTTTGACCGCGAAGTAAGCGTGCTTGGCAATGTCAGCCTTTCGCTCTTTCTTGCCTTTTCGATGATGAGCCTGAATTTATGGGAGCTGGTGGCTTTGGCTTTGCCGATGATAGTGATTTTATCGACACAAGCTCTTGTAATGGTGCTTTATGCGGTGTTTGTAACCTTTCGCTTTTGCGGGCGCGACTATGACGCGGCGGTTTTGGCTGCTGGGCATTGCGGCTTTGGGCTTGGCGCAACGCCCACAGCTATGGTAAATATGCAAACAGTTACCTCACACTACGGCGCAAGCCATATGGCTTTCATCATCGTGCCGCTGTGCGGGGCGTTTTTCATCGACCTCATCAACGCCGTTGTCATCAAAGGAATGCTTGGCTTTTTGTGAGCGAATTTAAGGCAAATTCAGCGTGAAATTTTGCTTTGGATTAAATTTTTTAGGATTTTAAGCTAAAAATTTAAGCAAAATTTACCACAAAAATTCAAGCAAAATTTCACTCGCTCACTTTCTTTTTCGTCGCTTTCTTGCCCGCTTGCCCGCTCACTTTCTTGTCGCTCACTTGTTTGCTCGCTTTCTCGCTCTTGTGCGCTGTTTTAAACGGCTTGCGATGACGGCACACTCTTGTCATTTTGAGCTTTCGCTAGAAAGCGACCCAACGGGTTGCAAGCCGCAGCAAAAAATCCAAAGAAATTTAAGACACACTTTGAATTATGGATACTTCGCTACGCTCAGTATGACAAAGATTAAGTCAATACGAAAGAATTTTATAAATATGACAAGGACTTTGTCATTTTGAACCTTTGCAAAAAAAGGCAACCAAACGGCTCGCAAAGTGCGAACCAAAGCAAAAATTTTGCATTGTCATTTTAAGTGTTAGCGAAGTATCCGCTAGAATTTACTCAAAGCTCGTTCTATGCGTTGCCATTCTTGTGGTGAAAGCCTGTAAATGCTGATACTTTCAAGGCGTGATAAGAGCAAGTCGCTTTTCGCCACGCCGCTGTCGTTTTTGCCTATGTCAAGCGTGGTGAGTGCGCTTTTGGCGATGAGTGCGCGCCCGTCATTTTTGGTGCGAATGCCCCACACAGCGTGAAATGCGGCGTTTTTGCCCTTTGTAACGCCCACAAAAAGCATAATATGCCCTTTAAGATAAAGCAAAGTCTCGTAAGGCTTGGCGTAGCGGGCGATGAATTTGAGCTTTTGCTCATTGTTTAGGTGGCTTATGTCAAAGCGCGTCCAGCCTGAAAACTCGCTTTGAGCCAGAGAGTTGCGCGGCAAATACGCCCCAAAAGCCGCAAAAAAGTCCCTTGTAAGCGCTGAGCAATCGCGTTCAAAATCATACCCGCCCCAACCATAAGGGCGGTTTAAAAGCTCATTTATCAAGGCTTTGACATTAAAATCGCCCCACATAAGCGGAAAAGGCTCGGCGTTTTGAGCCGAAATTTCATAGCTCACCGAGCCAGCTTGCCCTTTGTAACGCCCATTTGACAGCTCATCATAAGCGTAAATCGCCCCTATGCGCGCTTCAAAGACAAAGTCGCCTCGCTCATTATGCACGGCAAGCCGTTCTGTTAGGGGCGTGATGAAATTTGAGTTTTCATAATGCCTAGCCTGCGCGTTTGAAAGCGGCTCTAAATGCGCTGCTAGCACAAATCCCCAGCCCGTTTCGCTCAGCACAAAGGCGAATTTTTTATCAAGCGTAAAGTGCGAGATAAGCACGGGCGAGCCGAAATTCAGCACGCTATCAAGGGCGTAGTCAAAGGGAACGCCCTCGCCTTGCTTGAAAGGGTCTTTTAAAATCGCCGTTTGCACGGGCAGGTTTTTCAAAAAGCTGTTTTGTGTGATGATAGCCTTTTGTTTGAGTGTCAAAAATGCCTGTGTGTTGGCGTTTGAGATAGCTTTTGTAAAAAAATTTTGCGGGATAATTTGCTTGTTGAAAAAATAATACCGCCCATTTAAATAGCCGTCAAAAGCCCAAAAAACCGCCTTTTTGTCTAAATTTCGCCCCTTAAAATGCCACGCGGCAAAGAATTTAGCCCTATAAGCCTTATCATCAAGCTGATATGAATCCTTAACCGCGCCCAAAATGCTCGTGCTTTGTTTAAGCGTCAAAGTCGCATAAGGGCTAGCCTTATCAGCACAAGCGCAAAACAAAAAAGCTAAAAAAAACGCAAAAAAACACCGCATACAAACCCCAAAATAAAGAAAAATCGTTATAATTATAAAATGAATTTGGTTAATCAACTTGAAAAAATTTTAGAAAATGACAATGTCTTTTTAAGCGGTGGGGCGGGCGTTGGCAAGTCCTATCTTACAAACGAGCTTAAACTTGCTTACAAAAAGGCGGGCAAAAATGTCATCTCGCTTGGCTCTACGGCGATTTCAGCCTTTAATGTGGGCGGCGTTACCCTGCATAGCTTTTTTGCGCTTGCACTTTGCGCGAATTTACACGAGCTGGTGCTTTTGGATAAAAAGCAAAAAGACAAGCTCAAAAAGCTCCGCAAAGTGCTAAAAAGCCTTGATTTGCTCATCATCGATGAAATTTCTATGGTGAGTGCGGAAATTTTTGATTTAATCGCTTACAGACTAAGGCACAGCGACTTTGCGGGCAAGGTGCTTGTGGTGGGGGATTTTTTTCAGCTGCCCCCTGTCTTAAAGCAAGAGCAAAAGGCGCAAAATTCGCTTTTTAAGGGGTATTATGCCTTTTCATCGCTTTCGTGGGCGGATTTTAAATTTAAAAATGTGCTTTTAAATGTCGCCAAACGCACGAGCAACAAGCGGTTTTATGAATATCTTTCTTTGATGAGAAAGGGCGCGGTGAGTGATGAAATTTTAGCTTATTTTGAAAAAATGTGTATCAAAGCTGGCGAGCTAAACGCCATAAGCGATGAATTTACCTTGCTTTGCGGCATAAACAAAAAGGCGGATTTGATAAATGAGCAAAAACTTGCTAAAATTGACGGAGATTTGCTTGTTTTTAAGGCTTTGCGTGATAAAATCGATGAGAATTTGGACGATAAAGCCTTTGAGAAGTGGATAAAAAGTTTGAGCGTGCTTGATGAGCTGCGCTTGAAAGTGGGGGCGAAGGTGATTTTTTGTGTCAATAACTACGAAGCTGGGTATTACAACGGCGAGCAGGGCGAAATCACCGCCGTTGAGAGTGAAGACGGCAAGGCGTTTATCAAAATCACCAAAAGCAACGGCGTGCAGATAAAGCTCGCTCGATACACTTTTTTGCTTGAAGATTTTAGCGAAGAAAATGAGCTTTTGGCGAGCTTTTCGCAGTTTCCCATCAAGCTAGCTTATGCCATTACCATACACAAGTCGCAGGGTATGAGTATAGAGCGGCTGGTGTGCGATATAGACAACATTTTTGAGAATGGGCAGCTTTATGTCGCGCTTTCGCGGGCTGTGGAGCCAAAGAATTTGCGGATTTTTTACTCGCGCGCGGGCAGGTTTCGCTCGTATTTTGCGGGCGCGCTTAAATTTGACAAAAGCGTGCTTGAATTTTACGCTCAAAGTGAGTTTGTGAATTTAAAAGAAAAGGACACAAAATGACAAAATGGCTTTTAATCGGGCTTTTGCCCTTGTTTGTGTGTGCGGAGAGCTTGAAAATAGAGCATTTGCGCACGGAGCTTTACAGCAAGGCAGCCGAAAACACGCTCAAAAAAATCGAGCTGTCCTTAGAATTTGAAGGCGAAAATTTACGCGCGAACGAAAACAGGCTTTTAGACTCCACAAACACCGTCATAGCGAGCTTTTTTTATGAGGACATTTTCACGGAGCTTGGCAAAATGCGCTTTAAAGAGGCTTTGAGTAAGTTTGCTAGCTCGCATTATGGCATAAGCGTCAAAAATGTCTTTATCTTGTCGCTCAAAGGCATAGAGAGCTTTGATTTGGACGAGCTAAAAAGCTTTTTAGAGGACAGCGAAACGCCTGCAAACACGAGAAAAAGGCAGCTCAAAAAGGCTTTTAAAGAGTCAAATTCAAGCGCAAAAGCTACGCCAGCACCTAAAAACGCGCCTTTGCAGAATTTTAGCGCAAAACAAAGCGTTCAAATTCCGCCCTTGCCAAATGTGAGCGCCTTGCTTGATGACAATGAAGCAGGCGGTGCTTTAAATGCCTTGTTAAGCGGTGCTAGCGGCGTAAATGCTTTAAGCGATGAAGCCTTAAACGCACTGCCTGCGGCTGCTTTAAAGGCTCTGACAAAGGGCGGTGCTTTAAATGGCGCAAATGGCGTTTTGCCTGACAACGCCGCGCTTATCAACAAGGCTTTGTCAAACAAAGCGTTGCCAGCAAGCAATACGCTTAATGCTTTGTCGACAAGCGATGCTGCTTTTGATTTGAGTGTCGATGACATAAATCCTAAAATTTTACCCCTACCCGATATAGAGCTAGTAAAGGACATACCGCCACAACCCATAAAGCTAAAAGACGGCAACTTCACGGGGTTTAAAAAGTGAATTTAAGCTAAAAGGTTTTTTGTAAAAGTGTAGTTGGGTTTATTTGTAAAAAGCGAATTGCCAAACCTTGCTTTCGTAAAGCTCACAATGACGAACAACGAGCAAAACAAAAACTTTTTAATAATAAACCCTGAGTGTGATTTATACAAAGCGAGAATTGAAGCGGAATTTGCCTTGTTTTTAGCGTGGAAAATGAGTGAAATTTAAATGCGGTAGAATTTCACCCCAGCAAGCTCGACAACACGAATTTTCGAGCTTTCAAGCATTTTTTGCAAAAGAGCCTTTGAATTTTGGCTCATCGCTTTTATGTCAAGCTCGCTTTGTGGGCGCAAAGCAAGGATTTTCAGCAACTCGTCCTCGCTAAAATCCACGCTTTGTGCGCTAAAATGTCGCTTTGGCAAAAGCACAGGCGCGCTTGTAATGAGCGCGGCGAGCTTTGAAAGGGTTTGTTCGCTCACAGCCCTTACAGGATAAGCACTTGGTCTATCGATAGTGCCTATATCCACTCTGTTAGGCTTTATACGCAAAAAAGCCTCATTCAAAGCCTTAAATTCAAGCTCGTTGTCGTTTAAACCCTGCACCACAAGCACTTCCATCACAAGCTGTCCGCGAAATTTGGCGCGAAAATGAGCCATTTTTTCTATCATTTCTTGCAAATTTATGCTTTTGTGCGCTTTATCTACTCGAAAAAATATCCTTTCTACCGCGCTATCAAGGCTAAATTTTGCCACATCAAGCCCTAGCATAGCTTCAAAAGCAAACTCGCTTAAAACGCCCGTGCCGTTGCTTAAAATGAGTAGTTTTTTGTCCTTTTTTATGGAATTTAGGGATTTTACAAGCTCTTTTAAGTGCGGATACAAGCTCGGCTCGCCATTTGCCGTAAGCGTGATGAAGTCAAATTCAAGCCCCTTATCAAAGGCAACTTGCACTTGCGACACCACTTCATCGACATTTGGGGCGTTTTGAGAGAGCAAAACGGGCTTTGCGGGCTTTAACTCGCAATACACGCAGTCAAAATTGCACTGCTTGCGTGCTGGGCTTAAATCAACCCCAAGCGAAAGCCCAAAACGGCGCGAATTCACAGGTCCAAAAATGACATTCATTTTTCAAAGTCCATTTTTAAGGCATTTACGCTCATCAAAGCCGTCCAAGTGCTGAATTTTCACGCATTTAAAATTCATCGCGCTGAACTTTCTTGTACCAAACGCACGAAAAACTTCGCATTTTCCACAGGAATGTCGGGCAAAATGCCGTGTCCTAGGTTGAAAATGTGCGGCGCACCTTTCATTGTGTCTAGCACGCTCGCCACGCCGCTTTGAATGGCGGCTTTTTCGTAAAGTCGGCAAGGCTCTAAATTGCCTTGCAAGGTGTATCGCGGGCTTAAAAGTTTTTTGGCAAGTGGCAAAGGCGTGTCCCAGCTCACTCCAAAGACATCAAAGTCCCCATTTATGCCATCTAAATATCCACTTACGCCTTTTGGAAAAAGTATTACAGGGATTTGTGGATATTTTTGCTTGATAAAACTTGAAATTTCAAGCATATAATTAAAAGAAAATTCAAAAAACACCTCTTTTTCCAGCGCACCAGCCCAGCTGTCAAAGATTTGAATAGCATTTGCGCCCGCTTTTATCTGCCTTTCAAGGTAGAGTTTGAGCGTGTGTGTGAGCTTGGCTAGGATTTTGTGCAAGAATTCAGGACTTTGATAAAGCATTTTCTTGCACTTTGCGTAGCTTTTTGAGCCGCGCCCTTCTATCATATAGGTTGCTATGGTCCAAGGTGAGCCGCAAAAGCCGATGAGTGCTTTGTCTTTTGGTAACTTTTCTCTTGTAAGTGCGAGCGCATCATAAACATAGCTTAATTTTTCTACCGCTTTTTCATCATCAAGGGAGTTTAAAGCACTCTCATTTGTCAAAGGCTCGTCAAATACAGGTCCCTCGCCCTTTTCAAAGCGCAAATTCATACCCATTTCCAAAGGCACAACCAAAATATCAGAAAAAATGATAGCCGCATCCACGCCCAAAATCTCAACAGGCTGCAAACTCACCTCAGCCGCCTTTTGATAGTCCTTGCAAAGGCTGAGAAAGTCCCCAGCTCGCGCACGAACAGCCATATACTCTGGCAAATACCGCCCCGCTTGGCGCATCATCCACACAGGCGTGTAGGGCGTGGGCTTTTTCAAACAAGCATCGATGAAAATCATTGTGTATCCTTGTCAAGCTTAAATTTAAAAGCGATTGTAGCATAGAAATTTAAACTGCTTACACGCTTTTGCACTGCGATTTACTTTCTTTTGCGGCTTTATTTGCTTTGTAGTGAAATTTGTGATTATCCTGTATGTTTGCTTCATTTTTTATTTTGCTCTTATACTTGCGCAAAAACACCTTTGGCGTAAATTTCAGCTTATTTTTTGTCGTTTTGGTTTTTCTCCCATTCTTTAATTTCTTGTATCAAAGGGGCTAAATCATAGGCTTTGATTTTTAAATTTCCTCACTTTAAAGAAATATATTTGTCCCCAAGTAAGCATATTTGAAATATATAATATCATCATTTGGACTATTTTTAGTATAGTATTCAAACTCCAACCATATTTCTGTATTGTGAAGTATCGGCAAATGAAGAATTTGCACACAAAAAACCAAAATCAACATATAAAAAATGTTAATACAAACAATAGTGGTAAAATTTGATTTGAATTTTTACAAAAAACGCACACCAAAATGCCGATTAAAATGTAAAAAATAGTGTCGTTTCGTCCGTCTATTTGCGCTAGGGTTTCTGGCATTCTGTGCCATTTTTGTGGCAACTCAACCCACACCACGCCAAACATTCCTTTGAGTAAATTTAAAGCACCTTGCAGGTTTTCAGCCCTAAAAAACACCCAAGCTATGCTTACGAAGTTAAAGGTGAGTAGCCAGCAAAGGACTTTGTAAAGGCGTGTTTGAGTGAAATTTAAAAAGCGCATTGTGTGAGTGCTGTCATTTTGAGCAAAACGCCGCATTTTGTCATTTTGAGCCGTAGGCGACAAATCCATAAATTCCGTGTTCCGTTCTCTATAATCCGTGTTTTGCGTGGATACTTCGCTTCGCTCAGTATGACAACAAAGCAGTCAGTATGACAAAAATAATTCGGCATAATAAGACAAATCGGTATGGCAAAAATTATCAGTATAACAAGGTTCAGCAAGGCAAAAATTTAGGGCTTTGCTTAAATTTCACACAAAAAATGTTAAATTTAAGCAAAATTCACAAAAAATTTATTATAATTAGGCTTTTAAAAACTCATAAAGGCAAAATTTTGTATTATCTTTCTTTTTTTAACGACTATGCGTTTTTTACTTATATCAGCGTGCGTTCGGGCTTTGCGTTTTTTTTCGCGCTGTGTTTGAGCCTATTTTTAATGCCAAAATTCATCATTTGGGCGCAGGGAAAGGGCGCTAAACAGCCTATTTATGAGTATGTGCCCCAAACTCATCAAAGCAAAAGCGACACGCCAACTATGGGCGGCGTGGTGTTTGTCTTTGCTACTCTTGTGGCGAGCTTGCTCTGTATGCGCTTTGACACGACTCTTACCCTTGTGGCACTGCTGTGCTTGGTGCTTTTCTGTGCTGTTGGGCTTTATGATGACTTAAAAAAGGTGCTTCACAAGGACAACCATAGCGGTTTAAGCCCAAAAATCAAGCTCTTGTTGCTTGTCTTTGCTAGCCTTGCCTGCGTGTTGCCCTTGTATGTGAGCGAAGCGGTGAATTCACAGCTCTTTATGCCCTTTTACAAGTATCCGCTCTTTGATATGGGTGCTTTTATCGTGGTGTTTTGGGTGCTTGTTATGATTTCAAGCTCAAACGCCGTGAATTTAACAGACGGCTTGGACGGGCTAGCCACTATCCCGTCTATCTTTTCGCTGGCTACTCTTGGCGTTTTTATCTATTTGAGCGGCAACGCACTTTATAGCGAGTATTTGCTGCTACCTAAAATAGCCGATTTGGGCGAAGTCGCCATCATCGTGTCGGCTTTTATCGGGGCTTTGATGGGCTTTTTGTGGTATAACTGCTTTCCCGCTCAAATCTTTATGGGCGACAGCGGAAGCCTTAGTATAGGCGGTTTTTTGGGCTTTTTAGCCATCATCTCCAAAAACGAAATTCTGCTTTTACTCATCGGTTTTGTGTTTGTTTTTGAGACGGTTTCGGTGATTTTACAGGTAGGGGGCTTTAAAATTTTCCACAAAAGGCTCTTTAAAATGGCGCCCATTCATCATCACTTTGAAAAAATGGGCTGGGTAGAAAACAAAATCATCGTCCGCTTTTGGATACTCGCCTTTTTAAGCAACCTGCTTGCTATCGCCACGATAAAATTAAGGTGAATTTATGCGCGGCTCGCTTTTTGGCTACGGCAAAACCACTCAGGCAATCGCCCGCGTTTTGGGCGCGAAATTTGGGGGCTTTGACATTTACGATGATAGTTTCACACAAAGAAAAAGCGATGAATTTGGCAACACGCTTTTAAATCCTTGTGAATTTAAGGCAGATGAAAGTGCCTTTGAAATCCCAAGCCCCAGCTTTCCGCGCGAACACGAGCTTATAAAAGCGGCTAAAAATCTCATCAGCGAGTATGATTTTTTTTACGATGCTATGCCAAAAAGCGTGTGGATAAGCGGAACAAACGGCAAAACCACTACCACGCAAATGACTCAGCACTTGCTTAAAGAACACGGCTCGCAAATGGGCGCAAATGTCGGTGTGCCTTTGGCTGAGCTTGACACAAACGCTAGAATTTGGGTGCTTGAAACCAGCTCCTTTACCCTACACTACACACGCAGCGCAAAGCCTGAAATTTACGCACTTTTGCCCATCACAGCCGACCACATTTCGTGGCACGGCAGCTTTGAAAACTATGAGCGCGACAAACTCAGCGTTTTAGAGCGTTTAAAAGAAGGCGACATAGCCATTTTGCCTAAAATTCAAGCCCAACACAAGCTTGCAAAGGGCTGCAAAGGGCAAATCATCGCTTATGAAGATGAGTTTGATTTAGCGGACAAAATGGGGATAAACACAGACAAAATTTCCTTTCAAACGCCCTTTTTAATGGACGCCGTGCTTGCTTTAAGCATAGAAAAAATTTTGCTTGACAAAACAAGCTACGACAAGCTCAACGCTTTCATCATCGAGCCAAACAAACTTGAAGAGCTTTTGGACGCGCGCGGACGCCTGTGGGTCAATGACACCAAAGCCACAAACATAGACGCAGCCTTTGCCGCGCTTAAACGCTACCAAAGCAAAAAAATTCATCTCATCATCGGCGGGGACGATAAAGGGGTGTCTTTGCGCCCGCTTTTTGAGACGATGAAAGCCCTTAAAATAGAGCTTTACGCCATAGGCACGAGTGCGGGGAAAATTTTAGCCCTTGCTGATGAGTTTGGCATTAAGGCGCACAAATGCGAGCTTTTGCAAAATGCCGTTGCGCTCATCGACAAAAATTTCAGCGCACCGAATTTAAGCGAGAATTTAAATGTAAATTTAAGCAAAAATTCAAAGAAAAATTCGGTAAATTCAAACCACGATGAAGTGGCTTTGCTCAGCCCAGCCTGTGCGAGTTTAGACCAGTTCAGTTCCTATGCTAAACGCGGCGAAGTTTTTAAAAAATGCGTTTTTCAGCTTAAAAAATAAGCATTTTGCGAAAACAAAGTGCAAATCAGCTTTTTTAAAGCCTAAAATTTGCGAAAATTTACTCTCAATTTTCTTTAAATTTTGATAACTCTTATAAATTTTAAAATTTTTGCTGCAAAATTAAAATTCTATGATATAATGCTTTTGTTAAAAATCTTTTTGAAAAGGAGAGGAAATTTTATGAAAAACATAAAAATTTCTTTGATAGCAGTTATCACTGCTACTTCGTTTAGCTCGCTCGGTGCTACGCCTTTGGAAGAGGCGATTAAAGATGTCGATGTGAGCGGGAGTTTGAGGTATCGTTATGACAGCTTTGTGCCAAATTTCAAAGACGGCGAAAGCGGCACGCTTTATGAAAGTGATTTGTCAGGCTCGCAAAGGCACGAATTTAGGGCTTTACTTACCACAAGTGTGAGCTTGGGAGATGGCTTTAAGGCTGTTGGCACGCTTAATTACAACCCAGACGGCGAAACTGACGGCGGTTTTTATGGTGGTACTCAAACCAAACTGCCTATTTACCTTGAAGAAGCGTATCTGCGCTATGACAGCAACCCGATTTTTGCGACAAGTATCCTTTTGGGACGCCAAAGGCTAGGCACGATTTGGACGGACAACGACAGCCTCAGCGGCTCTGTGGGTATGAAAGCTCAGCTCATCAACAAAGCCTTGCCCGGCGTTACGCTCACGGCTTTTGCGGTGGATAGTGTCAATGATGATGGCGATTTTATCGGGGCTGGCTTGGGTAAATTTGCAGACGGCTCATACGGCGAGTATGACGAAAATGACGATGCAAACACAGCCTTTTTAGCGGGCAAGTATCCTACTATGAAAGATGCCATTTTCGCGCAAAACCTTTACGGAGCGGCGGTGCTTTTGGACTATGGCGAGAGCGTGGGACTTACGGGGCAGGCGTGGTTTGGCTATGTCAATGATAGAATGGCAATGTATGCTGTGGATTTGGGCTACACGCTGGACTTTAAAGACGCTGGCAGCCTAAGCGTGCAGGCTCAATACCTCGCCAACAACCGCCTAAGCTATCTCAAAAGTGCTGAATTCACAGGCGCAGTAGGCAGCGAAATGGCGGGCGGGGCTTTATATACCATAGCCACAGGCGTGGAATTCTTGGGCTTTGACGCGAGCGTGGGCTACACAGCGTATGGAAAAAAGGACAAATTCAGTGTCAATGTGCTTGAAGATATGGGCGACATCATCACCGCAGGCGAAGAAATCCAAAACACCAGCGGTTCGAGCTTGCACGGCGATATAGGCGCAAATCAGTTTGTATTTGGGGGCTTAGGCTACACCATTGCCGACTTAGTGCGCGTGGGAGTGGATTATGCGTGGGGACAAACCAAGCGCGATGGCGTTACGGTAGGTGCTGAAAGCAAAAACATAAAAGATAAAAAGCAAGAAATAGTCGGCAGACTCGAATACAAGCACAGCGACAATCTCGCTTTTTCGGGTTTTTACTCGTATCTTACGCACAAAAGCGATGAATTTACCGACTCAAAGGGCGATAAGCAAACCCAAAAGCAAAATAGTATCCGCTTTGAAGCTAGGTATGATTTTTAAGCGTGCTGAAATTCAAAGTGCGTAGGGCTTAAAGCGATTTAAGTTTCTTGCGACTTTGAATTTTAGGTGTTTTAAAACGCATTGAGTGTTTATTACGCCATTAAAAGCGCGTTGTGGCTTGAATTTCACAAAATCAAGCCACAAATTCAAAGCAAATTTTGCTGACAAAGCTTGCTTAAAGCCTAAATTTAGCACTTTGAAGTGGCTTTGTGCTGAGCGATACTTGCTTTTTGCCTTGCTGTTGCGAACTTAAATGGATTTAAAATGCACCAGCTTGGGTTTTTAAGATAAAACCCAAGCAAGTTGCACTAACTCACTATCTCCTTCACCCGCCGCTTTTTTGCGGTGGGTTTATCTCAAATTTGCTTAATTTTTGAATTTTAAAAAGCAAATTTACGCCTTAACAAGCGATTTTATGGCTTTTTTTAAATTAACTCTTTTGCTAAATGTTGATTTGTGCTTTATTTGCCATTGAAAGCAAGGTTTATAAAAAGCTTTGTTTGCAAGGATAAGTGCGCATTTATGTAGCAAAAACTTGCGACAAAGCAAACCCGCAATAACAAGAATTTAAACCAACCCTTTTTTAAATTTCTATCAAAAATGCCACGAAAGTGTGAAATTTATGTTATAATAAAGCCTAGTTTCAAAAAAGGACAGACAATGAAAAAAATCATCATCGCAGCACTCGCAGTGGGGCTTGTTTTGGTAGCGTATCTGGCGCAAGTGGCTTATATGGGCAAGCTCAATCAGCAGTTTTTCGAGCAAAATATCAAGCCAAACGACTTCGTAGCCTTTGAAAATGTGAAGTTTGAGAGAGGCTTTTTTACTTCAAAGGCGAGTTTTGAGGGGCGCATAAAGGCTGAGTCTTATCAGCTAGCAAGCAGTGCTGAGTTTGGCGAGTGGCTTACTTTTAGCGTGGATATGGAGCTTAAAAACAACGCTCTTGCAAAGGACAATGTCATCATCAAGGTGCAAAGCCCTATTTTTGCAGCGTTGCAAGAGGTTTTTGTAGGCTCAAAGGTAGAATTTAACGAAAATTTACTTGACATAAGGGCTGGCGTTTCGCTCTTTGGCAAGGTAAGCGTGCGCACAAAAGTCGCTGACATAGACTTTAAAGAAGGCGAAAACTCGTTCAAACTCGTAGGTGCAAGCGGACAAAGCAAGCTTGATTTGTCGGGCAAAATGCTCAAATCAAGTGCTGAGATTAAGGACTTTACTTTCGTTGATGCGTCTGGGTATGCGCCTATAAGTTTCACTATGAGCGATTTAGCTTACGCAGAGGACTATGGCAAGGGCGTTAGCATAACGGAGTATTTCGCTGGTGCCGCCGTAGCAGATGGTAAAGGCTCTGTCAAAAGCGTAAAAATCGATGATATAAGCCTTTCGGAGCTTGCCTTTACTTCGCAAAGTGCCAAAAGCAAAAACCAAAGCCTGCCTGAGGCTGGCGAAATGCTTGCAAGCAAGGTAAATATCAGCATAAAAAGCGTGGAATCGCCGATGATGCAAATCAAACTCGATGACATAAAAGGCGAATTCGAGGTAGAAAATGTGTCTATGGAATTCGTCCAAGCCTTTTATGCGGGCGAATTCGGCGCGATTTTGCCCGATGATATGCTTCAAATCTTTTTCGCCACGCAACCTGTGGTGAAATTTAGTAACACCTTCAACTCAAAGGGCAAAAAATTCAGCTCAAACGGCGATTTGCAAGGCACAAGCTCAAACTACGCCTTTCGCTACAACGCACAAAGCGAGGCGAAGCTGAGCGAGATTTTCCCGCCTTTTATGTTTATCGGCATTGACAACTTTTTCGTGCAAAATGGCGACAATTACAGCTTGGATTTTAAATTTGAAAGCGATTTCAATCTCAGCAAAATGAGCGTCAATGGCGAAGAAATCAACTTCAACAGCGACAAAATCATCTTTGATGATGAGGGCGAGAAAAAAAACAGCCCCAAAAACCCTATGCTGCCATAATTATGCAAAATTTAGCCCTAAAATTTCGCCCCAAAACGCTGAAAGAAATTTTAGGGCAAAACGAGCTTGTTAGGCTTTTTGAAACCTTTATCGCTAAACAAAAACTCCCGCACAGCATATTTTTCGGTCCAGCAGGTTGTGGCAAAACGAGCTTTGCAAGGGCTGTGGCAAATGATTTTGGGCTTGATTTTTATGAGTTTGACGGGGCAAATTTCAAGCTTGATGATTTGCGAAAAATCATCGCAAAGTATGATGAGAGCTTGTATAAACCGCTTATTTTCATTGATGAAATTCACCGCCTTTCAAAAACTCAGCAAGAAATGCTGCTTTTGCCGCTTGAAAACGCTAAGTGCATTTTAATCGGCGCAAGCACGGAAAATCCTTTCTTTGTGCTAAGTTCAGGCATAAGAAGTCGCGTGATGCTTTTTGAATTTAAGGCTTTGAGCGAAAGCGATTTAAAGCCCTTGATAGAGCGCGTAAAAAGCGAGCTTGGCGTGATTTGCGATGAAAAAGCGTGTGCTTATATCCTTAAAATGTGCGGTGGGGACGCGCGTGCGGTGCTGAATTTAATCGAATTCTCCCTGCTTGTCGATGAAAAAACGCTTTCCTTGCAAACGCTTAAAACGCTCAAAGCTAACGCCCTAAATGACGGCGTTAGCTCAAAGGACACGCATTACCGCCTTGCCAGCTCACTCATCAAAAGCCTGAGAGGTAGTGATATAGACGCGGCGCTTTATTACTTAGCGCGGCTTATTGAGGGCGGAGAGAGTGCGGATTTCATCGCCCGAAGGCTTGTCATCTTTGCGAGCGAGGACATAGGAAATGCCGACACAAATGCCCTAAATTTAGCCATCAACACGCTCATAGCGGTGAAAAACATAGGCTACCCCGAAGCGCGAATCCCCCTAGCACAATGCGTAGTCTATCTGGCAAGTGCTGTGAAGTCAAATTCAAGCTATGAGGCTATCAACAAGGCGTTAAATTTCGTGCAAAACAACCCGCCACTGCCCATTTTGCCACACCTTGACAACAACAACCCAGCCGTTAAAAACTACCTTTACCCGCACGATTTTGGTGGCTATGTCAAGCAACAATACCTTGCAAAACCCCTAAAATTCTACGAAAGCAAGGGCTTGGGAGCTGAAAAAAAGCTCCACGAGTGGCTGCAAATGATGAAAAAGCAAAACGAGAATGAAAAGTAAAATTTAAAGCTCTTTTAGCAAAAAGCGACTTCGTGTTTTGCTTGTCATACGAAAGAACTTTAACCTTGCTTAATCCACACTATCATCGCAAGCAAAGCACTCATTTTGTCATACTGAGCCTTTGACAAATATACACATAAAACACAGACAACGGACTACCAAATACAGAGCATCAAAACTAAATTTGCGTGCATTTGTTACACAATAAAGGCTAAAATCATCGCTTTAAAAATTTTAACTATGGCTTGATAAGCAAATTTTCGCTATAATCACACAAAAATTCAAGGGCAAAAATGCAAGTTTTATCTCATCTACACCAAATCAAGACCCCAGCCTATGTCATCGAAGAGGGCGCGTTGCGGCGAAACTGCGAGCTTTTAGCGACTGTGGCGCAAAAAAGCGGAGCAAAGGTGCTGCTTGCCTTAAAGGGCTTTGCGTTCAGTCCTGCCCTAAAAATCGTGGGCGAGTATTTAAGCGGCTGTGCGTGCAGTGGGCTTTGGGAGGCGAAATTCGCCCACGAGTTTATGGGAAAGCAAATCCACACTTTCAGCCCAGCCTTTAAGGACGGCGAAATCGATGAAATTTTAGCCCTTTCAAACCATATCGTTTTCAATTCTTTGGCGCAGTTTGAGCGCTTTAAAGACAGGGCTTTGCGCGCAAATGTCAAAATCGGACTTCGCTCTAATGTAGAATTTTCAGTTGCCCCAAAAGAGCTTTACAACCCTTGTGGGCGGTTTTCAAGGCTTGGTATCTTGGCAAAAGACTTGCAAAATGTCGATTTAAGCGCGGTAAGCGGGCTTCATTTTCACGCCTTGTGCGAGGAAAGTGCTGAGAGCTTGGAGCTTGTTTTGGCTGAATTTAGGGCAAAATTTGGCGAATTTTTACCCAAAATGAAATGGGTGAATTTTGGCGGTGGGCATCATATCACAAAAAAAGACTATGACACGGACAAGCTCATCGCCTTGTGCAAGGGCTTTGCCGATGAATTTGGCGTGCAGGTGTTTTTAGAGCCGGGCGAGGCTGTGGGCTGGGAGGTTGGAGTGCTGGTTGCTAGCGTGATTGACATAGTGCGAAATGAAAAGGATATAGCCATTTTAGACGCTTCAAGCGAGGCGCATATGCCTGATACCATCATAATGCCTTACACGAGCGAGGTAGCAAATGCAAGAATTCTTGCTACAAGGGAGGGTGAGCAGGTTTCAAGCCTTAAAAATGGCGAATTTGCGTATTTGCTTGGGGGCAATACCTGTTTAGCTGGCGATATAATGGGCGAATACGCCTTTAAAAAGCCTTTGCAAATCGGCGACAAGGTAGTTTTTTTAGACCAAGCTCATTACAGCATAGTAAAAAACACGACTTTTAACGGGGTTGTGTTGCCAAATTTGCTCTTTTTAAGGCAAAATGGCGAGCTTGAAACGGCGCGTGAATTTAGCTACGATGAGTATAAAAGGCGAAATTGAAAGCACTTTTTAGCTGTGAAAAGCCCTAACTCAGCATTTAAAACTAAATTCCACAAACACGCTCACCCAAAGGCTCCGCTTAAATACGCCTTTGTTTTTTCTTTTTGCGGGTTTTCAAAAAATGCAGCACTTTCGCCAAATTCCACTAACTCGCCCAAGTGAAAAAACGCCGCATAATCCGCCACGCGCTTGCCTTGCTGCAAGTTGTGCGTTACCATTATCATCGAAAGTTTGTGGCTTAGCTCTTTTACAAGCTCTTCGATGACACCGCTTGAAATAGGGTCAAGCGCTGAGGTCGGCTCGTCCAAAAGCAGTAAATTTGGGCTTATAGCCAAAGCCCGCGCTATGCAAAGGCGTTGCTGCTGCCCGCCAGACAAGGCAAGGGCGTTTTGAGTGAGCTTGTCCTTTACTTCATCAAAAAGCCCAACTTCTTTCAAGCACCTTTCCACAAGCTCGCGCTCGTCATCTTTGTGAGTGATTAAGCCGTGTAGTTTTGGGGCGTAGATGATATTATCATAAATGCTTTTGACAAAGACATTTGGCTGCTGAAACACCATTCCCACGCTCTTTCGCAAAGCCACTACATCAGCACTTCGCACATCTTTGCCCGCCACTTCGACAAGTCCTTGTGTTTTAGCGATTTTGTCGTTCATTCGGTTAAAGCAGCGCAAAAATGTGGATTTACCGCACCCAGATGCGCCGATGAGCGCGGTGATTTTGTTTTTAGCTACGCTCATATTTATGTCAAACAAAGCCTGCTTTTTGCCGTAAAAAAGGTTTAAATTCACTACTCTTGCTACCATTGTGTTTTTCCTTGAAAGTATTTTCTTAGCATTATCGCTGTGAGATTGAGCACCACGACAAGGCTTAAAAGCACTAAAATGCCAGCAGCAGCCCTTTCTAAAAAAGCCCTTTCAGGCATAGATGCCCAGTTGTAAATGAGTGCGGGCAAAACGGTCGTGGGTTGGGCTAAATTCGTGGCTATATCGGGGATAAAGGCTATCATACCGATGAGCATTAGCGGTGCGGTTTCGCCCACAGCGGAGGCTAGGGCGAGTATAGAGCCTGTGAGTATCATCGGAGCGGCGAGCGGGAGCATTATGCCGCTTACCATTTGCCATTTGGTAAGCCCTAGCGCGTAAGCGGCGTTTTTCATACCTATATCCACGCTTTTTAAAGCCGCCTTTGTGGAGACGATGATGATGGGTAGGCTCATTATGGCTAGTGTAAGTCCGCCTACAAGGGCTGATGAGCGGGGCAAGCCGAAAAAATTTATAAACAAAGCAAGCCCCAAAAGCCCAAAAATGATACTTGGAATGCCCGCTAGATTGTTGATACACACTTCTATGACACTTGTGAGCGCATTTTGGCGGGCGAATTCTTCTAAATAAATCGCCGCCGCTACGCCCACAGGCACAGCCACGCCCATACAAACGAGCATACAAAGCACCGTGCCTACCACAGATGCTAGCACGCCTGAGCTTTCGGGGGCGATTTTAGAGTCCGTGCCTAAAAAGAAATTTGCGTTGAATTTAGCGATGAATTCGCCCCTTTGCACGAGCGTATCCACAAGGGCTTTTTCATCATCGCTGAGTTTGTTGAATTTACTCTTAAAATACTGGTCAGCTTCTGCGTTTGCTAAAAGCCACTGCGCTTTGGCTAAATTTTGCGCCCCGCCTTGCAAACGCAAGGCGCGTTTTTCGGTGCGAGAGAGTAGGTTAAGCACGGTTTGGTTGCTGTCTTTGCTCACTAAAATGTAGCTTTGTTCGAGTGCGGGCAAGCCCAAATAACTCACAGAGCCTAAAAACACGCACAAGAAAAACAAATTCACATAAAGCCCCGCTTTGCAAAAGGCTTTGAAGCGTTTTGAGGATTGTTTTCTGTCCTTAAAATTCATAAATTCTTTCCTTTGTGAAATTTGTTGATAAGATGAACGCTTATGGCGTTGATGATGAGAGTGAGTAAAAAGAGCGCAAGCCCTAGCGAAAAGGCGCTTAAAGTGAGCGAGCTGTCAAAGGCTTGGTCGCCTTGCAGGGCTTGGACGATATGCACGGTAACAGTAGTCATATCTTCAAGCAAATTAAAGCTCATATTTGGGCGCAGGCTTGCCGCCATCACGACTATCATCGTTTCGCCCAAAGCCCTTGAAAGGGCAAGCAAACAAGCGGCGATGATACCGGGCATCGCTTCTGGCAAAATCACGGCAAAAACCACTTCTTTTTTTGTCATTCCTAGTGCGAGTGCGCCGTTTATGCGCTTTTGACTCACTGCTTCTATGCAATCTTGCGACAAACTCGCCACAATCGGCACTATCATAATACCCATTATAAAGCCAGCTGCAAGCGCACTTTCATAGCTTGCTTCTATGCCAAAAGCCCCAAAAATCCACACCACAAAAGGGGCAATGATGATGAGCGCGAAAAAGCCAAAAACGACAGAGGGAATAGCCGCGATGATTTCTAAAACGGGCTTTAAAAGGCTTTTTGATTTTTTGTTCGCAAAGACACCCAAATACACAGCGCACATTATGCCAAGCGGCAAAGCCGTTATCATCGCGATGAGCGAAATATAAAAGGTCCCCCAAAAAAGCGAGCTAGCCCCAAAAACGCCGTGTCCCACGCTGCCATCAGCCCTTACAAAAGCCGCATCAGCCGCCCATTGCGAGCTAAACAAAAAGGTAAAAACGCTTTCTTTTTGAAAGAATTTCAACGCTTCGATGAGTATGGTAAGCATTATGGCAAAGCTTATCACCACAGCGACAAAGGCGCAGGCAAATAGGCTAAATTTAATCAATCTTTCTTTGAATTTTTGCATTTTTTCTTTATAAATTTTTGCTAAAAGTTTGATTTGCGCTATGAATTTATCCCAAAGCACGCTTTTGCGCCGCGCAAAAAGGCTTGCCACGCAAATTTAAATTTGCTTGCGATGATATTTTCACGCACAAAACAAGGCTTTTAAATTTATCCTTTCAACTTTGTCCCTTGAATGCGAGCTAACAAGCGCACATTTTGCAAAAGGGTAAGCAAAGTATAAACACAAATGGAAACATTTTGGAAACTTTGATTTTTTTTGAATTTGTTTAAATTTGTTTGAATTTTTTGTAAAAAATTTGCGAAAAGCGTTTGAATTTTTGCTGGTTTTAGGCTAAATTTTGCGCTGAATTTTGCATTAAATTTTTGTGTTGAATTCTATCCTGAATTTAGGCTTTTGGCGAGTAAAACTTTGTATGATAAGTAATTTTTAAAATTAAATGCTATATGCAAGCTATAAAAACAAGCAAGCGCAAATCGTGGCAATCCATAATTTAGCGTTGTCTTTGCGTTGTGGATTGCCACGCTCGCCTTGTGGCTCGCTCGCAATGACGGACAAAGAAAGCACACTTTGTTATTTCGCAATGACGGCACACCATTGTCATCTTGAGCTTCCGATAGAAAGCGAAAAATCCAAAAAATTTAGAAAATTTAAAAAAATTAAAATTTTAAAAACAAAAATTCAAAAATTTAGAAAATTCAAAAAACCCAAAAAATATAAGAATTTAGAAAATTTAAAAAAAATTCAAAAAAATCCAAAAATTCACACTGACTTCACACAAAAATTCTATAATCACACTCGAAAATTTTATTTAAGGAGAAAGCTATGAAAAAATTAGCGTTCGCGCTTAGCGCAGTGCTTGCAGCAGCAAGTTTGTATGCAGATAGTTGGCTTCAAGGTCCTGTTACGCAGGTCAATGAAGCCCAAAAAGTAGTCGTCATCGACACTATCCATTCAGGGCAAGTTGCCGTGAAAATCCTGCCTACCACAAAGGTAGAACTCGATGAGTGCGGTTGGTTTGGGCTGGCTGACAGCTGGATTTTCACCGATAGGGGCAATTTTTGGGACATAAAAGTCGGTCGCTACGCTGAAATCGATGCCTACTACCCCGCTGGTGCGCAAAGTGGGGCAACCACAGCCACAAAGGTTGAGGTAAAGTGCCGCCCAAGTGCTTACTAGCGCAAACGGCTTGACTTTTAAGTCAAGCCACTTCACTTTTACATTTGAGACAAAATTCTTAAATTTTTTGCTATAATTTCACTTTTTAAAGCCGAAATTCAGCGTGCGAATTTGAAAGGAAAATTATGCAAAAACTCTACCTTACCTTTTTTTACTCAGGCTTGTCGCCCTTTGCGCCCGGCACTTGTGGCACGGCAGCTGCGCTAGTGCCTGCTTTTTTGATTTTGCGTTTTATCAGCGTGGAGACGCTTTTTTTGCTCGCTTTTCTTGTCTTTTTCGTGTCGATAAAAATCATCGATGATTATGAGCGCAAAAGCCGCACACACGATAGCTCGCACATAGTCATCGATGAGGTGGCGGGGCTTTTTTTGACAGCCTCCATCATCGCTTGGGTCAGCAACTCGCTATTTAGCCTCGTGCTAGCCTTTTTTCTCTTTCGCTTTTTTGACATTGCAAAGCCCTCTATCATCGGTCGCGTGGATAAAAATGTAAGCGGCGGGCTTGGTGTGATGGGCGATGATATGCTTGCGGGCTTGTTTGCTGGGCTTTTGGGTGCTGTGATTTACGGCATAGGGCTTAAATTCAGCCTTTTGGGCTGGGACATAAGGCTTGATGAGCTATTTTAAGGCTGATGAGAACTCACATAGTCCTTAAATTCCTCTTTGCTCAAAGTGCTTAAAATGCGGATTTGCTTTTTAAGCAAGCCAAAATTGATGAGAGAGATGACAAAGCCGAGCAAAAAGAGCATAAAAAACGCTATATCCACGCCCAAAAAGCCATTTTTCACGCAAAAGCCCCCAAAAATCGCACTCATACAAAAGAGCATTAGCGCAAAAACGCTGTGGCGCAGGCTCGCTTCTTTGAAATTGTTTGAATTTTTAGTGAAATTCCTAAACAAAATCACCTTATTTTTCAAGGTAGTGATGACAAGCTCATCGCCCTTTTCAAAGGACTTTTCGCCCACAGCAGTGCAAAAAAAGCTCTCTTTTTCGCCCTTTGCACTAGAATGTAGCTCATAAAGCGTGTATTTACCACTCTTTTTTGTGTCAAACTCATCAAGTTGCAAAAAACGCAAATCACACCTTGCATACAAAAACGGCTCAAAGCTCATAAATGCCATAGCTATCCTCCCCTAAAACGCCCCTAAAACGCGGCTTAAATTCAGCCTCCACGCGTACATTTTGACTTGCCCTAAAATGAGCGTTGCTAAAAATCAAAAAAGCGTCCATTTCGTCCTTAAATTCGCGCAAAAAATTCTCCCCGCCCTCAAACATTATAAATTTCGCCTGCTTTGGAATTTCGCTGTAAATTCGGCGGTTTGGCACGCTAAAAAGCGGGGCTGTCTTGTCAAATTCATCTAAATTTCGCCTTGAAAGCACGCAAATGTCAGGTGCTTTGCCCCCAACAAGCCTTGCATCAAGCGTTGGGCGGTCTGTGCGAACGCTTTGTCCGCCGATAACGAGCAAATCAATCTTTGAGCGAATTTTGTGCGTGTAAATGTCGCTTTCGCGCTTTGTTATCTTACCAAATGCCGAGCCATTAAGCGTTAAGGCAAGTTTAAAAAGCTTGTAAGGCTCATTTTTCTGCCACTTCAAAAAGGGCTTTATCAAATTTCGCCCCGCCACTTCGCAAAGCCCAAATTCAAGCTCAACACCATTTTTCCGCAAAAACTCACCCCCACCACGCGCCTTGTCGCTGGTATCTGCTACGCTTACAAAGACTTTTTTAAAGCCAAGCTCGCTCAAAAGGTGCGCACAAGGCGGTGTCTTGCCAAAATGCGCGCAAGGTTCAAGGCTCACAAAGGCTACCGCGCCTTTAAGGGCGTTGTTGTGGTGCTTTAAGATAAAATTATATGCTAAATTCGGCTCATCGGGCAGGCTTAAATTCGGCTTTAACTCTTGCAAAGCCTGCGCCACAGCGTTGAGTTCAGCGTGCGCCTCGCCTGCGCCCTTGTGCGCGCCTATGCTTAAAATGCGCCCGTTTTTATCCACGATGACACAGCCAACAGCTGGGTTTTCATAGGTGAGAAACTGATATTTCCACGCCTCGTTAATGGCTAAATTCATATAAAATTCGTTCGTCATCAAATGCCCTAACTTTCTTGCCATTATACAAAATTTTTTTCAACAAAGGGTTTTTGCTTTTTGAAACTTTTTCTCATTTTTTGAAAGTTTTTTCGCTTTTTAAAAATTTTTATATTTTTGAAATTTTCTTGCTTGTGGAGACTTTTTAAAACCTTTTGGATTTTTAAACTTTTTTACTTTTTGAGACTTTCTTGCTTTGCGAAACGCCGTTGCTATATATGCGAAAAATATACAAAAATTTTCACTTTATGGATTATAGAATTTATGGATTTTTTTGCTGCGGCTATGCCTTGCAACCCGTTGGGTCGCTACGCTCAAAATGACAAAGTCCTTGTCATACTGACTTATTTTTCCTTGTCATACTGAGCTTTCGTTAAGAAAGCGAAGTATCCACGAATTCAAAGTGTGAATTTACATATTTAAAGTGTGGATTTTTCATATTAAATTTAAAGCGTGCCTTAAATTCTATGGATTTTTCGCTACGCTCAAAATGACAATGCCTTGCCGTTTTTGCAAGTGGATTTTTCGCCTTTTTACAAAAGGCTCAAAATGACAAATTTCCCTAAATTCTGCTTAAAATGACAAAACTCTTGTTTTTAATCCAAAGCCAACCTTATTATATATATACAAATTTTTCTCATCAAACAAACCCAGCTCAAAAAAAATCTCTCATCAAAATTCTCCCCCCATTGTAACAAAAGTTACAGCTTTTCATTTACTTTTCTCTTAAATTTTGCGAATTTTTACTCATCATCGGGCGAAAATTCGTTCAAATTTCACAAATTTTTGTCAAATTTTTGCAAAAGTGCAAAATTTCCACACGCGCAAGCCCCATTTTACCACCACTTGAAAAAAATTTGCCAAAAATTTGCAAAAAATTTCAAACTTTAAGTTTCGTTTAAGCAAAAATGCCCCCCCCCCCTATATGATATAATGCGTATTGAATTTCAAACCTAACGAAAGGAGATTTTATGAAGTTAGTTAAATTCAGTTTAGTTGCCGCGTTAGCGGTTGGTTCGATGAGTGTGCTTGATGCTAAGCCACTTGAAGAGGCGATTAAAGATGTCGATATCAGCGGACATATGAGATACCGCCACGACAGCGTTTCTGTGAAAAATGGCGACACTAGAATCGACCCAAGTGCGAGCGGCAAGACTATCGGCGGCAAGCAACACCACAAATTCCGCTCAGCGGTAAAGGCTGGCGTAGCTATGGGCGATGGCTTTAAGGCTGTCGGCGAGCTATACTACAACAACGACACCAACGGCGGCTACCTTGGCGAAGGCACGCAAACCAAAAATCCTATCGTCTTAAAGCAAGCCTACTTGCAATACGACAACACAAATGTAGGACTCAGCGCTATGCTCGGACGACAAGAGCTTGGCACTATATGGACAGCTGACTTGACAGGTATGGCGGCTAAGGTGTTTTTGACACCTGCTGACGGGCTTACTGTGGGCGTTTTCGCTGTGGATAGCTTTGAAGCTTATGGCGATGGCAAAACATTTACCGCAAACGATGGCGATGTGGCTGACTTTGGTGTGTATATACCTACCAAAGACAAGACGGGTGCTGATGTCCCAGAAGCTGAGACGACTATTAACGCGCTCAACTCTCGTTTGTTCCAAAACAATATGTATGGTGCAGCGGTGCTTGGAGACTTCGGACCTGCCAAAGTGCAAGTAGGGGCAACTACTGGGACAAAACAGCCACACTTTACGCTGTGCAAGCAAATTTAGGCTTAGCTATGGGCGGTGGCAATGAGCTAGGCTTTAAGGTAGCTTATCTTGGCAACGCTGTAAATGGTGAGTTGCAAAGCGATGCAAACAAAGTGTTTGACCCAAAAGGTGCGACAAAGAAAGATGCACTAGCAAACGGCAACCTTGTCGATGTGCGCGCCACAGCTAAATTCGCTGGACTTGATGCGAAAATCGGTGGAATTTACTTTGGTAAAAAAGAGAAATTCACTATCAACACTTTGGAAGACCCAAGCGGCTCTGACCTTTACATAGGACGACAAATGTTCTACAACAAAGGCTCTTGGCTTGCTCTTTCAGCTGGACAAAACATTTTCGGCTATGTGGGCGTGGGCTACACTCTACCTGCTGATATCCGCATAGGCGTGCAAGGTGTGTTTGGACAAACCACAGCCGCAGGTGCAGTGGATAAGACAGCTGACAGCGCAGCTAACGGCGCAGGCACTAAATATGAGCTTGCCGCTGATATAGGCTACAAAGTCAATAAAAACCTTAACTTTACGCTTTGGTATTCTCACATAGAAAGCTCAGCTAAGGTAGAAAAGGAAGAGAAGGGTGGCACTGTTGCCGATTTGGCTGACAGCTACAAAGTCAAAGGCACAAAAGACGCTGTGCGCTTTGAAGCACTTTATAAATTCTAGTCTTTTAGGGACTTGGGTTTAGGTGCGCTTTGAAGCACTTTGTAAATTCGAGTCTCTTTTTAGGGGCTTGAATTTACGCACTTTATGAATTCTAGTCTCTTTTTGGGCTTGAATTTGGGTGCGCGCCTTTGGGGCGTGAGAATTTATGCCTTTTAGGGCGGGTTTTATAAATCCGCCCTTTTTTGTCAAAATGACAAAATCCTTGTCATACTGAGCGAAGCGAAGTATCCATAAATCAAAGTATGGATTTTTCGCCTTTTGCAAAGGCTCAAAATGACAAGAGTGTGCCGTGTAGCTCGTGCATAGTAGTTTCACGGCGTACGGTTAATGCTTTTTCGCAAAAGCTCAGTGTGGCAAAGTCTTTGTCATATCGACTTACCTTGTCATACTGAGCGAAGCGAAGTATCCACGAATTTAAAGTGCGAGTTTGCACTTTTAAGGCGTGCCTTAAATTCTGTGGATTTTTCGCTTTCTGCGAAAGCTCAAAATGACAAGCATTTGTTTGTCATACTGACTTGTCTTGTCATTGCGCCTTACCTTGTCATACTGAGCGCAGCGAAGTATCCATAAATCAAAGTGTGGATTTGCATTTTAAAAGTATGGATTTTTTTGCTGCGGCTACGCCTTGCAACCCGTTGGGTCGCTACGCTCAAAATGACAAGAGTGCGTCGTCATTGTAAAATGACAAAGTGCGT